>Ga0256869_1001660_pt1 | contig 11148 bp, 11 predicted proteins | sample RumenRJG_05RNA_FD_186096 | JGI IMG/M metagenome (GOLD analysis project Ga0256869, IMG submission 186096) | Metatranscriptome of bovine rumen microbial communities from Lethbridge, Alberta, Canada - Rumen RJG_05 (Metagenome Metatranscriptome) | ecosystem: Host-associated > Mammals > Digestive... | reverse complement strand
GGCTGCATGTGCTTGGCAGCGTCGATACGGAATCCGTCAACGCCCATGCTCATGAGGTTCTTGAGGTATCCGGCGATCTTGTCCTGGGTGCTCGGGTTGTCGGTTGCGATATCAGGCATTCCCGAGAGAGCGCAGTTGCGGATGGTCCAGGCATTTCCGTAGTTGATCGAGCAGTTGTTCCTGTGGAAGTCATCTGCGTTCAGATCAGGGTACGAAGGATTGTTCTGGTTTCCGTTGAAGTGTGAACCGCCGAGACCGGTGCTGCCAGCGGATCCGCGCTGGTTGAACACAGCGTCCGCGAAGACCTTGACGCCTGCATCGTGGCAGGTCTTGATCATCGCGCGGAGCTGCTGCTCGTTGCCGGTCATGGTAGTAAAGTTGTTGAAGTTGACAGGCTGGTATACCGCCCACCATACATCGGTTCTCGCAATGTGCTCAGCCGGCTGGGAGATCTGAACGCCGTCGAATCCGCTGGGACCAAGGACCTCGGTACACTCTTTTGCGATGTTGTCGTAGGTCCACTGGAACGGATGGACGATGATCATCTCACCGTCGTTGAGCGAAGCATTTGCGGCACCGGCTGCAAGGCCGAAACCGGTAAGAAGCGCAACCTGAAGGGCTACTTTCTTCATCTTCATGTTCGTTAGTTCCTATTCCTTATTCGGGGAAGGTGTCCGTTTTAGTTTTAGTAATTGGACAAAGTTTATTATGAGTAAAGGAAAACGCATCAAAAAGATACACTTTCCCCACCGAGCTCACAATCCGGAATATTTTATATAAACAGGGCTTTTTAAAGCGACTTCAGAACTGTTTTTTTGATAGATCTGTCACAGATATTTTCGGGCAGTTACAAAGGCTTATTTTAAAAAGAGGCAGCGGCCGGAGAAGGCGCCGGAACTCATCATCCGGACCTCCCGAAGGCGCCCGCAGAGGCCGCGGGATCTCACCCGCGAGGCACAGGGTTCTACGCCGTCTGAGAACGCCTCACACGGATGCACTCGGCCGGGAAAAGCACGAGCGGGATAACGCGGAAGGCGTGGATTCCGAGAAGAAGGCAGGCGCCTGAAATCCCCCTTTCCGAGATGAATACTGACATTGCCGCCTCGGTGCTGAGACCGTCGAGCATCGCTGACACAATCGCCGCGATCTGCCCCGGGTAGCCCGATGAGGCGAAGCTCACCGTGCAGCAGGCGGCAAGGACGTAGCTTGCGAGGATCAGAAGGGGGAGTCCCTTTTTCCGGTCCAGGAAAAGCGCTGCGGCCATGACAGCAGTGACAGCGGCAGACTCAGTGACGGCGATCGCCCCGGACTCTTCGCTCCAGGCAAAAATGGCAAAGGGGAGAAGGATCTCGGCAGGGACAGAGAGAAGCATAAGGTAAAGGCAGAGCTTCCTCAGGACTCGTCCCCTTCCCTGATGCTCTTTGGGAACTGCACCGCCGGCCTGCCCGGCGCTTACTCCGCCTTCCTCTGACGGAGCGCCGCGATCCGCCGCTGGCTTCTGCTCCGTGCCGAGTTCCGTTTCCTGAGTCTTGCCCTCATTGCTGTTTTCCTTTTTATCAGTGACTGCTGCCCCGTCCGTCCGGGGTGATGAGACCGCCGGGCCGTGGCTGCTGCCTGCTGCAGATCTGACGATTTTCGCACCGCAGCTCCTGCAGAAGATATCCCCGTCGTCCGCTTTTGCTCCGCACTTCACACAGTAAGTCATATGCGCTTCTCCCCGGGAAGATAGAGATCGAACCTGCTCCCAGGGAGCTCAATCATGTTGTCAGGCCTCACTCCGTCAAGGAAGGGAGCGCCCTTCGGCCGCTTCACGCTGACCCGCCTTGATGCAACCCGGAGCGCCTTCCCGAGGAGCATGCCCTGATCGCTGTCCCTGCCGACGAGCGAGTGGAAAATCCGCATGTCCTTCTTCACCTCGGCCTTTTTCTGCCTGCCGTCAGCAGGGTACATCGGATCAAGGTAGACGACATCGCAGAGCACCCCGTCGGGGAGCTCCGTGATGGTGCGCTCATCACGGAGGATCATGCGCTCGTTAATCCAGGGGAGGAGCCCGGACTCCGCGGCGCGGCGCAGCCCGTCCCGGAGGAGGATCCGGACTACGGGGTTGCGCTCGAACATCTCGACGGTGCAGCCGAGCCAGGCAAGGACGAAGGAGTCGCGCCCGAGCCCTGCCGTGGCGTCGAAGACATGCGGTGGCTCCATCCGCGAGAACACCGCCTTCGCGACGCCCTGCGACCTCCCTCCGCCGTACTTCACCCTGTGGAGTAGCTTCCCTCCGGCGAAGTCGACAAAGAGCGCCCCGTCCTTAGGCGAGTCAAGGTCGAGGAGCTCCGCCCGCTCCCTGCCGAGCGAGAGGCGGAACCTCCGAGGAAATGAAAGGGATGCCGCCTCGTCAGTCTCGGGAAATGACACTGCCCCGGGACCGTCAGGGAAGACCAGCTCGAGAGGGAACGTCTCCGCTCCCCCGCTGCCATCATTTCCCGTAATCCCTGCGGACTTTGCCATCGGAGGCCTCAGCGCGCCCCGCCCTGCTCTTTCGCGAGCGCCTCACGGAGCAGTCCGGTGAGCCTTGATGCATCCGGCCTTACGCCACGCCAGTCAAAGAAGCTCTCCGCAGCCTGCATGACGAGCATGCCGAGGCCGTCGGAGACGCCCCTCGCGCCGCACTCCTCAGCGTGCCTCAGGAATACCGTGGGATCCGCGCCGTACATCAGATCGTAGGCGAAGGCCCCTCTGAGGGCTGAGTCCGGAACTCCCGGGAGCTTTCCCTGGAGCGATGACGAGGTCGCGTTGATGACAAGATCGTAAGTTCCTGCGGCATCGGCCGGAGTCCCGGCGGACACCGGAACCGAACTGCACTTCGCCGCGAGAGCCTCGGCCTTCGAGACGGTGCGGTTCGCGATGAAAAGGGACGCCGGCCTCTCGGCCTCCAGGGGGAAGAGGATGCCGCGCGACGCGCCGCCCGCGCCGATGAGGAGCACGCGCGCCCCCTCAATCCTCACGCCCTGCGACTTGAGGTCCGCGATGAACCCGGCTCCGTCGGTGTTGTCGCCGGAGATCACCCCGTCACGGAAGATGAGGGTGTTTACCGCCCCGGCGGCCTCCGCACGGGGAGAAAGGCTTTCACACATCGCGAAGGCCTCCTCCTTGAACGGCACGGTGACATTGCAGCCGCGGCCGCCTTCAGAGAAGAACTTACGCACGGCGTCCGGGAAGCCGTCAAGCGGCGCGAGGATCTTCTCATAGGAGATGTCCTCCCCGGTCTCCTCCGCGAAGAAATTGTGAATAAAAGGAGAGCGGCTGTGGGCAATGGGATTGCCGAATACTGCGTATCTGTCCATCAGTTCCTCAGAATTTTCCCTGTCATTCCGTCTATTACGGTCGAGGGCGACTTAAGCCCCATGGTCTCCCCGGGCACGACATAGTCAACGAGATCCCCGAGGACCCTCACCGTGTCCTCCCAGGTCCGGAGGGGCTCCTCCCCGGAGAAGTTGGCGCTTGTGGAGATGAGCGGGTACCCGAGCAGCGCGCAGATTTTCCTGACGCCCTCATGCTCTGTCACCCTCACCGCGACGGTGTCACGGTTTCCGGTCACAAGCTTTGAGAGCGATGGCGCTGCAGGGACCACAATCGAGAAGGGACCCGGCCAGTGCTTCTCCATCAGGGAGAGGCAGAGGGGAGAAAGCGACTTCTCATCTATAAAGGGAGAAAGCTCCTCCCGTGAGCCCGCTATCATGATGAGTCCCTTCGAGACCGGGCGCCGCTTGATCTCAATGACCCTTCTGACTGCTGACTCGTCGGATGGATTGCAGCCGAGCCCGAAGACGGACTCGGTTGCGTAGGCGATTACGCCGCCCTCACGTACTACAGAGGCGGCCTTTTCGAGCGGATGCATTACTCGGCGCCGTTCAGCCTTGCCTGGAGGGCTGCGTCCTTGGCGACGACCTTCTCCGCGCCGGCCTTCCTGTCAGCAAGGAGCTTCTCCTTCAGGGCAGGATCGGAAACCGCGAGGATCTCGGCTGCGAGGTAGGCAGCGTTCTTGGCGCCGGCCTTGCCGACTGCCATGGTGGCAACGGGGATGCCGCCCGGCATCTGCACGGTGGAGAGGAGTGCGTCAAGCCCCTGAAACGGGCCGCAGTCAACCGGGATGCCGATTACCGGGCAGACAGTCTGTGCGGCGACGGCTCCCGCAAGGTGGGCGGCAAGCCCTGCTGCGCAGATGAAGACGCGGCAGCCGCGCTTCTCGGCGTCCTGGACGAAGCTCTTCGTCACATCCGGGGTGCGGTGAGCGGAGGTGACCTTCACCTCGCAGCGGATGCCGAGATTCTTCAGGATCTGAATTCCGGGCTCGACGACGGGAAAATCAGAGTCCGAACCCATAAGGAAAGCAACAAAATTGTCTGACATATGTCCTCCGGCGCAACGCGCCTCTGTCCTTTACAAATAAGAAGAAAGCCGGAAGTGCAAGGGATGCCCGCACCTCCGGTTCTGGAAAATGGTCCCTGGCCTCACGATGTGGCAAGGAGCTTCCCGCTCTCGGTCCTGACGCCGAAGCGCGGATCATTGAAGCCGTACTGGGCGAAGCCGAGCTGCGCGCAGCTCTTCAGGTGCTCGCAGATCGTGGTGTAGTTCTCGTCAAACTCATTCTGCTCCATGCTCCCGGCGTCAAGATCCACCGAGGTTATGGCAGAGAGATCGCGGAAGATCTCCTCCATGTCCTTCGAGAGCTTGCCCGCGGAGTGGTGGTAGCTGCTGAAGCCCGACATGAAGTTGTCAGACCACTCGGAGACGCGGTAGAGGCTCTTCTCCATGTCGGAGGTGTCGTCCTCAAACGGGATGGTGAGCTCCTCCTCGGCGACGAACTCCTCGTAGACGAGGGCGAAGAAGCGGATGAGCCAGCCCTTCATCGCAGGCGAGAAGCCCTCCTCGCTGGTGCCGAATATCGAGGAGATGTGCTTCAGGAACTCATGGTGATCGTTCGGGCAGCCCCCGGCGATGAGGCCGCAGATGAAGCCGTGGATCTCGGCGCAGTCATAGGGAAGACGGTCGTCGATCATGACGCACATGCCGTCTGTATAGGATTTGCGGACTTCTTCAGACATGGAACCTCCGTAAAAGCTCTGTGATGCTCTTTGAGAGTGTGATTTTAAGCATTAAAGCCTTTTTCTGCAGAAAATCGCGCCGCGCAGGAGTGACCCGCGAAGACCTGTCCGGAGCCGCACGTCCGCATTAAAAAAAACGCCATTAATCACAATATTAATGATTGTTTTCCAACTTGCCTGTCTTTCTGCTATCATACTTTAAGAACAGAGGAACGGGGCCGATGCCCCGCGCCGGGAAGACGGCCGGAGAAAGAGGACCGGAGAGAGGAAAGAGCGATGGCGGCTGAAGACGAAAACGTAGTAGTGGGCCTCAATATCCAGGGGTATACCTTCAACCTCCGGGGAAAGAACAGTGATATGCCTCTCTATAAGGAGACCGAGTCACGGCTCAACAGCAGGATCGCGCGTCTTCACAACCAGATGCCTCAGGCCACCAATGATCAGCTTGCCTTCATGACCGCGATCATGTCGACGTTCGACCTCATCCAGCAGGAGCAGCGCTTCAAGACCGAAGAGACTGTTCCCGCAGGCACCGAAAAGAGGATCAGGGCGCTCGCCGGAAGGCTTGAGGCCCTTGCGGGAAGTTCGGCAGCCCCGGAGAGCGATGCAGTTCAGTCTTCTGACGCGCCTCAGGCAGAAGCGCCTGCCGGGAGCGTGCAGGCAGCAGTGCCTCCCGCAGAGCCCTCTGTCTAAGAATTAGTCCGGTTCGGCTCCGGAGCAATATGTTCCCTGAGCCGATACTAACGTAAATGGGAGTCTTGCCGGATCCGGTGAGCATGCCCGGCCCTGCCGGGAAGCCTAAGGATGCGGGTTCTGACTTACCACCTTGAGCCTCCGGGTTCAAGGACTGAGCTTCGGGCCGGATCGGACGCCCCTCATTGCAGTAAAGAGAAGGGCTGCCTGCGGCCGGAAATCCGGCCGGAGCGCAGTCACAGGCAGGAAAGAGCCTCCCTGAGGATCTGCCGCACAATTAGTCCGGTCCGGTTTAGGGCAACATATTCCCTGAGCCGACTCTTTGGAAAATGGAAGTCTTGCCGCCTTCGGTGTGCAGGCCCGGAAAATCCGGGAAGCCTAAGGATGCGGGTTCTGACTTGCCACCTGAACCTCCGGGTTCACGGACTGAGCCCTCCCGGGCCGGACGCCCCCATTCTGTTCAATCGCTTCTTTTTATATTGTTTCCGGATCCGTCCATGAATGCCCCTGACAGGAAAGAGCTCAGAAAGAGAATAAAGTCGCTGCGCGAGTCGCTCTCCGATGAGGCGCGGGAGGAGGCCGGGAAGCGAGCCTCGGATCTCGCTCTTACGCTGCCGGAGCTCGGTGAGGCAGAGACCGTCGCCCTCTACATGACCAACCGTGGCGAGCTCCCCACGGAGTTCCTTATTGATCGCCTGCTTTCCATGGGAAAGAGGGTTGTCCTCCCGCGGGTCGATCCGCTGGTAAAAGGAAAGATGACCTTCCGCGCGTACCGGAAAGGCGATGCCCTTGTGCCGGACCGCTTCGGCATCATGGAGCCGGGGCCCGGGGCTCAGGAGGTCCCGCTTGAGGAAATCGATCTCATGTTCACCCCGCTCGTCGCCTTCGACCGGACCGGCATGCGCCTCGGGATGGGCGGAGGGTTCTATGACCGCACGCTCGCCGTGAGGAGGAATACGGGGAAAGGGCCTTTCCCGGTCGGCTTTGCCCTCTCCTGCCAGGAAACCGGGCGCGTTCCCTATGAGGAGTGGGACATGCCGCTTCCCGTAATTGTGACCGAGCTCGAAATTATCCGGATCTGAAACATTCGCGCCGGCACTGTATAATCCGCACACGGCTCTTCATGGACAACCAAAAATGACTCAGGATGACAAGAAAAAGGCAGCAGCGAAGGCTGCCCTGCAGTATGTCGAGGACGGTCAGATCCTCGGCGTCGGAACAGGCTCGACCGTCAATTACTTCATTGACGATCTGAAGGACATCAAGGACAGGATCAAGGCAGCGGTCTCAAGCTCCGTCCGCTCCGCCGAGAGGCTCAAGGCCCTCGGCATCCCTGTCCTCAGCCTCAACGAGGTGGGGACCTTCGACATCTACGTGGACGGGGCTGACGAGATCAACCCCGCGCGCGAGATGATCAAGGGAGGCGGCGCAGCGCTTACCCGCGAGAAGATCGTCTCCCAGGCCGCGAGGAAGTTCGTCTGCATCGTCGACGACACCAAGCTTGTTGACGTCCTCGGGAAGTTCCCCCTCCCGATTGAGGTCATCCCCATGGCCAGGACCCACGTCAAGGCCCAGATCGAGGAGATCACCGGAGGCGAGGCTCTCTGGCGCGAGGGAGTCATCACTGACAACGGCAACGAGATCCTTGATGTGCACGGACTTAAGATCACGGAGCCGAAGGCGCTTGAGGAAAGGCTCAACCAGATCCCGGGCGTCGTCACCGTCGGCATCTTCGCAAGGCGCCCCGCTGACGTGCTCATCACCGGCACTGACAAAGGCGCGGCAATCAGCTAAAAGGGTTTCCCGTCAGCAGAATGAATGAAGGCAGGCCCCAGGCCTGCCTTTTTCGATCAGGGGTTCCGTTCCCTGCCCCTAGAGCGGCAGGCCGAAGTACATGCAGTAAAGGATGAACTCCGCGGCAGCGGCTATAAGGAGCGCCGGGAGATAGAGGACATTGCTCCTGATAATCATGCCCGCCTCGACGCCGTAGCGCCCGGATGCGAGGAGGTTTGCCGCGGAGAACGGCGACACCGCCCCGCTCACGCCCCAGCCCGTGAGGTAGCTCAGGGCGAGGAAGGAGTGGCTTACCTCGGGGAACACCGTGAGGATCACAGGCGCCGTGGCGCTAATCGTGATGAGCTGATGGACTCCGACGCAGGAGAGGCAGGTCATGAGCGCGACCATGAGCATCGCCGCGACGACGCCGTAATGGCTCAGTAGATCGCCGATGAACACCGGCGGCCAGGCGCGCAGCACCAGGCCCGCCCCCTCGGCAAGGACCGCGACGCCGAGGTAGAGCATCAGCACGTTGTCGATCTGTATGCAGCCGGCGCCCTTCCTAACCACGTCACCCGCGGTCATGCCGTGCTTTGGCATGAGAAGGAGCCCGGCAAGCGGGCAGACCACGGCGGTCACCGCCACAACCGGGATCTTCGGCAGCAGGAAATGCCCGGCGAACACGATGATCATGAGCGTCACCGGCATGACGAGCGACATGAAGGTGAGCGGATAGCCGCGCTCACCGTCCGAGATTTTACCCGCCGCGGAGTAGACATAAACAAGGATTAGGCAGACAAGCCCGAGCCCGAGGCCGAACGGCAGCGTGTGCGCAAGCTCCATGTCGGGGAAGAGCGTCATCATGACGGTCGTCGCGACGAAGAAGGGCGACCAGAACGTCGAGGTGTAGAGGGATCTCGCGAGGATCACCGCCTCGCGCGGGGTGAGCTTTCTCTTTCCGTCATCGGAGATGCGGTCCCCGAGGATGATTACCGCGGCCACATTGAGTACCGACGAGAGGAGCGCCCCTGCGACAGTGCTGCCGAACATGCCCTTCCTCCCGTACCAGACGCTGCTGTCAACGCGGGTGCCGTCGCTGTTCTTCTTCGAGTGCGGGAGGAGGCGGAGGAAGCAGACCGAGACAAAGAGCAGGATCATGTTCATCGGGCCGAGGACGACGCCGGAGAACCAGCCTTCGCCGTTGCCGGTCGCAACGGCGACCGCGATGAGCACCGCCCCGACGCCCGCGATGGTCAGGGTCTGGTGCCTTACGGATCTGCTCACCCGCCTGAAAATAAAAACGGCGGCAGCCCAGACGCAGGCGGCGCCCGCCCAGCGGAGGACCAGGGAGAGATCAGGAAAATAATTTCTAAGATAGATCCCCGCAGCCTGGAGGACCATGAAAACGAGAAGCAGAACGCCGTCAGCAACGCGAAGCATAAATTTTACCCGGTAGCAATGAACACTGCAGCGGGAACTGCGGCTGCGCGCGCATTTTAACCGCGGAGGGAAAAGATGGCAAGAGAAAAGTGTGCGATTCGTCACAAAAAAAATCCGGAAAAACTCAAAATATGCACACAGAGCCCGGGGCCCGGAAAAATGCCCCGGAGCGGCATCATTTTCCCGGAAAATAATTTTTTTGCGGCCGGCCCGCAATTTCAAGCTTTTTTTAAATTATCAGATATAATTGACATGTTTGTATTTAAAACATAACAGGTTTGATTGCTCATAGTCTTTTCAGGAAAAAATTATGGATCTGATAGGAAAAAAGCAGGCTGATCCGACACAGGACTGGTTCCTGTCGCACTGTCATATTCACAAGTACCCGGCAAAAAGTACAATAATCCATGCCGGCGAACGCGCTGAAACACTGTATTTCATCGTCAAGGGCTCAGTCACCGTTATCGTGAAGGATGAGGAAGGAAAGGAGATGATCCTTTCCTACCTTAACCAGGGTGACTTCATCGGCGAGCTCGGCCTCTTCGACGAGACCGGCGAGCCGGTCCGTACCGCCTGGGTAAAGGCCAAGACACAGTGCGACATTGCCGAGATCTCCTACAAGAAGTTCCGCCAGCTGATCCAGGTCAACCCTGAAATCCTGATGCGCCTCTCAAGGCAGATGGCGCGCCGCCTGAAGGTAACCTCCAGCAAGGTCGGAGGCCTAGCCTTCCTTGACGTCCAGGGACGCATCGCCCGCGAGCTCGTCAAGCTTGCCCACCAGCCTGACGCCATGACCCATCCTGACGGAATGCAGATCAAGATTACCCGCCAGGAGATCGGACAGATCGTCGGCTGCTCGAGGGAGACCGTCGGCAGGATCCTGAAGATGCTCGAGGAAGAGCACCAGATTTCCGCGCACGGCAAGACCATCGTGGTCTACGGAACCAGGTAAATCCTTAAAGGTGCTGAAAGGGGCAGGCGGCAAGAGAATTGCCGCCTGCCTTTTTTTGTATAATAAAAATCTGTTTTTGAATATTTATGCAGTGGAAAAACATATTTATTCAGTATAAAATAGTGCCGCAAGCAGTATTTTGAGTGAGGATTAGAAATGGAAAAAGTAACGAGGGATTGGCAGAACCAGTACATGGTCCCTCTATTCTGCCCTCCGGACTTCATCCCGGTAAAGGGCCAGGGCTGCCACGTCTGGGATCAGGAAGGACGCGAGTACATCGACATCTCGGGCGGCATTGCGGTCAACTCGCTCGGCCACTGCAATCCCGAGCTCGTGAAGGCGCTCACCGAGCAGGCGAACAAAATCTGGCACGTGAGCAACCTGCACACCTCCGAGCCCCTGCTCCGCCTCGCAAAGCGCATCACCGACGCGACCTTCGCCGACGTCGCCTTCTTCTGCAACTCCGGCGCCGAGGCAAACGAGGCTGCGCTCAAGCTTGCGCGCCGCTATGCGCTCAACCACTACGGCCCTGAGAAGGACGAGATCATCTCCTTCGTGAAGTCCTTCCACGGGCGCACCCTCTTCACCGTCTCGGTAGGCGGGCAGGACAAGTACTCGAAGGGCTTCGGCCCCCGCCCCGCCGAGATCACCCATCTCCCGTTCAACGACATAAAGGCCCTCGAGGAGCACATCTCAGAGAAGACCTGCGCCGTAATCATGGAGCCTATCCAGGGCGAGAGCGGCATCATCCCTGCTGACAGGGAGTTCATGAAGAAGGCCCGCGAGCTCTGCGACAAATACCATGCGCTCCTCGTCTTCGATGAGGTCCAGACCGGAAACGGCAGGACCGGGTACCTCTATGCCTACATGGCCTACGGCGTGAAGCCCGACATCATGACCACCGCCAAGGGGCTCGCAGGCGGCCTCCCCATCGGCGCGATGATCACAAGGCGCACCGTCGGCGAGAGCTTCACCCCAGGCGTCCACGGCACCACCTTCGGCGGCAACCCGCTCGTCTGCGCAGTGGCTGACAAGGCGCTCTCCATCATCAATACAAAGGAGACCCTATACGGAGTAAAGGAGAGAAGCGGCCTGTTCTTCGAGGGGCTCAACGCCATCAAGGAAAGGACCGGCGTGTTCCAGCTCATCCGCGGCATGGGACTCCTCATCGGCTGCGTGCTTGCT
>Ga0256869_1001650_pt1 | contig 11168 bp, 7 predicted proteins | sample RumenRJG_05RNA_FD_186096 | JGI IMG/M metagenome (GOLD analysis project Ga0256869, IMG submission 186096) | Metatranscriptome of bovine rumen microbial communities from Lethbridge, Alberta, Canada - Rumen RJG_05 (Metagenome Metatranscriptome) | ecosystem: Host-associated > Mammals > Digestive... | reverse complement strand
GTATCACGCATCTCACCGATCATAACGATATCAGGGTCCTGACGGAGGATAGAACGGAGGGCTGCGGCGAAAGTCATGCCGGCCTTCTGGTTAACCTGACACTGGTTGATACCGTCGATAGCTTTTTCGACAGGGTCCTCAACTGTAACAACGTTTACGTTCGGCTTAGCGATCTCACCAAGAGCAGCGTAAAGAGTTGTTGTTTTACCGGAACCGGTAGGACCAGTTACGAGGATAACGCCGTGAGGTACGCGGAGCATCGACTCGAAAAGCTGGTAGTTATAGTCTGACATACCAAGGTCAGTGATCTTACGAAGAGCGATCTGACCGGTTGAGAGGATTCGGATAACGATCTTTTCACCGTGTACCATAGGAAGTGAAGATACACGGACATCGAGGGTAGTTCCGTCAACGACCTGAGTGAAACGTCCGTCCTGAGGGATACGCTTTTCAGCGATGTTCATGCCGCTGATGAGCTTGAAACGTGTTGTAAGAGCGCTGTGAACAGCTGAGGAGATGTTCATAAGCTCTACGAGGTCGCCGTTTACACGGATACGAATTCTTGTATATTTATCGAAGGGCTCGATGTGGATATCGGTTGCGTCGGCTCTGTATGAGTTTTCAACGATAGTAGTTGCGAGCTTAACGATAGGTGCGCTCTCGACACGGTCGTTAGCCTCCTGCTCTTCAGGAGTTCCGCCGAGGTCGCCTGCCATTGAGTTAACGCTGTCGATAACGCTGTCAACGTTCTGCATTGAGTAGCACTTACCGATAGCCTTGTTGATAGCAGATGTAGTAGCAAGTACCGGAACTGTATCCATACCGGTCGAGACCTTGATATCTTCGAGTACGATGAAGTTAACAGGGTCATTTGTTGCAACTGTAAGACGCTTACCTGTGATAGCGATAGCGATTACCGTATGCTTTCTTGCGAGAGCCTCGGGAACCTTCTGAACAGCGTCTGTGTTGATGTCGATATTGTCGAGGTCAACATACTGAACTCTCAGCTTTCCTGCAAGAGCCTTTGTGAAGTTGACTTCTGACATAAATCCAAGCTCAACAACAACGTCGCCGAACTTCTTGGCTCCATTAGACTCCTTCTGGGTCTCAAGAACCTTCTGGAGCTGTTCCTCTGAAATCAGCCCCTGACTAACTAAATAGTCGCCAATTCTCTCGTTTCTCATATACAAACCTCCGCTTATTTTTTAGAGCCCGCACCGGTCCCCCCGGAACAAACTCTTAAATTATACTTGAATTTTATTCAGAATATGATATAATAGTATTACGTCAATATTCTAAATAGAAAAGGAGTGGTAAAACCATGTTCGGATTTGAAGATATGCTGCACAGTGAATACACTGATCTGCCATTCAAACTCGAGTTTTACACAATAGTTTTTCTCTTCGGCATCTGTATCGGAAGCTTCCTTAACGTAGTGATAATACGTCTTCCGAGGCACGAATCGCTGATCAAACGATCCTCCCACTGTATGACCTGCGGAACCAAGATAAGACCGATCGATCTTATTCCTGTATTCAGCTGGCTGCTGCTCCGGGGAAAGTGCCACGCCTGCGGCGAGAAGATATCACCGAGATATCCTGTCGTTGAGGCTTTGAACGGAATACTTTACATCGTAACGTTCATGGTGCTTGATATTAATGCTAAAGCCATAATAACCTGCGTTCTTATGTCGCTGCTCATTGTGGTCGCTTTCATGGACTGGGATACTCAGGAGATCGACATGATCATCGTGGGCATCATATTCCTGCTCGCTGTACCGGCTGCGATATTCACAGAGGACGTTGAGCTGAAGCACCGCATAATCGGAGCATTTGCGATAAGTGTTCCCTTCTTCATCATCGGAGAGGTCAGCAGACCGATCATCCGAAGCAAGTTTGGTGAAGATTTCCGTGCGATCGAGCTCGGTGATACGATACTCATGTTCGCGGCTGGTGCTCTTCTCGGAACACAGGCTGTTATCGTTTCAGCATTGATTGGTATAGTAGCTGCCGCCGTTGGCGGTATCATCATCAAGGCAGTCACAAAGGAATCGAAATTCGCATTCGGACCTTACCTTTCTATAGGCATTGCAGTTGCAATGCTCTGGGGCAATAATATTGCCGAGTGGTACATAAACTTCCTCAAGTTCAAACCCGAGTAAAGTTCAAAAAACGCAAAAATAAATTACAGGCAGCAGCAATTATTACTGCTGCCTGCTTTATTATGCATTAAAATCAATTGTGAGGTGTTACCTCGTCAGCCATTGCATAGACAATGTAGATGTTGTCCTCCTGCTTCATTGAGATAGTAGCAGGATCGTGGTGGAATGCAATTGCCGAATTCATGATATGCTTCGGATGAGAACCGTCTACCCAGTACTTTTTGCTTGAAGCGCCGTGTCTGTCAATGATATTGAAGAGCGGCAGGTTAGCAATTGTGTAATGTGTAGCTGTAGGATACTGTCTGCAGTTATCGTTTATGAGCGTTGCTACCTGACCGTTTCTGTCAGCCTTTGTCTGATATGCAACGATAGTGATAGCAAAATTGCTCTCTGTAAGCTTTGCAGCAACGTCTGTGCCGCCGTTTGCAAGAGTATCGAGTACGAGGAATCCGGTGGGATCGCCAACGCCATCCTTGCCCCCCTCGAGATTAGCAGAGCCTACTACATAATCGTAAGCATACTTATCACCGAAGAACGCAGGGTTGAGCATTTCCTCAGGAGCCGAGATATCAAGCGGAGTATCAGTGTCGTCAAGCTTTGCATTCGACTGATACTTTACAGTTCTCATAAGGATCTGTCCCTTGGGATAGGTCTTTCCATCGATCTCAGTGTCTTTATTCAGAATGGACATTACTCTGATATTGATATCAGCGTAATCAACTGCTGTTGATTCGTCCTTCTTGGCAATTATCTCTTTGTAATACTCGTTCTTGAAGTTCTTAGCTGCAAGAGAGAAGTATGCCTGACCGTCATCGGAACCGAAGTCGCCCTGATATACCCAGAGGTGATCCGAGAATTCAAGTGAATCCTGAAGATAATTCTGGATATTATCAACGTATGCATAGGAGTTTTCATTCACCTTTGCACGCGAGTTGATCTTGGAAACAGGGTCAACCAGCGAAAGCGCTCCAAGCATGATAACTGAGAAGATCGCAAGAACAATGATAAGTTCAATAAGGGTAAAGCCCTTTAATTTTTTCTTCATATCTCGCAACCTCCTTAAATAGGCTGTACTGTAATGGTAACATAGAAGTTTCCATTATCAGACTCGCCGAGAGCAATGCAGGTACCATCGCTGCCGTAAGAGGTTATCTTGCCGTTTGCGTCAATAGTCGCAATGTTCTTGTCTTCATCGCTTGAATAGGTCCATTCAGCATTCTCGAGTTCTTTTTTATCAGCACCCTCGCCGATGTAGATCTGTTCTGTGCTGTTCGGACCCATTGTAAAATCAAGATCAATACGCTCAACAACATCTATAAACTGGAGATGATGCTTTGCATTGGATACCTCATTTGCCTTATAGACCTCCGAATTGTTTTCAACTATATCAGCAGTGCTGTAATGCTTGCCGTGGATAGTTGTAAGGGAGTTATAATCCATAAGGGTGCCGTCCTTTTTCTTGACCTTTACAACGTCAGGAGTTCCGTCGCCCTTGTTATCTGTGCCGTCGTTGTCGATATAAATGTCGATGTGAGTGATATCGGGATCAAGCTCCGCGGTAACGGGTTTATCATCGGAATCGAGAACGGGCTTGCCGTTCGCGTCGAGAACATCATACTGAGTCTCGCGCGAAGCAGCATACGGAGCCTGAACAGCTACACGCTTGTTGAGGCGGTTCGACGACTTTGTAGTTGTATCGACCACCATACCAAGCTTGATGAGGATAACACCGAGCATAGCAAATACAGCCATTGAGATGATAACCTCAGCGAGGGTCATGCCTTTCAAAGATTTCTTTTTCATGCCTTTCCCTCCTTATTAATATGCGTCATAGTACTTAGCATACCAGTTTGCGCCGATAACCTGATCGTTTTTAACTTCATCATTTGCATCGCCGGTAGAATTAGTATAGAGAAGCTTAAAGTTATTGCTCAGAGCAGACGATGAATCAAAGAGACCGCTTCCGATCCAGTTGACCATTTTTCCATTAGTTGGAGTTATAATATGATTATAGTTATCAACATATCTCCAGTCTGCCGCCATTCCGGTTGCACCGGTAGCCATAGTTAACTTTGTGAAAGGACATCTTGCAGAAGCACAAACAAAGCAGCCATTGCCAACTGTAAGAGTTGAGCCTTTTTTACCATACATATTGATATTCATCTTGTCAGACTCGTTTATTCTTACCACTTTGTTTATATTCTTATTTTTAGTTTGATCACCAAAATAGTCAGGTTTACCATCAACAATAGCTATTTCAAACTGATTGAGTATTTTATTCGTAAAGATACCAAGCTTTTCAATGTTTACATCACCGTCAAGCAGGAAATTAACCGTATCATTTCCTTCAACTATAAATACACCATTGGAACTGATCTTAGTGTCTTTAAGAACAATAAACATACCGCTTGTAGCCTTTATCTTGAATGTTACACCCTGTCCAGAAGGTGCTGTACCAGTTATTACAGTAGACTGGTCGATGTTAATTGTCTGACCGCCCTTTGAACTGATGTCTATGACATTTGTGATAGCACTGTAATCATAATTCGAGTTATATGCACCGTCAGGAATAATGCTTGCACCTGCCTGTGTAACATCAACATCAGGATCACCGCCGATATCTCTGATAGCCTCGTCAAGCTGCTTAACGATCTTTGTCGAGCCAGCATTAAGAGCTGCCTTAGTCATGTTCTTGGGATATACTGACGAACCAATCGGGTTAGTTGAATATCCAGGATAGCTTGAAACGCTGAAATAGCTTGTATTTGCTCTGTTTACTGCCTCTGCCTCTGTTATCTGATGAGCAGCTAATTCTGCCGGATTATCAGCAAGAGGTCTTGGATCAACATCATAGTAATAGTACTCTGCTGTTGCAGGAACGAGCGGATTATACCATGCTACGTACTTAGTTCCGCCGCTTGTATCCATAGCCTCTGACTCTGTTGCAGTGTGGAATGTATCAGCCTCTGCATCATAGTAATAGTATGATACAGGCTCATCTGTCGTATGAGTATCAACATCGCCTGTTTCAGGGTTTACAATGTAGAATACCGGCTTATCATCGACCTTTGTCGTTGTAACTTCTCCATCCTTATTATAAGCATAATAAGTATAAAGCACAAAATCAGTTGTATACTCTTCTGTAGGTTCGCCGTCAGGACCTGCAATATAGTATTCAGAAGCAAAGTCAACGATTTTCTCGGTCGCATTGCCCTTACCATCGCAAAGGAGGTACTTAGCACCAGCTTCATCAGCAGATATAATCTGCGTGCCTATCTTGTAGTACTTTGTAGTTGCTTCAACTGTTATATCAGCTGAGGATGTTCCGTCAGGATTAGAAACATAATAAGGAACAGAAGTATATCCCTTTCCGTCAACATAATAAACAGATGCCTGGCTATAATCCACCCAATTTGCTGCAACATTACCTACTACTTCAATAGGTTGGTTAGTATCTTCAATTTTCCAACCAGACCAATCGCCGTTTTTACCATTGCATATAACAACTGTAGCTGGATTTGTAACCTGCTTATTTGGAACTTCAACTATCTCGCCTTCAACAGGCTTGTTGATTATTTCGATATTATCTACACGATAAGTACCAAACTCGGCATTCTCAACCTTGACATATCCGGGCTTTAATGAACCGGAAGCCTCAGAGTTCTTTGCCAGATAGTACGCTACTGTATCTGTTGTATCATAGAAAATTCTACCATGGCAGGTTATCTTGTTAAGAGTGTCATTTGCTGTCTTATCAGTACCAACGTCAGTATTTCTATAGCATCTGCCCTTTATAACAAGGTCACCGCCAACTTCAACGCTACCATTCTGTCCGATAGTAAGATTGCCCTGTATAACAAGATTACCCTTTACCTTAAGAGCCTGGTAGATTTCCATATTGTGGTTGCAATAGATGCTTCCGCCCTCAGAATAGAACTGATCTGCTGTCTTGTTGATAACAGATGACGACCATTTGTAAAGATTAGCTTCACTTATCTTTGTACTTCCGGCAGGGTAGCTTACCTGATTCGGATCATCATCAAAGAGGTAAAGGTCTGTTGCCTGTAAGCTCATACCCTTAACATCACACGAGCCTGCAAAAATGTTGAAAGGTGAATCCTTAGACTTTGCACGACCGTTGTTAACGCCTTCATTCTTAACAGTCAGACCACCTTCACCTGTTCCGTGGAATCTTATTCTTCCACCGACATAAAGGTAGGGAATGTCTTTCTGGCCGAAATCCTCATAAGTGAACTGACCGCCAGTGCTTGTTTTAGCATAAGGATAGTCAACAAAAATGTTAAAACCAGCATTATTAACGCCAAGATCCTGAGTAACAACGAAGTGTGAATCGCTTGTAGGAACGTGCCATTCAAAATTACTACCCATGTTTTGAACTAAAGAGCCATTTACAAAGCCGTCGGTAACATATGCCATGAAGTCATTTGATGTACCGTATTCAATCGGCACTGAATTACCATGACCATCATCAATAGTGTCAGGCTGACCAAGACCGAGACAAAGCGCACCGCTGAATGTACCGTTGTTCTGCATTCCGCCGCCGCCAAGTGTCTGGAAGCCCTTGATATTATTAGACTTAGAGGGGGAAGATTCGCCGGTCTTTTCAAGATAGTAGCAAATAGACTTCTCCTGCTTGCCGACTCTGGCTGTTGCAGTTACCTTAAGCACCTGCATATTAGCCCATTCTGCCTTTTCCTCATCGTAGCCCCAGTTATCCTTGATGTATTCGATCTTTATTCTGTCGGATACCCAATGGTTGCCGTCGTAGTATCCAACATTGCCCATTCCGGGATCGTTGATAACAACAGCAGGAGTGAATGTATCACCCTTATCCATCGCAAGAATGGACTGTGCCAGAGCATTATTAGTTGTCAGAGCCTGCGAGAAGCCCTCAATTGCGGCTCTCGCAGTATACTCTGCCTGACTGTCTGAATAGTTAGCATGTGATCTGTTGTTAGCAGCTGTTGCTAACGTAACAGTGCTTGCCATGAAAATTATCAGTAATGCCATTACCGACACAACGGTAAGAAGCACTGATCCTTTTAATTTTCTATTCTTATCAATTTTCATTTTTTAACCGCCTTTCAAGTTATATTCTTATCTAATAACTATAAGCGAAGGACAAGTTTTTAATCTGCTTCTACGTTGGGTTCTGATAATTCGTATACTGAATACAGAGTAATATCTATATCAGCTTGCGGCTCTATGCCTTCAGCCGCCATAGCTGCTAATGCTTCTGCAACCTCAGCTGTTTCTTTGAGATATACGCCGTTGATAGAAATTGAATTGATGATAATTGTCTTATCCTGTTCTTCAAGAGCCTGCATATACTTCCAGAGATTTTCCTTTGAGCCCTTTACAGAAATTGTATACTGACCGGCAAGAACACTTTCTTTGGTTCTTTCCTTGAGAGAACTGCTCTCAGCACGCTCTTCGTTAAGTGCAGCCTTTCTGTCACCGTTGAGGTCAGCCTGTTCAAGCTGTCCTTCACCGGGCATAGAAGGCTCAAAATAGTAATAATCAAGTGTTGACTCTGAAATGTTATCTGTAGAAAGATTTGTTATTTTAACTTCGCAGTCTTCGCAGAAATGCTGCATATACTGGTCGATCTTACGGGGATTGTTGATGTCGTTGTAAGCAACGAAATCACCTGTAAGCTTTGTTGTGTTATCGTATGTTTCCTTGATCTGCTTCTGGAGGGGCTTGATCTCTGCGATCTTAGCATCGATCTCATCCTTCTGCTGCTGAACCTGGGTAAGCGTAGCTTTATCTGCCTCGATATCAGCCTTCTTAGGCTTTATAAGAAGGAAGAATCCGAGAAGGAGTATAACAACTGCAAGAAGAACTCCTAAAATAATCTTATCTCTGTAATTAAGTTTCATTTTTATCTACCTCCTTATTCAGCCTTCTGCTCAGACTTTTTATCGTCTTTTTCAGGCTTGTATGCACTCTCTCGTCCCTTGATAGCGATAGTTACCTGGAACGATACCTTTTCATCATCAGAACCCTCTTCAGACGACTGTGTTACAGTGTATCCACTATAGGATGCAACTTCATAATAGCCCTTATTATCGGAATAGGTCTCTTCAAGGAGGTTATCAACGAAGAGTGACGGGAGCTTCTGTACCATTTCCTTGCTTCCGGCAGCGTTAACATTGAAGTCCATAGTTCCGGCTGAATATGAGGGGAATGAAATCGTTGATTCGCCGAGTCCGAGATCTTCAGCTGTCTTGTCGAGAACAAGCTGGATAGTCTCAAACTTTTCGCCGTCGATAACAGGCTGTGAATAGAAAGCATCGTGTGCATTTACGATCTTGGTGTGGTAAGCGTTAACATTATCTCTGATAACGAGGAGCTTATCACGGTGATCGAGCTTCTTCTTTGTAGCGGGATCGTTGATGTAATCGTTGATCTCGTTGATATCACTTTTTACACTGAGATCATAGAGTGTCATAACGCCCCAGATACCGCCGGCGATGATAGCTGCACCAGCAACGCAGGCAAGAAGCGCAATAGTTCCGGCAGTATCATTTCCGCCGCCAGAGCTTGCTCTCTTTATAGTAGTACCAAGGTCTGTCTCGAGGAGATTGATCTTTTCAGCGTCTCTGTTACGCTTGAACATAGCGCCGATAGCGTTAGCGTAAAGTGAGAACTCAAGATTCTCGTGACCGTGGATCTGCGGAGGAACGTTGATGAGGCTCGTATTGAGGTCGAGCTTTTCAAGTTCGTCAGTAAGTCTTACATACTCGTGAGTATCGCCGTAGAAGATAACGTTCTCAATTACCTCGCCGGTGTTGCGGCTTCTGTGGAACTGGAGCATACGGAAGATATTCTCGTTTACAGCCTCGAAAACGTAGTCATCAGATCCGCCGTAGTCATCAGCGTCGATAGATGCGAAACGTGAGAATGAAAGCTGACCCTGCTCATAGAGGTTGAGAGAGATAAAGTTGTTATCGATCTGAACAGCAAGCAGAGGCATCTTAGACTTGATCTTTGTATCAGCGAGAAGTACCTTTGTGATACAGTTACATCCGACCATTACTGATTTAAGTGAGATACCGAGGAGTTTGAATACTTCTCTGTAGCTGTTAACGATCTCGTAAGGGCAGGCTGTAGCGAGTACCTTTACTGTGGGCTCGCCGTTGGCACCGGATTCGCCGTCACCAACAACGACATATGTAACGCTGAATGAATCATCCAGATTGAGTTCAGCCTGCATCTGGCCCTTAACTGTTTTCTGGAGATCGTTTCCCTTTCCGCGGGGAACTGTCATTTCCTTGAATATTGTAAGGTTAGAGGAGATGCTGACGATCGCTTCCTTGTCAGGCATCTTGTTTCTCTTGAGGATACCGTTGATAAGTGTTGCAACGTTGGGAACATCTTTAACGTGTCCGTTAACGATGAGGCCCTCTTCAAGATTAAGTGTAGCAGCGGAACTGATCTTGATCTTTCCGTTGCTCTCAACGCCCTTAACAACGCGGACGTTTCTATCGGTAATATCAAATGAAAGCATTTTTATTTTTCCACCTTTCCGTGTTTATTCGTTCTCGATAGCAGCCATTGAACCGTAGAGTGCGGGGTAGATACCAATAACGACCATACCTATGATAACACCCATGAAGATAAGGAGCACAGGCTCAACAAGGCTTACAAGACGCTGTACAGCTGAATCTGATTCTTCTTCGTAGTAGTCTGATGTTTTCTCGAGGATCGAGTCAAGCGCACCTGACTCCTCACCAACGTAGATAACCGAGCAGAACATAGGCTCGAAGATCTCAGTTCTTGTGATAGAAGCTGAAAGGGTCTCGCCCTGTTTTACTTCGTCAACAACGTCTAAAAACTTCTCGTCAACATATCTGTTTCCGAGGATAGCCGATGATTTCTGTAAGCACTCAACCATCGGGATACCACTTGAATAAAGTGAAGAAAGGGTTCTTGCGAAACGGCCGGTATAGATCTTTGTTACGAGCGGGCCCCACATAGGTCCTTTGAGTATCAGTCTGTCGACCTTATAACGGAAGTTCGGGAACTTCATTGCATACTTGAATCCGAAGTAGCCGCCCAGTACGATGATAACAACGATGTACCACCTGTATCTGAGGAAGTCGGAGATCGCCGCCATGATCTTTGTCAGAGCCGGCATGGTTGAAGGATCTTCATACATATCAATAAATGTAGGCATGATGAAGATGAAGAGGAACATTACGATAACTACGCAGAGTACTGCGAGTATGATAGGATAAACCATAGCGCCCTTGATGGTATTCTTGAGCTTGTTTTCCTTTGCGTAATGGTCCGACATACGTGTCATGATAACGTCGAGCGAACCGCTTATCTCGCCGGCGTTCGCCATTGAAATGAGGAATTCAGGGAATGAACCCGCGTGCATCTCGAGGGTCGATGAGAAGGATTCACCCTTTTGAACGTTCTCGTAGATGTCCTGCCAGATAGCTCTGGCCTTTTCATTTTCCTGTTCTTTGACAAGAATGTCGATCGCCTTAACAAGCGTAAGACCTGAAGTAAGCATAGCGCTGAGCTGTCGACAGCAGAATGCAAGCTCCTTGGTGCTGAACTTGTAAATTGATCTTGAGTTACTTGAATCGTCTTCCGCGTAATCCTTGATGAACACTCCTCGTTCTTTCATCTTTTCGAGGAATTCCTGTTCATTCTCGGCATTCGCCTTGCCCTTGACCTGTTTGCCTCTTGCGTCCTGAGCAATGTAGGAATAACTCTTCATAAAACCACCTCCATAGTTTTTTGATTAAGCCGGAACAATCCATACTGCCCTAATAATAACAATTATAGCATTTTAAGAGTTACTTTTCAATCGCTTTTTTGACTTAAATAATCAGACGTTTTTTATCAATATTCACTAACTTTTATACCAGACGTAATACAAGGCAGTGCATAGCTCGATTATTCTACAAAAAACAATCTCAAGGCAGAACAAAACGCAGCATTGTTGTCCCCATGCTGCACATTGTTT
>Ga0256869_1001646_pt1 | contig 11185 bp, 6 predicted proteins | sample RumenRJG_05RNA_FD_186096 | JGI IMG/M metagenome (GOLD analysis project Ga0256869, IMG submission 186096) | Metatranscriptome of bovine rumen microbial communities from Lethbridge, Alberta, Canada - Rumen RJG_05 (Metagenome Metatranscriptome) | ecosystem: Host-associated > Mammals > Digestive... | reverse complement strand
TGTATATCTTCACCAGTGCTTCCGGCGAAATCTCTTTCGTCATATAGACCGTCGGCGGCGTGTTGCCAGTCGGTGTCGCTGCACTAATTCCGTTCTGCGAATGTGTTGTGCCGAGCATGGTCATGCCCAGCATCATTGCGAAAAATAAAGTCTTCTTCATATTGGATTCCTCTTTTGGTGTTACTTCCGTCTGCAAAGATACAACTTTTTTCCGCAGGATGCAAGAAAATCGCTAAAAACATCTGGGTAGTTGCCTTCCGGGTATTGCAACTTGTCCTACGAGCCTTTTCTCGTTTTAGCGTATCTCGCAGCGATGATGTAGGTGATGATGAGAATGCCAAGGAACCCCTTGTCAAAGTTTCTGGCAATCCCTTCTTTCCGATGGGGTATAGGGAAAATATCAATCTCCGTACTTTTACAGGTCTTTGATTTGTTCTTGGGCAACTTCAATTGCTTGCGAACTGAGTTCTTGCTCGCCATCCACTGCATCAAGCACTTTGTCAGCCAACCAGAGGGTCAGCATTTCGTTCTCATCCTGATGGAAGTACTCTGCAAGTTTTATAACTTGCTCGCGTTTAGCACGCCTGTCGCCACGTTCAATCTTGCTGAACATCGGGGTATCTATCTCCAATAGTGCAGCCAACTGGCGTTGCAGTACGCCATTTTCATCTCTTAGTTCTCTAATCTTTTTTCCGAATAACATATTCATATCTATATTAAGTCCTTCAGCAAGTTACCGGCAAATTACCAGCAAATTAAACTGTAATTCGTAATGTGCTATATAATAGCGGTTTAGCGAAAATGATGATGCTTGCTCCATTGCTTCTAGCAAATTACCAGCAAGTTACCGGCAAGTTAAATCTCTGTCAAACTCGGCATACACCTCAAATATCGCCTTTTCGCTTTACTTTACTAGCTTCAATCCCTTTTCAGACAGGTAGTATCGCTGGTTAGGATGTTTGGGCTTATCAGGATAAGCACGAAGTACGTATCCTTCCTCAATCGCAGGTTTTAGGTAGTTTTCTACGAAATTTCTTCTTCCCGTGAGATGTAATAATCTAAGGAGATCTGAAACGGTGTATGCATCTTCCCTGATTACATTTACGAGGCGCTGAACTTGTTCCTTAGCTTGTACCCCAGCTTGTACCCTAGCTTGTACCCTAGCTTGTTCCTTAGGTTGTTCCTTAGGTTGTTCACCAGCTTGACCACCAGCTTGTTCTCCAAACCAGTAGGTAATAGTAGAACATACCAAATCACTAGTGAACTCCACTTTTCCCTTGGTCAGCTTTTCCCATACCAGCATCTTGTCTATACCATAACCAGCATTCTCACCTAGTTTGGCATAGCGGAAGAACTTGATAAGGTTGGGGTTTCGTGGAATGGAGTGTATCTGTGTACGCAACTCTGATAGCGGGAACATAAACCTGCCCGGATTCTGTAGTTCAATACGGTCTGTAAACACCCTTATAGTCGGATGCATAGGACTGAAGTAGTCGGCATGTGCACAACAGTTCGTTAGTCCTTCTCTCAGGGCATACAACTGCGACTCATCTTCTGCTCCCACGCCATTAGGACGGGCTTCATAGGGAGCATCAACGAAATTGCGCAAGCGTTGGAGGATAATCTGATACGATTCCCAGATGTTGTCTTGCTCCTGCATTCGGAACGTGTAGCGTACCTGAGCATCAGCAAGGCTCTTGCCTGGAATCTCCAGATAGTCTATCCAGAAGTTGCTAACATATCGCTGCACAACATCCCTCTGACCAAGCATCAAGATGCCGCCAATGGTTAGTTGTCCATCCTTGGATATACCCACCTTGTCACAGAACTGGTCATTCGGCAGGTCTTTATAGGGAAAAGAAGGGTTGTCGTTGCGGATATGGTTTCTGTAAGTTTCCAGTGAACTTTTGTTGAGGTCATTGATGCTTGTCCCTTCCACTACTTGCTCACTCTTACTACCAAAAGCTTGATCACGCATCATGGCCATCACCTCTGTTTCAGTAGCACGACGGTCTCCACTACCTGTACGGATGTAGGTGTTGATTGGGCTTCCCACATAGATAGGCTTCACGATGCTTGATGGTACAAAGAACGCCAGCACTAACTTACCATCGAAGTTATATTTCTGACCTCTTGCTGTTAGGCGCATGTTGAATTTCTGCCCATTGCGCAGTGTGTTTAGGAAGTCGGACTCCGTCTTCTCTCCGTTGTTCACCCCGTTTATCTCAAACAGCTTTCCCTGCTGCTTAACACCGAAAATAATCCAGCCACCCGAGGTGTTGGAAAAAGCCGACACCGTTGACCACACATCATCGGGCAACTTATCTTGTGCCCTCTTGCACTCAAAGTCATCCCATTCTATCTCCGTGAGTTTCTGTAATAGCTCTTCTTTCGTCATATTTCGTTTGCAAAGTTAATCAATTGTTAAGATATTGTTACAGATATAATAAGTACATCAAGTGATTGCTCTGTCCTGGCCAATCATATTTGGCTCGCAATTGTTATGTTTGAACTCAACCCATCCCACTTCCTTGGGCAGCTTGCAGAGCTCTTTTACCAGTATATCAATATTTCCAATCATATTTTTCATATTTCTTTTTTTACTCAATCCTAGTTGGATATTCCATTTTCTGCTTGTTCAGCAGATCTTCTATATTTATTGCTGGTGTCGTATTATCGTTTGAGAAATTCTTTAAGAGATATAGTCGCAATTTTTAACCCTTTAGCTTTAACTTGCAGTCCATTGTCTGAAGTTAGAAGTATTGGGTTTTCATCTTTAAACTTAAGAGCGACGGAGAGGATGTTATTGTCTGGAGATTTCTTGTTAAAATCTAAAGGTAATAACGATGAGTCTGATAATTCCATCGTTACATTAGAACTATCCAATGACTTGTTGATATTGCGCAATGCTTTCTCCACATTGCGTTTTCCGTCACTATCAAGTGTAATCTTTAATTTATCCAGTTCATCAATAACTTTGGCTGATAATACGACAGAATACTTTGAGTCTATCTTAGAAATGATATCAGGATAATTAACAAAAACATTTGTGTCAATGATATATATATTCTTCTTACTATCAGACCTGACAGATTTTTGTTTCGGCGTATCAAACTGTGACAAGTCAATTTTTCCTTTTATCTTAAGATTGATTTCCCCTGCTTCAATTGACTTTTCTGAAAAAACACTATTTTGAGAAGGAACTGGAGTAAAATCACCCACAGATACTTTTTGTAAATATGTTGCTACAGTTTTGTCGCAAGTTGTGTTCAAAATAGATTTGTCTGAAACAATAATTGTCAGTTGTTTTGCTCGGCTAGTTGCTACATTAAATAGAGATTTCTCTAATGACATGCTCATCATAGTATTGGGTATGTAATACAGACATATATCACATGTCATACCCTGAACTCTTTCAACTGTATCTATAAGTACATTGTTAAGCCCTCCGAATCTACTCACAAAACAATTTTGTAACATTCTAACTGTTGCGCGAAATTTCGATAAAACTGAAATATTGATTTTGGAATGACAACTTAGAATCTCAGCTATAATATCAATAGCATATGAACAACACGAACGATCAGCTTTTTCCCCGACAGGCATTTCTGTAAGAATTAGAGAACAACCTCCATTCTGTGGTGCAAACGTTAGTTTGTTGACATCAATCTGGTACTCAAATTCAGCAACTGACTTGATGGGGGTGTGATAAAAGATGCTTGTTAATGATGCGGCATTCGGCAATAAGCGATGCGACTCTGTAAGAATGTATGATTTATAATCAAAGTTATCACACAGAGTTTTAAAACCATTGGCCAACATTCCGTAATCATTCCTAACTAACGTTTCCTCACTTAATAGTACAATTGGTTGCATTTGGTTTTGGTCACCAATCCAAATGATTCTTTTTCCAAGATTCTTGCAAGCGGCAATCATTCCAAATAACGCTTGGCTTGCTTCGTCCATTACTACATAATCGAACGGCTGCTCTTCATAGCATATTTTTGCCCATCCGCTTGCATTGTAGAAGGTTGATAGTGTTACGCATCCTGGCATACATGTTATCTGTTTACTTTCTACTGGACATATGTTTTTACAAGAAATGAGTTCGTCAGCAGATACGTTTGTTTTCTTTACCTTCTTCTGAATAAGAAACTCTTTTAGTGAATCCTTTTGAGCTAATTCAATCAAGGCACGATTCGTTAATGCTGTAACAAGGACGCTTTTGTTCTCTGTTATTAGTCGAGCGACAATTGCAGCCATCAAGTGCGTTTTGCCAGTACCTGGAGGCCCTTGAAAAACCAATTCGTTGTTTGAGTTGAGAGATGTAACGATATTGTCAACCTGAGAACTATTGGAATTAATCCTCTCAGGGTTCCATACTATATTTCGTTTGTCAAAATCCAATATTTCTTTTGCGGGATAATCCGGTGAGGTATTGCTGATTATAGTTATTAGATTTTGATAATACTCCATAGGAGGCTCTTGTGGGCCAAGGACTATGACGCATCCTTCTAGATTGTTATTAACAAGATATTGCGACATCTCCAAGGAGATGCCAGAAAAGCCACACAATAGGAATCCATTATCATCGGTTTTTCCTTGCCACACGCAATGGACTTCGGAAAATTCCACTTGATGTGAGCGAAGCTTTCCCCATGTGGTATCACCCCAGTTCTTAGGAAGACACATATCCTTCTCTAAGATGACGGCTGTAAAGTATTCATTCTTTCGAGGAATTCCTTTGTCTTTTTTAAAACGAAGCATTAATTGACCAGAACCCAAGACATTTCTATCTGCTTCTATATCGTTCTTTTTGAAATCAAGTTTTACATATTGAGTAACATACAAGTCATTGCTTGCTAACAAAGAAATAGCTTTCGTATTTAGCAGTTTCAAGTATGACTCAGATATGGCTGTTAACTCCTTATCCAAGAATCGCTTATGATTTTCTCTTGTATAATACATAGCTGACTCAATTAAAAATTAAATATATCATCATCCGAGAAAAATACATCAACGTACCCATCTTCCTTCTTTTCATTTAACCCGAAGGATTGAATTGAGGCCGATTGTGAATATTTCGGATTCTCTATAACAAAACAAGTCTTTTTTGAGGCACGATATTTATTTGCAAGTTCAGCAATCTCCTCTGGACTTACAACATCTGTGTCAAATATTAAATTAACGTTTGGATTGTCCATAAATACATCACTGAAACTCAATGAGTGAATTTGATTGTCAAATCCATAATTTAACAAAAGATTGTCTGGATTTTCCATAATTTCTGCAAATAGCCAGGGGTGCAAATATAGTTTTCGTCCTCGTGAACTAGTCACTGCCACAGTAATGTAATGACCTTTATATCTTATTTGATTCTTGACAATATGACTTGAATCTTCTGGATTCCATTCTGTGCAGTCATAATCTTCAAGGCTCGATAAATACTCATATGCAGCGATTCTAGCCTCTCTGTTTATTTGCCTTCTTGTTTCAGGATCGGTATTATCGCTTTCTGTATATTTGCCATGGTCATCCACTTCAGAATTATTACTATCACGATACTCCTTTACTCTTTCTAACTCTTGACTTAACAATTCATTTTGACGCTTTAACTCCTCTAGTTCTTTTATGGAAACCATAAAGAGAGAGCTCCAATCGTCTTTATTGAAAGGAATTTTGGAATCACTAATAACCTGAGAAAGCACAGTTTGTATATCACTAGCTTCCACATATATTTTCTTGCTATTAATGAAGAACACATAGTCTTTCTTAATTGCAGTATGATACAACACCGTTTGATCATATTTCCCCCTAACAGGGAAATCATTTTTTTGGATATAAACTCTCAAACTGTTTGTTTGCTTCCAAGTGTCGTACTTTTCGTTTTCCCATTCCACGGAGTCTGTCAAATCACTTTCTACTATTTCTTCATTTGAGCCCAAAAGTTGTAAAATACTAATTTGATTTGTGTCATTAAGTGGTAATGAGATATTCTTCTCCGACACAAGCCATTTAAAGAAAGTTTGTTTTTGACTCTGATTAAGATTCCAAATATCACTTTCATTCTTCTTGTCTAAGAATGAACATCTTCTATATATTTCTTTCGAATTGGTGTCCTTAACGCCTATACCAGACAGGAATTGCCTTCTTTCGTCTGTTGTTGCCCAATTACTTATAAATGCGGGCACTCTTTCTTCTTCGAGCGTAATATTATCACAGCCTATAAACTTATCTTTAATAGTATCGAATGGTCGAACTATATTAGGTGTCTCGACAAATGTTCCAATAGATTTCCCAAATCCATTCGATATTGAAATTTCAAAAATAGATTGTATGACACTTTGATCATTGATATTAACATATTTCCTAATATCACTCTTTAAACATGAGTAGTTCTTAGAAGAATAGTAAATAGCCAAGAAACAGAATTGCTCTGCATTTAATAAAACAGAGTTTTTAGATATATATTCAATGAGTTTGTCTTCTACAGAGGAAGCACTTAACTCCTTCTCTCCAAATATTTTACTATACCCTGCTATTGTAGAGAAACTGCTAATAACTTTGTTGGATAGTGAAGATTGTGTAAAAAATGGAAGCACTACAGATAGCGTGAAGGCATAACTAACATTATTATTAGCTACATGGAAAGTATCTGATAAAGTGTTCTCACTAAGAACTTGATTGTCTATTTTAATGATAGAACGGACATAGTTCAGTGCATTTTCACAATTAGCCGTTAATTGCAAAACTCGATAGACAAACGAATCACTATCATAGTCATTTGAACTATTGATTTCTATGGCCTTTATACTCTTAAGGAATTTCTCCTTTGTTGATGCGTCAGATAATTCGACCAAAGGTAATAGCAATTCCTTATCAACATCTTTTGATATCAACTTTTGAGTTAATGTTGATTCCCACTCTGGGAAATGACGGAATACCTCAACAGGCTGAGTTGTTGTTAATATAGAATCAATATACTTTTTTATGATTTGAACATAGACTTTATCCGAAGGAACTAGGTATTTTTGAATATTCTCATTATACTCACCCTTTGCTATCATATAGGGAAGCAACCAACTTGGAGCATCGTCCTTATAACTACACAGATTGGCCATAGGAGTAAGTACTCCTAATTCATTTTTGAATATGTTCCATACCTTCAATTCTTCACTTGTAACCTTGTCAAGGTTGCAAGCCACGTTAAACACTGCATATCTTTCTTCAAAACTTAGAACTGAAGCGTCTTTTTTGGTTATAGCCTCATAGACCTTATTTTCTGTCTGTTTTTTAATGTTTTTATAAAGTGGATGATCTTCAAACAAATAGTCAGTACACTCAAATCCGAGTTTTGTAAGCTCATTCTTGATACAACTGAGTTTTGTTGTAGTTATTATTCTATTATCTCGCAAATATACGCCATCTCTTTTAACCCATTCCTCACCAATTTTCAAGAGAGGTATTTTATCTATTAGCTGAGTTGTAATGCTATCGTCACTAGCAACCCAATTGAAGAACAATTTCCTTGTTGTACCATCACTCAAAAATTCTTTAACTACTTCAGCATTTTTGATAATGAGATTAATTATCTCATTAGTTGTAAACTGTTCTACACCGAATAATTTGTTTTTGAGAATATCGGCATTTAAAGAGTTATGAGGGAGCCTTTTTGTTGTTCCTGTTAAAGTATAAAAGCACGATGACCCAACTATTGCAGAAAAGCCAGAGGCATCATAACATATATCGGTGACATTTGCTTTAACTCCTAAATCGTTAATGACAAATGCTGTCGATTTAATGGCTTCTTTATAACCATTATTAAAAGCAGCCGATAAAACATGTTGTTCAGTTTCCTTCTCCGATAATTCTTTTGAAGGAAGTAGGGTTAGATATTCTGGTTCGTTTACTGATGCGATGTTAGAAACCATATCAATGATGCTTCTACCAATTGCATAAAATAGATAATGGTTCCATGGATTATCAGTTTGAAGTCCTTCGCGATCCGACTTGGGTATAAAGTCGGCATTTACGTAGAAAGGGAAACTAAAATGGCTTTCGTTCATCGGCAAATACGCGTAAAAAGATTTGCCTATTTCTTTTATTTGTACCAATTTTTTGTTTTCATCAAGTTTTAACGCGAATGAGATAGTCGCACTGGTAGCAGATGCTATACGATCAGGTATACCAGATACTTCAGAAAGCTCATTCCCATTTTCATCTATACGAACGAAACAATCTTGCTTTTCTCCTCGAACGTTTATTTTGGAAGTCCGTTTGATGGGGATTCCGGCTTTCTTAAACCCATCATTGTCTACAACAAAGTTGTCAATTGAAAAAATTCTATAGCTATCCTCTTTGCTACTATTGTCTTTTGAATTTACCAAGTTGACAATACTATTCCTCTTGGAATAATTCTTCTGAATTGTAACAATCTCTGAATCTTTAACAAATTGAACACGTTTTGTATTTCGTAGGAACAACATGAATCTCGGCTCATTGAATACTTCTTCAATAGCAACATCATATTCAGCCAATGTTTCTGGTGACATGTTTAGTGCGATTGAAACATTTGACTGTTCATTAAAGATTGAGCCCTCGTCTATAACTTGTGCATCATGCCATATAGGAAGCAACTGCCAAGGGATAACTTTAACTCCATCAAATTCATTATATTCTTTTTGGTATTTTTTTATAAACTTGTCTTGCTCTTCAACATTATCCTGAATATCTCTTATATGAAAGTAGAATTTCTCAAAAGAGTTATACTCGTCGTAGCTCTTGTCAAAGGCAAAAGTAAAGCCTCTGCTATTAATCTTGACAATATGCGAATTAGTAAATACGGATTTAAATCCTATACCCTTATAGCCAGTTTTATTAGCCTGAGCACTCTTTGTACTTTGTGCAGCCGAAATAATAGAGTCAAAATCATTTTTATTGAATGCAAGGCCATTATGTGTTATAACAAAATGATTTTTGCATATTTGGATTCGTACTCTAGTACCCATTTCTGGTGCAGAGTCATCTGCATTTTGCAGGAGTTCAAAGAACATTCTTTTCTTGCTAGAATATAGGTTCTGCCCAACTTCTTCAAGAAGATGCGCAAGAGAGACATTGGAACTTGGGCTATCGTTCTTCTTATACGAGACGGTTACAAATTCTTCATACGGATTAGGAACTTCCTCTAAAAGGTTCCCATCTGTGGTAAACAAATATGGTGTCCCTAGATATTTTCTAAATGAATCATCTGTTAGATACAAAGAGAATTCATAATATCTGTTTTCACAATCTTCGGTCAGAGATTCAGTATTTTCGACTAAAACCTCTGGATAAATACCACGGACTGGATCGACGAGTAGTTTGCCGAAACTTTGTTTATCATTCTCGTCACTTGATATTACATTTGTTATGAACCACTTATTAGAGTTCTTGACAAGTCTACTTACAAGGGTTCCCTTAAACTTATTTGTAAAAATACCCATTGTAGCCAGAATCCGTTCTATTGATTCCTCGTACAATTCTGGAGCATATACATCTTCCAGCAATGATTTTCGTTCAAACAGAAATTTTCCGCGATTTATACCACTAAACACTAATTGCAGATATTCTCCAGGAAATACTTCTTCTGTCGCATCAATTGTTCTGTTAGGTGATAATCTAAAGCGGCTAATAGAACTAATGATATCCGTATCAAGGATACTGACAGTTGCTTTGTTATGCGACACTGCTGTTACCTTTGCATCAAATAAATCTCCCTGCTTGATTGAACGAAGTTCAACTTCACCAGATTCATTATAATATGAATAGTAAGACGAATCAAGAACGAGTTCTATAATGTCATCCATTTCATTGTAAGCATGAAGCATAACCTCCAAAGAATCACCTTCTTTAAGGCTATTTATAGCATTTTCGTTGTATGAAGAGAACTTTAACCTGCATCTAACATTGTCTTGAAAAGCAACATATACCGTGCCATCAATTATTTCACTAACTACAACACCTATCTTCTGATCTGAATATGTTTTCTTTAATTCGTTCCAAACAGAATTTTTAGCTTGACGATAACTCAAAAGAGCATTGTTGGTTTTTTCGTTTATTGCAACAACTAGACACGTGATAGATTTTCCTTTATCACTCTCCTTAAATACGCTAAATACATCTTTTGAAGGATCTTTCGTTACTTCTTGTTTTGGTATATGACACTTAATGCCATCTACATCAACTATAACTGACTTTGAACTGATTTTAGTAATTACGCCATTTACATAATCACCTATTGTGAAATCAATTGCTTTTTTTGTTATAGGTGTTGTTTTTGGTGATTGAAGAACACTCTTCACATGTTCATTATCAAGGCTATGACATCTGCCATTTAATATTCCCAGTTTAATATTTATTCCTAAGATTTCAACTTTCATTATCATGCCTTTAGACTCGTCGCTCAATACATCATACACAGATGAGATTTTTTCTCGCGAAAGTTCATTAATTGGCACAACACATTTAACTCCATCTATGTCTAAGCTAACAGAGCTAGGTCTTATTTCAACAATTGTTCCGTTTACATATTCTCCTTTAGTGTATTCCTCAAGTGTTTTATGTTTGTTAGAAGTTTGTGCAATAAAATCAGCAGCAGAATCTGTAAGTTTTACGACACGAATCATACCTGCTCCTTTGGGAACAATTTTAGTTTCAAAAAGATGCTCTGCACGAAGAATTATATCTGTGAGCTTGCGTTCAAAACAATAACCTTCGCTGGCAATTTTCTTACCAACATTCATGCAATCAACAAATCCGTCATCATCTAATCGACATGACAATATGGCTTTAACTATTGTTTCATGAACAGCTTTTGTGTCTTTAATCAAAACCTTATCCATATAATTCTTTTGTATTTTGAGTTATTTATTGTTATCATTTAGTAGCGGCAATGGCACCGCTATTCTGTGAAAGTTCCAAAGACTACGGTCTTCTACGTTAAAGAAGTCTTCCAGTTGTTTGTTTCTAAAAGGATTCTCTTCCTTACCTTCAACTGGATAGATAATCACGCAAGGGATATTTGATTCTGGCTTTGTCGGAAATATCCACTTATCACGACTATAACCACTCAACTGGCGAACAATATATGTATCGAGGTTCCCGTATTCAAACATTGGGCGGCTTGGTGCATCTTTGTATTATTTGT
>Ga0256869_1001636_pt1 | contig 11211 bp, 10 predicted proteins | sample RumenRJG_05RNA_FD_186096 | JGI IMG/M metagenome (GOLD analysis project Ga0256869, IMG submission 186096) | Metatranscriptome of bovine rumen microbial communities from Lethbridge, Alberta, Canada - Rumen RJG_05 (Metagenome Metatranscriptome) | ecosystem: Host-associated > Mammals > Digestive... | reverse complement strand
TGTGCTTGAAGGTCAACTAACCCCGACCCATAAAGGGTCGAGGCTTGCAGGGCCTTGATTCCCTTTACGGACAGCAGGTTTTGTATCTCATCCATCTGGTCCTGACGTCATATCTTTTGATATGCTCCCAGACTGTGTGTTAGCTCACATTCTTCGGTACAGAAGACTATGGATACATCATCGGGCAGTTGACAATGCCCGTCACTAGCCATGAGACATGCTCATGCTGAGTTAGTTAGCGAAGTGCCTAATTAACTGTTCTCTTCGCTCTTATATAATATCATATTCTAATAGCCAAAACGCCCCATAAAGGGCGTGGCTTCTACCGATTAAAAGATTTTTGTGAAATTATAACAGGCCGACACGCTTGTAGATGGTGTCAACATTTCTGATGTGGTAGTAAGGATCAAAGCAGTCATCAATCTCTTCCTGGGTAAGAGCGGAAGTAACTTCCGGAACAGATTCCATGAGATCTTTGAAGTTGAGGTTGTTCTCCCATGCCTTGATGGCCTGCGGCTGTACGGTATCATATGCCTTTTCACGGCTCCAGCCCTTCTCAACCAGCTTCAGCATGAAGCGCTGGGAGAAGATGACGCCGTTAGTCAGCCAGATATCCTTCTTCATCTTATCCGGGAAGACAGTCAGATTCTTCAGGATGCCGCCGAATCTGTGCAGCATGTAGTCGAGCAGCTCCGTCGCATCCGGAGATATGATTCTTTCCACGGAGGAGTGGGAGATATCTCTTTCATGCCATAAGGCAATATCCTCATAGCTTGTCACCATGTAGCCTCTTAACACACGGGCACAGCCGCAGATGTTTTCTGAACCGATCGGGTTTCTCTTATGCGGCATGGCGCTGGATCCCTTCTGTCCCTTGTTGAAGTGCTCTTCCACTTCACGTACTTCGGTTCTCTGCAGATGTCTGATCTCGGTTGCCATCTGTTCAAGAGATGAACCGATCAGAGCCAGGGTAGCGAAATAATGGGCATGTCTGTCACGCTGCAGAACCTGGGTGGAGATATTGGCTGAATGAATGCCCAGATGCTCACAGACATAGTCCTGTACAAACGGAGGAATATTGGCAAATGTACCGACAGCACCGGAAATCTTTCCGCATTCCACATCCGCACACGCATCATCAAAGCGGGCCAGATTCCGCTTCATTTCCTCATACCATAAAGCAAACTTCAGGCCGAAGGAAGTAATTTCCGCATGCACGCCATGCGTTCTTCCCATCATGATGGTATCCTTGTACTTCAATGCGTTTTCCTTCAGGATATCCATGAAATCCAGAATGTCCTGACGCAGAATCGCATCAGCCTTCTTGAAGCGGATGCCATTGGCCGTATCAACAACATCGGTTGAAGTAACGCCATAGTGAACCCATTTCTTTTCCGGTCCCAGGCTCTCGGATACGCATCTTGTAAAGGCAACGACATCATGTCTTGTCTCCTGTTCGATTTCCTGGATTCTCTCAACAGAGAACTTCGCGTTCTTTCTGATCTTTTCCACATCCTCAGCCGGAATCTCGCCCAGCTTGCTCCAGGCTTCATCAATCAGAATCTCAACATCAAGCCATGCCTGGAATTTGGCTTCCTCACTCCAGACATTTCTCATCTCTTCACGTGAATAGCGGTCAATCATGTTTTCCTCCTTATATCTGCCAAAGCAGTCTCACTGCTGCACTGCCTCTTCAGCCTTTTTTTCTGCTGCCTCCACATCATCGCAGATAATCACAACGATCTTATCCTTGCTATTATCTGCCATGGCAGCGTTATCAATCTTGAAGCGTTCAGACGAACTGTATACGGTATACTGCGATTTCATCTGTGCCAGATAGCTCCGTATGCCCTCTTCTGCCTGTTGCAGATCTGTAACATAGAACACACCGACAAGATCGGCCTTATCATTCTCTGATACAAGAACCGCAGCGTCAGTATAGATCTGACTGCCATTGAAGAACAGACCTTTGATATTTCTGTCCCTGAGACGCTTGAGATCCGTGATCGAAAGATCCGATGCAATCTGTTCTGCTTCACTGCTGGCCTGGGTTGCTTCAGCGGTAGCGGTATCCGGAAACAGACCGGTTGTCTGCACAGGCTCTTTCCCGCATCCTTCCAGAAGCAGTACAGCCGCAAGAATAGCGCCCGCCAGCCTTCTCATTGACTTTCCCCCTGCGGCTTTTTCTCATCTTCTTCAAACAGATCAGAACCCTGGGCATCCTGATGGAAATCCGGCAGATCCGGCAGCTCATCCAGACTCACTAATCCAAACGCATCCATAAACGCATCTGTTACTTTATAGAGAATCGGACGGCCTGGTGCTTCGGAGCGGCCTGCCTCGGCAATCAGCCCTCTTGTCTCAAGCTTTCTGAGCATGACATCTGCCCCTACGCCTCTGATTTCCTCAATTTCCACCCGGGTAACCGGCTGTTTATAGGCAACAATCGCCAGTGTTTCCATGGCTGCCTGGGAAAGCCGGTCGGTTTTATTCAGATTGAAAAGACGGGCCGCATAATCATGAATACCGGCTTTGGAGAGAAAATGATACGTATCGCCATACCTTGTCAGCTCTATGCCGTGGTCCGGTTTGAGATATTTCTGCATCATATCATCCAGCAGCGCTTCACATCTTTCCCGGCTGATATCAAGAGCCAGGGCGGCCTGATCCAGACTCAGCCCTTCATCCCCGACAATATACAGCAGTCCTTCCAGCACTGCTTCAGCCTGTTCATCCAGCTCATCTGAATCATGACTGCCTGTTTCCTCATCATCATAGTTACAGTCAAGAACTGCAGCGTTATCTTCTGATAATTCTTCTTCACTCATGAAGTAACACCTCCTCTTGTAAACCAGATGACTTCATCTTCATCCACACTAAAAACCAGAATATGCCTGCGGCTGAGATCCAGTACGGAAATAAAGGTGGCAATCGCCTTGGCCAGATTATCATGGCAGTCATCCAGCAGTCTTTCAAACCGGAATGTCGGCGGCAGCTGATCCAGTCTTGCCCTGACTTCAAGCTCTCTGTCTTCAATGGAAATTTCCTTGACCGATACGCTTCTTTCCATCGGCGTACTCAGCTGCATCCTGTAAAGCATGCGTTTCATCGCCCTGAGCAGGTCATAAGCAGATCCCTTCACCGGCATATCTTCATTGTCTTTGATCCATTCATCCGCTTCTGAACTGAGCGGCTTGCTTAAGGAAAGCTGTCTGTCTTCATAGTACTTCTCAAGCTGCTGCGAAACATCCTTGTACTGCTGGTATTCCAGCAGTCTTCTGACCAGCTGTTCCCTGGGATCTTCTTCCACGGTCTCTTCATCCTTACTGCCCGGGATCATCCGGCGTGACTTGATCTCAATCAGATGCGCCATTTCCGCCAGATATTCCCCGGCTACTTCCAGGTGCATATTCTGCATGCTTTCAATATAGGCACAGTACTGATCGGTCAGTACATTCAGATCAAGATCCAGTAAGTCCAGCTTCTTTTCCTGGATCAGATGCAGCATCAGATCCAGCGGTCCGCTGAAAGCATCAATCGTCACCGTGAATTCTTCCATAGCTCCGATATTATATCAAAAATAAGGAAACACAACTACCTCCTCTCTTTCATCACGCTGTTCCATAATAGGGTAGAGTGAGCCGCACCTATGGCTCGACCCTCCCATTGCACCGTACGTACGGTCTTCCGTATACGGCGCTACGTTTGTATTTACTTACGATTCCCAAGATAGTAATCCAACGGGTTGACCAGTCCTGGTCTTCCCGTTTTCCTATTGGCCAGGGCCAGCACTCTGGGACTGAGAGCATAGTTCACTACATCCATTCCGCATCTGCGATACCACCCAAGGCGGGAGTTTGCCACCTTGAAGGTATCCTCTTCTGTGAAATTACAGTGGAACTTAGCGTTGATTCTGCGCAGGTTCGCGTCGATTCTCTTCGGTATCTTCCACTGCTTGATGATGATTACTCTGACTTTGTGCCGCATCCATGTGCCATACTTACCAAGGAAGGTTTTCATATCTCCGATTGAGAAGTAGTTTACCCATCCTCTTATGATCTGGTTCAGTTTCGTGAATGTGACTGCCAGAGGTCTTGACACTGCTTCTTTGCGTTTCAGGACTGCTTTTGTCTTTGCGATCAAACGCTCCTTCCTGTCATCGCTTGGCTTGCAGTGCCACATGTCCTTTGTCTTCCAGTACGTGAAGCCCAGAAATTCACTGTCGCTCGGTCTGGCAACCTTTGTCTTGGTTTGACTGACCTTCAGAAACAGCTTCCTTTCCAGCCACTAAGTTACCGACTTCATCACCCTGTTCGCCGCCATTTCGCTCTTTACAAAGATATCGCAGTCATCTGCGTACCGCACAAAGTGCAGTCCTCTAGTTTCGAGCTCTTTGTCAAATTTATCCAGATAGATATTTGCCAGTATTGGCGACAGCGGGCCGCCCTGAGGCACTCCCAATTCTGAGGGTGACACGAATCCATTCTCCATCACGCCGGCCTTCAGAAAGGACCGGATCAGATGAAGCGTTCTCTTGTCGTTTACCTTCTCTCTCAGGATAGAGATTAATTTGTCGTGATTCACTGTATCAAAGTACTTTTCGATGTCGAGATCAATTACCCAGTCATAACCGCTGTTCAGATCATTCAGGACCTCCTTCATTGCATCATGTGCGCCTCGGTTCGGTCTGAATCCATAGCTGTGAGCACTGAACGAACTGTCATAAATGCCGCTCAGCACCTGCGCCACTGCCTGCTGTACCACCCGGTCCACGACTGCCGGTATACCCAACGGCCTTTGTTTGCCATTGGGCTTGGGGATATAGACCCTGCGGACTGGCATCGGCCTGTACTGCATGTTCATGATTCGCCGTCTGATTGTCTCCTTGTGCTGTGCAAAGTAATCGTCCAGGTCTTCTGTTTTCATGCCGTCCACACCTGCCGCGCCGCGGTTTCTCTTAACCCTCCTGATCGCTTCTTCCAGATTCTCATCACTCAGAATCATTTCCATTAACTCCATACCGCTGTGCCTCCTTCTCTCTATTCGTAAATGTCTCCGGAAACCTCCCCGGGCCTTTCTGCCGTCAGGGGTTACGTTCCCCTGCTGCAGGCATATTCTCCCATTCGGATTATCCGATTCTTGCGTATAGCGCTGCACACTATACAAACATTAGGTCCTTCGCTCCATCTCCTTTACAGGGACTTCCTCACTACTATGACCTCAGCTGACTTCTTGCGATAAACCTTTTTCCGACCAGATGATAACGATAGCTGTTTAAAAGCGTTTCGGATTCCCTGTGTCAGGTTTCATCTGTCCGCAAGACCTCTCGGGGTAAGATACACATCCTTAATTTCCATAGCTTCCTGATTTACCGATCGGCTTTACGTTTGTCTTTCGGACTTTGACTTGACATGCAGTCTTGTCCGCCTTATGGCCTCAATCAGGTTTCTGTACGTAAGCTCAGAAATATGCTAGCCACTGCTTTCACCCTCGGCGTCACCGCCTGCGGCTGGTGGTTTAGTTCACATGGCGACAAATACCCGTGACCTGCGTCTACTGCAGGCTGGATGTGTGTCATGCCCGACACACATGAAAAGTGAAGCATCGCTGCTTCACTTTTCCGTGCGGTATTCATGTACTTCCGTTACCAGACCATGGCTGCGGATGGCTTCTGCCGCTTTTTCCCTGTCCTCTTCGCGGACACGGATGTAATAGACATCCCGGTCGATCCTGCCAGCCGGTCCGAAGTTTCTCGGGTCCAGCTGTCCCCCGCACCCGTTAGGAGCCAGGGAATCGCCGAAGTAATGGCCGCATTCCACGTGTCTGATGCCTTCTTCTTTCAATGCCCTGCGAATGGCAAGCCATGTCTCTTTATCTTTCTTACGATAGAAATCCGTTTTCTTTTCAAACATAATTCCTCACTTCTGTACGCGGATCAGACTCTTTTCCAATAGAGCACTGATGCCGGAGGCCAGTGCTTCAATGTTTTTCACACTGACAAAAGAGGTGCCGTAGATTTCATGAACATTGTCCGCATGGGCGCTGGCCCCAAGATACACGGCCATGGTATGAATACCTGAAAGTCTCAGTTTCTTTACCTCCTGTGCCGTATCCTCTACGGCATCGCTGTCTTCATACGGACGATCCAGGCTGAGATTTCCTTCTGCGGGGATCGGTGTACTGTCATCCGGATTGGCATCTGTCAGGATGAACAGCAAATGTTCATACCCGTCACTGACCCTGCTCTGCTGATAACTGACAAGATTCCCTTCTTCCCGGATCAGTCTTCCCATTGTCCTTAAAGCCAGTCCATCCCGGTTCCAGCCGGCTGCGTAATAATTCAGGATGCCGTCAGCCTGTTTCTCATGATAATCCTTGAGCCTCTGTAATACAGTATAGCCCCGCAGGGAACGGAATGTCATGACCCGTACCGGAATATGCAGTTCATTCAGGCTCTGTACAAGAATCCATGTCTCAGCCGCAATGATTTCCTGTACGTTGAGTCTGCTGGCGGATGCGTCCAGCAATAAATCAACCTTCAGCCGGTGTTCCTTTTCAGCACTTGCTTTTGTAAAGACATAAGGATCCTGGAGGATGCCCATCCGCCAGCACCTGTCTCCCTTCAGCTTTCCTTCCCGGCTTTTATCTTCCAGCGGCTCATCATACGTTGCCAGCAATACATCCAACCGTGCCTTCAGGGTATGGATGGCCGAAGAAGCTTTGGCACCCTGGGCAGAAAGATACTTCCGGTTCTTCGCTGCCTGTTTCTCCACTTCTTTCTGAAACTTCCGGCTTTCTTCATCTTTGCATTCTTCCTGCGAAATGGCAGCCCCGGCCAGATACAGATGACAATAGGCATGGTGATCCCGGCATAGATCCCGTTCCAGGATCTTTCTTTCCGTTTCACTGATCAGACTCTTTCCAAAGCAGCTTTCAATATAGGCTTTATCCTTTTCCGTATGGACGGAAACATGACGGCCTCTTTCCAGCCTTCTTTCCTTTCCGCCTGTTTCATGGGATGTTCCGCTCTGTCTGACCAGCAGGGCATCGGTTTCATGGGTCTCACGGTACATGACTTTCTTCAGGAAGGAAGAAAGGGTTTCGGAGATGGAACGATGGCTGCTGTCGGCTTTGAAGTCAAGCACATGGAAATAGGTGCGCATAATGTTTTCAAGTGCTTTGATGATGCCCTCTGTATCAAGATCGCCAGACAGCTTCAAAGCCTGACAGAGTTCTTTCGCTTCTTTTGTCATAACGGGCATCGTATGATGGCATACTTCTGCCCAGCGTGCTTCCCTCTGTTCATACAGTCTGACATTCATGGTCATCATCTGCTGGCGGGATAAAGTCTGATGAGAAGTAAAGAACTGGGAAGCAAATTCTTCACGCAGCTGCTTCAGGATCGGACGCTGGCCGATTTCCTTCTCATAAAGGGCATTTTCCAGTCCCAGCCAGCTGATGACATCAAGATCATCGCTTCTGACATTGCTTTCATAGGAAGTAAAGAAAGCAGACAGCCTGGCGGCATCCAGCCACTTTACAGCCAGACCGATGAGCGTATTGACATAGAGTTCCGGTTCACCACCCGGTCTCATCGCCAGAAAGAACGGCGCAAAGTCATAGCGTTCCGCCCCGTTATAGATCTGACTGACAGCTCTTCTTTCCAGGGCGCTGTATTCCCTCCGGATCATGCAAAGACGTCCTCTGCCTTCAGATCTTCCGGTATCCTTGCCGCTATGACATCATGAATGAGTTTTCTTTCATAGCTGTCAAAGGACTTGTCCGTAATGGTCATTTCAAGCGCTTCACCGGAAGTCAGACCGCGCCGGATCATCCGCACCGCATCCAATAGACCCCTCAGATCCACCGCTCTTTCCGAGATATCCGCATGTTCTGCCTTGCGGTTGAGATCATAGAACAGTTTCATGAACTGTTCGGCAATATCCGGTTTCATGTCCGGGAAGGCATGCAGGAAAAGCTTGTGCAGATCGCTTTCCGCAATGATGGGCATCTGCAGCACGGCAAAGCGGGAACACAGTGCTTCATTCAGTTCACGCGTACCGGCATAACCATAGTTCATGGTTGCGATGAAACGGGAGGATGGCTGTACGGCAATCCTTTCATAACCCGGCAGATCTATGACATGGCGGAAATCCAGAATGGAGTGTAGAACCGCCAGGGCTTCATTCCTGGCCATATTGATTTCATCCAGTACGGCAAAGCCGCCATGTTCTGCACAAAGAGTAATCGGACCGGGACGGAAGACAACTTCCTTTCCATTGTAGGTATCTTCACCTAGCAGATAGGACGCATCCACATTGATATGGAATGATACATTCCACTCCGGCCGGTTCAGTACGGCGGCCAGATTCTCCGCCAGTACGTTCTTGCCGGTTGCCTTGGGTCCGATCAGCAATAGATTCTCTCCTTCCAGAATCGCAGCCAGCGCCTTGCGCCATATATCTTTTCCATAATAGAAGTAATCCGGCTGCGGTACCCGCTTCTGCCACTTCTCTTCCAATGAATAAGTCTGACGGAATGTTTCAATACCTGAGATGAGGCTTTCCTCAATTCCTTCTTCTTTCAGATTATCCAGCGGATCCTGTCTCATACACTTTCCTTCTTTCCGTCATTGATAATCACAGATCAGAAACATCGGTTTGATCGCTGTGATTTCATCATATTCCGCCTGGGATACCTTTACGGTATGATCCATTTTCTGAAGATCCTGTTTCAGTACCGCCAGCGCTTCTTGAGCAGTTGATGCCCTACCCTGTCTGATAATGCGGATCATTCTTTCAAGTACAGCCGGGTGGGCATACTGTACCGGCACCGGGAATGTTTCATCCGAAAGATACCTGCGCATGTCATCAAGTGCCTGCTGCCAGTCTTTTTCCGCCGCTCTGCGGTTTCTTGTGCCGGTCGGCAATACCTGTACCGCCGCAATCAATGCAATTGCCGCAAGTCCGCCTAAAAGACATACAAGGGAGAAGGTATTGCGATGATGCAGGATGGTATACAGACCGAAGAGTGAAATAACGATGGCAGCCGCCAACAGTACAATGGCACTGGCCCGCCAGGATGGTCTGATATTATCCTGTATCCGCTTCTGTCTGGCAGCGTAGGAAAGTTCCTTATAGTAATCCGCCTTCTGCAGGCGTTCTTCTGCTTCCTGCAGCTGCTGAACCGTATGATTGGCTTCAGGGGTCAGGTGCTTCAGATATTTCTTTTCTTCCGCTTCAGCCGCTTTTCTCAGCTTCTTCTCCGCCTTTTCACTGTGGGTGGGAATGGAAGGATGTTTCTCTTCCATCACTTTCAGAATCTGATCCACCTGCTCTTCAAACTTGAAGTTGCACTGCTTCTCTCTGCCATCCTTTGTCTGTACGACAAGATATGGGATGGACCCGAATACACCCTTGCCGGTATAGCCGCCTTTTGACATGGCAACCCGTTTGAAGATGCGGCGGATATCCCGATAGCACACATAATAGCGCCGGGAAAAATAGAAGCTGTTGAGATACAGCGCTTTTTCACCGATGCCGCATGGACCGATTTTCCGACAGTTCTTCCTGTCTTCCTTCAGTGTCTCTGCATCCAAAGCAGATGTACCGAACAATACTGTTTTAACCATATGATCCTCCCCATAAAAACAGCGGCAGAAAGCTTATTCTTCTGCCGCCGTCATACTACTTGAATCTGAGAGCTTGTTAAGCTTTTCAGGCTGCAACAGCCTTCTTTGCACTTCTTAAGAAGATGCACAGGAACACGACTGCAGTGATGATACCAACCGGATATGCCACAGCTGTGTTGTTGGTCAGTCCTTTGATGAGACCGAGGCATTCAGGCGCCATGCAGAAATAGGTCGCAGATACAGCACTCATGAATGTTGCCGGCACAGCAGTAATCCAGTAATTCTTCTTATTCTGTACCAGATACATGGATCCGGCCCACAGAACGATCATGGCCAGCGTCTGGTTTGTCCAGGAGAAATAACGCCAGATGATGGAATAATCGATGAAGCCAAGCGTATTACCAAAGCCCAGAATCGCACCGACACCAAGTACCGGAATACATAATGCCAGTCTCTTCTTCCAGTCATCCATATCGATCTGGAACCAGTCGGCAATAGTCAGACGGGCAGAACGGAATGCGGTATCACCGGAAGTGATCGGACATGCGATAACACCAAGCATAGCCAATACAATACCGATACCGCCCATGGTATCCTGGCAGATTGTGTAAACGGACGTGGAGTTGCCGCCGCCGACGGATACAAGTCCAGCTTCACCATACAGAGTAACACCGGCTGCCGCCCAGATCAGAGCGATAATGCCTTCAGCGACCATGGCGCCGTAGAAGACGAAGTGTCCCTGTCTTTCACTCTTGAGGCATCTTGCCATCAGAGGAGACTGTGTGGAATGGAAACCGGAAATGGCACCGCAGGCAACGGAGATGAACATGAAGGACCAGATCGGTGTTCCATTCGGATGCATGTTTCTGAAGTTGTCCCAGAGTTCGGGCATCGGTTTGCCGCTGGTCAGCGTACCGAAACCGACACCAAGTGCCATGATAATCAGACAGATACCGAATACCGGATAGATTCTGCCGATGATCTTATCGATGGAAACAAAGGTTGCGATTAAGTAATAGATCAGGATGATCGCCAGCCAGAATGTAGCCTTGGTTACAATACCGGAACTGACGCCGCCATTTGTGAACAGCACTGTCAGCAGACCCGCCGGACCGACGGCAAATACCGTACCAACCATGATCAGCAGAATGACAGAGAAGACACGCATGACATTCTTCATGACCGGACCGAGATACGTACCGGTAACTTCGGAAATAGAAGCACCGTTATTTCTTTCGGAAAGCATACCGGAGAAATAGTCATGCACGCCGCCGGCAAAAATCGTACCGAACGTAATCCAGAGATAAACTACCGGTCCCCACTCAGCACCTGTCAGAGCACCGAAAATAGGACCCAGACCGGCGATGTTGAGCAGCTGAATGAGAAACAGCTTCCACTCCGGCATGACCACATAGTCAACGCCATCATTGATGGCTACGGCCGGTGTCTCACGGTCATCCGGTGCAAATACATTGTCTACGACCTTGCCGTACGTGAAATAGCCTATGATAAGTACTGCAAGGCAAAGGAAAAAGCTAACCAATTTCAAGACCCCTTTCTAATGATTTGGCTCTCAGAAT
>Ga0256869_1001634_pt1 | contig 11215 bp, 9 predicted proteins | sample RumenRJG_05RNA_FD_186096 | JGI IMG/M metagenome (GOLD analysis project Ga0256869, IMG submission 186096) | Metatranscriptome of bovine rumen microbial communities from Lethbridge, Alberta, Canada - Rumen RJG_05 (Metagenome Metatranscriptome) | ecosystem: Host-associated > Mammals > Digestive... | reverse complement strand
GGAAAATTAAAAGTGGCGATCATATGTAATAATGAGGTAGTGCCTGAAGAAAAGAATATATTACTTGACAAATGGAAGTTTCCTTCAGTGGATGGAGAGTGTGAACCTGAAAAACCTCCTATGTGCATGTTTTATAATACAGCAAGAGCATTACAGTTATTATTTAAGCATATAAAAAATAATAACAAGATAGTTTTAGGAACAGACGTAGACGTTGATGGAATTGGAACAACTTATATATTAAAGAAAGCACTCATATATTTAGGTTCTAACAACCATGTGATTTTGATAAATCAGGAGAAAACTCATGGTATACAGGAGAATCAGGTGAGGTTCTTTAATGAGAAATATAAGGTTGATTTGGTAATCATTACTGATTCAAGTAGTAACGAGTTGGAATTGATAAAAGCACTTAAATGTGATGTATTGGTCATTGACCATCATGATATATTGCATGAAGAGTATTTTGGTAAATGCAATGATGGAATACATAACTTTGTAATTGTTAACAACAATGTTGATAATTTTCAACAAAGTATTGATATTGAGTGGCTTAACAAGATTAAACCTGGAGCATTTGATAATATAAGAGAGTACAAAGCAGAACCTGATATGTCTTGTGGTTTGGTAGTATATGAACTTATGAGGGTTTGTTTTAGGGCAGTAGGTGATGAGCGTACCATTGAAAATTCTCTTTTGTATCAATGGGCTGGTGTGACATTGTTTACTGATGTAATCAATACCTTAAATGACAGGAATCAGTATTATTTGAATAAGACAGTGTTTAGTAGAGAAACAGAAAGAGCACTTGGTTCAATACTTAGGGCAATGAATAAATTCAAAGCAACATTGGATAAATCATTTATTACATACTCATTAGCACCAATAATAAATAAGGCAATACGTGCTGGAAAGGGTGCAGAAGCAGTTGATATTGTTTTGAATAATCCTGATAACATATTGGAACTTAAAAAGTATGCTGAACTACAGGAGATTGCAATTAAGAAAGCAACAACAGTTGAGGTAATAGACAGTGATACTGGGTTAAGGACATTAGCACCTAGAGTGTTTACAGGGAAAACAATAGTGATGGATGTAACAAAGATTGGTGTGCATCGTAACTATAATGGAGTAATTGCGGGGCGGTTGTCCGGAGATACACATAAAGATGCTGCTGTTTACTCTGTTCTTGAGAATGGGATTTGTTCAGGGTCATTCAGAGGAATTTACAAAGACGTGAATTACAGAAAATACTTTGCAGATTTTTCAAGTGACATATATGCACAAGGTCATCCTCCTGCATTTGGTTTCAAATGTACAAAAGAGCAGTTGGACGAAATAATGAATACATTGTATACTATTGAGCCTACAGAGGATCCTAGACCTTGGATTACAGCTGGGAACATTAAACCTGAGGCAAGAGGTATATATCATATAGACAACATGGACGAGTTTAGGAGGGCAGGATATGTTTGGAGGATAGCAACAGGAAATTCAAAAGTACCATCACAAGATGAAATTAGTATTAGAGTGAGTGCACTTGATGTTACATTGAGAGAAACAAAAGGAAAATTGTTTATCTATGATGCACTTGGTTTTGAATGTAAAGCATTTAAACCATTGAGTGGCAGTTATTTTGACATTTACCTTGAATACACAAATGAAATAACTGCATATATAAGGTAAAGAAAAGAAGTAGAAAGGAAGGAATTAAAAGGACATGAAGATTGGAAAGAAAGCACAAAATAAGGAGTTATCTACAAGACCTGAAAAGAATAACTCCAAGAAGAGTATGGCATTGATCATTGTCATTGCAATAACCGCAGTACTTATTTTATGGGTCTATACCATGGGTAGAAAAGCAGAAGAGACAGTGGATGTTGTAATGTTATCTGACAATGTTTATAAGAATCAGGTAATTACAGAGAGTGTACTTAAGAAATATCCGATGCTCAAGGGAGAATTTGAGAAATATGCAACTACTACAGATAGTGGTGAAAAGAAAAGACGTATTTTACTTTGGAGTGAAAAAGATATGATCATTAACTCATTCGCAGCATATCCATTAAAGTCAGATACAGTTGCAATGTATAATGATTTCATTACTTCTAAAGTAGATAACAGTGATTCAGTATTGTATTCATTCCCTGGTAAAAACATTGTTTCACTTGATGCAGGTCAGCAGGATTTGGAGTCATTCAAAGCATACCTTCAGCCTGGAGATAGAATCAATGTAACAGCTATTTACAAAACAGACGAGGCTGTAAAAGAGGGGGACACAAGTACAACAGTAGAGACATATAAAGAGGAACCTGTGTTTGTAGGAATTATGTTAGCTGACCTATTAAATTCACAGGGAGATTCAATTCTTGATCTGTATCAGCAGTATAATGACATGTCAACTTATGAACAGGCAAACTTAGATGCTTCTGAATCATGGATACAGAGCGTTACACCTGCAAATATTATGGTAGCATTAACACCTGAAGAAGAGTCAGAGTATTACAAATACTTAAGCAAAGACAGCGTAACATTTAAGATTTCTCTGCCTCAGAGGTCTAACTAATAACAGTTAAAGTTTGAGAAGTTTATGTTTAGAGTTTAGATAGGAGGCATGGAAATGGCATTTGGTTTTTTCAAAGAAAAAGTTAGGCAGCTTGAAAAAATGGATCCTAACGACACTTCAGGAGTGAATTTAGCAAAGGAAACATCTGATAAAGCAGTTGAGATTATTAAAGAGCTGTCAGGTAGAGATATAGACACAAAGGTAAAAGTAATAGACAACTTGATTGTGTTTACTAATGCAGCTGGTGGTGCTGGAGCATCTACAATAGCTACGAATGTAGCATATGAAGCTATTCAAAAGGGATTGAAAGTTGTGCTTTTAGACTTGAATTTACTTTGTCCTGTACAGCATACATATTTAGGAGTTGAGCAGCAAATGACAAAACCTGACTTGGTGGGATATTTACTTGGTCAGAACTCATTGAGTGATAGCATTGATACTTCTAATAAGATCAATTTGATTTTTGCAAACAACAGAACAATCAATGATTTAATCAATTGTAATGATGCAATTGCAATTGAGAATTACAAAGACATGTTAACAAAGTTGAGGCAGTTTTATGATCTTGTAATTGTTGATTGTCCTATGCGAATTGATGATATGCTCTGCAATACAACATTGTATTACGCAGATGCAATCTACATGGTTTGGGATGAGGGTGTTGGTTCTGTAATCAACACAGAGAAATTAAGAAGGAACATGGCAGCAACTGGTATTGACAGTTTCACAAAAATGAGAGTCATTTTGAATAAGAGAACATCAATTCATTTTTCTGATTATCCATTGACAAAAATGAATATTGAACTTATGGGAGTATTACCTTTCAGTGTTGATATCATTGATAACTCCTTAAGAGAGAGAATCTTCTGTGAAAAGGGTTCAAGTAGCAATGAGGAATCAAATGAGTTTGCACGTAAAATGATAGGTTTATCAAATAAGATACTTAGTATTGCAGGATATACAGGAAAGTAAATTTAAGGAGGCATAGGGTTTATGAACACTAAAGAGTTGCTTGAACTCCAGTCAAAAAGAGGAGCAAGACTTACAGCTATTAGTGATGGCTTTACAAAGACACTTGAAAGCGTTACTAATGATTGTCGTAAGGCAATAGAGGAACAGTCAGACAAGTACAGAGACTTGGATGCAGTTAACAAGAAAGAAGCAATTAAGAAAATCATCATTGATTTTGTAATGAATACAAAACCTCTTGTTGAAGGGTACATTGATGGTGAAAATAAGCCTGATACAGTTAAGTTGGTAGATAAGTTAATTGAGGACATTACTAACTATGGTATACTTACTCAGGCAATGATGGATGAGAAAGTATATGAGATTCGTTGTAATGGTAAAGAGCTCAAGGTAGAGATTGAAGGTCATGTACAAGACTTACTGGACAAGGAAGGAAACATCATTTCATTTGAATCACCTGAACAGCAGGAAGTAATTATTCGTAAGCTTTTGGGTGATGTGAGATTGACACCTAAGGATTGCTTGGTCAACGCTAGAACAATTGAGGGATACAGAATCGCAGCTATTCACTCATCTGGTTTAAGTCCTGACCCTAATGATCCTACAGGCGAGCATTATCATGCTTTTGTATTACGTAAGTTTCGTAAGAGTAAAATGAAACTTGGAGAGATAGTACTTAAGCACACAATGTCAGACAATATGGCAAGATTGTTAGCATTATGTACTGCAGGTGGTTTAACATTCTTCACAGTTGGACCTACAGCTTCAGGTAAAACAACAACAAACAATGCTATTTTACAGTCAGTACCAGCAACAACGAGAACAGTTCTTATTCAGAACCCTTCAGAGATTGATCTGCGTTTTAAGGACGACTCAGGTCGTGTTTATAATGATGTGCTTCATTTGGAGGCAACAGAGAAAGAGCATCCGACAGAAAAAGACCCGACAATGACAAACTGTATGGACATGACATTGAGATTGTCTCCTACATTTGTTTGTTTTGGTGAGGTTCGTACAAATGGTGAGTTTAAGCAGTGTATGAAAATCATGCAGGCAGGTCACCCAATCAATACTACATTCCATGCAGAGAGTAGTGAGGGTGCAATTAAGCGTTTCCAGACAGCATATCTTGCAGAGTCAGGCAATGAGCCTTCACACTTAGCATTGAGTACAATTGTTGGTCTTGTAAATATCATAGTTGTACAGAAGATTATGAGAGATGGTACACGTAAAGTAATTCAAATATCAGAGGTTGTAGGGGTTGATCCTAACAATAATGAAAAAGCATTACTTAATGACCTTTACATATTTGATATCAATGGTGAGCCTGAATATGATGAGGCAGGCAATGTTGTTAAAATTAGAGGTCAGCATAGGAGAGTTGGAAAGCTTTCAGAAAGAACAATTAGGAAATTCCAGCTTGAGGGTGTATCACAGAAAAGATATGACTTCCTGCTTAAGGATGTGAAAGAGGCAGAGAACGAGGTTGAGGTTTATACAGGTAATGACATTGATAGATATGGAATGCCTAAAGTAGTATAAGAATAAGACAGATTAAAGTAAGTGATAGCAGGGAGGAAAGGAAATGAGTTCATCATTATTTGCTAATATAGCAAGTGGAAACGGTGCAACGCCTATCACAATTATCTTCATCATCCTGTTAGCAATAATGTTGCTTGTGCAGATAACTAATCTGCCTATGATAGCATTGTTGCACAGAGGTTTAGGTTTACTGAAAACAGGGTTTGGTAAATTCATACATAAGAGAGAAGATAACTACCATAGAGATTTGGAGATAGGCAAGATAAATGAAAAGAGGACAAAGGTTAAATTGTATAAGTTCCTTAGCGAATTGATTATAGACCTTAACCTTTATTCCACAGGAATCTTACCATATGAGTTGTTGACAATGGTAGTTATCATAGTCGCAGTGGTGGTTACAGTTATCTGCAAGATCTTGTTTGGATCAATCGCTATGACTTTTATAATGACACCTATCGCAATTATAGCAACATTCTGTGTAATGTATACTAAAGCAAATGTAGCTCATGATACTCGTATTGAATCAGTAATTGATGCAGAGAACATTATCTGTAATAACATTAAAATTGGTGTGGTTGCAGCTGTTAAAGATAGTATTAACGTTATACCTAAGAACATTAGACCTGCTTTTAGAGACTTCATTGACAATGTTGAGCAGAAAAACTATCATATCAAGACAGCATTGTTAGAGTTGAATCAGCAGTTAGGAAGTGTAGCAGATGACTTCATAAAGAAATGTATTGTCTTTGAATTGGAGGAAGAGCATGGTATTGCAAATATGTTTCAGGATGTTGTAGAGATCAACAACATCAATATGGAGTTTAGAACAGATATGAAACGTAGTTTCGAGGAAGTAAAAACACAGTTCATTACTGGTGTTAGTATGATACTCGTATTCCTGTTCGGTGTCATTGCTATTTATGATGTAGTCAGAAATTTCTATTTCAAGACAGCAATTGGAAATGCAATACTTGCAGCTGATGCTTTAATAATTGTTATTGAGTTTATGTACATTACATACTTAAGAGCAAAAGAGCTTTAATAAAGGAGGTGAGAACATTGGATACAAAGAATGGTACAGCTGGTGGTGGGGAGATACTTCAGTATATTGGGAATAACAATGGTTCTTCATCACAAATGGATGAGGGAGTACTTAAACAATTTGCAATGTTACCTTGGGTGAGATTGATTGTTATTGCACTCATAATTGTGGCAGCATTTCTAATAATCATTAGGATGTTTAAGGTCAAGAATCCTCTAAGGGGTAAGGCTATCACACATGAGTTAGATAACATGGACAAAATCAGAAAGCATGATGAGTCTATTGTTAGAGCAAACAGAATTATTTCAGCAATCACTAACCTTGTTGAGAGAACACCTTTTGCCTTGAGTAAGTCCTATATAGAGTATTGGAACTACAATTTATATAGGGCAAATGTAAGAATACCTGGCAAGGCAAGAGTAATGAAGGCAATAGAGTTTAATGCATTGGTTAAAGCTACTGAAGCTTTTGTTGTATTACTTGGACTCTTGGTATCAGTATTCTTCAATGGTCCTCTTGGTTTACTACTTATAATTTCAGCAATAGTAATGTGCAATACATTTCCTATGATGATTGTAAGACAGACAGTAAAAGCAAAAGACATGGAAATTATTGAGAACTTTGCACAGTTCTATTTGATGATACATTATGTATTATTAGCAAGTTCAGGTACTCCTATTAGTGGTACAATGAAGTCTTATGATAAGACAACTGATAGTGAGGAAATGCACAGGTTTGTTGACACATGTATTCATTATATTGATACATATGGTGAATATGAAGCTACAAACTATATTGCTAAACAATACAGAGAAATTCCTCAAGTTGGCAAGTTAATGAGATTGATCAGACAGGCTAACGAGGGTGGTGATGTAAGAGCAGAGCTTATTGGTTTTAGAAACGAGCTTCTTGAAGCAAAGAAGTACACACTTCAAAAACATAAAGAGAAGCTTGTAATGAGAGCACAACTCTCATTCAATATATTGTTGCCTATTTTGATTCAGGCAATCATAAGTGCAACTGCTATATATCTGCCAGATATTATGGGAGCAGCTAGTGTATTCTAGTAGACCAGAATATAGGCATGAGAATTATAGAAAAGAAAAATTATTTAATTAAAAGTGGAGGTAGAAGAGATGAAAGTAAGTAAAATTTTCGTTGTCTTAATTACAGTCGTTGTTTGTGTTATTATTGGTGCCTTTGTTATCAATATCTTAATGCCAAACACAGTAACATCAGTGGTTGATACAGTTGAGAATCAGATTCAGCATGCAACTGGTATTTCGCTTGACCTGAATGGTAATGGTGTAGCAGGTGCATCTGGTAACAACATTGCTAACATGAAGAGCAGTAACGAGGATAAGTCTAACTCTAACTCAACTAGCAGTAGTAAGACAGTTGATGGTTTCCAGTAAATCATTTAAGGAATGGTAACAATCGTAAAGTAAAATTAGGGGTACCTGGGACAATGGTCCCAGGTGCTTTTAGGTTTGGGAGGCAACAATGGCAGAGAATGTTAAGTTTATATTTAAGTCACTGATTAAAGTACCAATCTTTATACTTGTTGCATTCTTCATATTTAACATCTTTACTTTCTTTTTCATTTACTTCAAAATGTTGGGAATATCATATGTGGTTATGCAAACAGCAGTAGAGAATAATTACTTGCCTCAACAGGAGTTAACAACACTCAATAAGTACATGAAAAATCTGAATAAGATTTCATATGTAGAGAATGCACACGTAGTTGTAGATAATGATACATCAGGAGCAACATTATACAATGGTTCAGGAAATTACCTTGATGAAAATGGTAATGCAAAGGCTCTTAAGTCTGATGGACATAACTCAGTAACTCGTAGACAGTATGGAAATTATATTGTCACAGGTGTTTATTGTAAATACAGAATAATTTGGCCTCTGCAGTATGTCGAAACAATGCATGACACTAATGCAGGTGTAGCTGGTACAAATAGTAATAATAACAATACAGTAGAAACAAGTAACACTACATTGGCAAATAGGAGAAGTGATTCAAAACATGCAGTCTTGATACCAATTAAATTGGTTTATACAATACCTGGTTTGAAGTACTATCCTGATTTGGGTGTAGACTATACTAATAATGTATTTGACATAGATGAGAATCCAGACATCAACGATGATGATATCAACAATGGCAATTGGGATGACATTGATGATGGATATGACGATGATGATGGAGACTATGTTGATAGGGATACATCTGGGGACGAGAACTACAATGGAGATATATCAGATGGACTAGACGACAATTTGGATGGCGACGATGGCGACGACTTTGATAACGGTGATGACGGCGACTTTGGAGACCTTGACGACAGTGATTTTGAGTAATAAGGAGTAAAGAATATGACAGTAAAAACAATATTTAGGACTCTGATAGGTACAATAATCATTATGGTTGTTGGGTCACTGCTTGTTGAGGTATTTAATATCTCTGTAATTTCTTTACAGATCACACAGTTATCAAAAGAGGCAGCCAAGCAAGCTTGTGAGTTATTTTCACAGGAGTCATATAGACAGTTATCAAATGAAGACGAGACAGCTGTTTATGGTGGTATGTACAGTATGAATGATGTGAAAGCAGAAGATGGTCATACATACATATCTGGTAAATTTTATGGAGCACTCACAGATGATGCTGACAAGGATGCAAAAACTATATGGGCAAAGATTTATAAGAATAGTGACTTTGATAGTTTTTGCAGAGGTACCTTATCAACTAACAGTAGAGGAACAAAGTTTAGCATAGACTCAGGTATTCAGGCATTAACAAATTTACAGTTGCTCGATAGAGGAATATTTGGAGATACAACTCAATCAAGTACAGTAGATGAAGGTTGGGGTCATGATGATTATAGTGACGAGGCTCAGGTAGCTTCTGATAAAGCAAAAGCTAAGCAGTATGCAAATGAAATGTATACAGCAGTTAACTTGGGTGTGCCTTATATGGATGATGAGATACTCAATAAAATGTATCAGTGGAATTTAGCACAGTTACTTTCAAATTGTAATCCTGCTAACATTCATAAATCCGATGAGCCAACTGATCCTTCTAGCTATTACGTTGAGTTTAAGGGATTCAAGGTATTTTGTGACAAGGCAAGAATAACAGAGTACAGATACAATGTGTTCAGCATTTTACCTAATACACCTTCAGAGTTGACAAATGCATTTAATGTTGGAGATTCACTTGATTTGTATAATTTAACACATATTCAATATAATCCTAGCAGTGGTCAACTTGGTAATACAAATTTGAAAGAGCAGTTGGAAAAGAATGGAACTTCATTAGTTCAAGAGAGTGCTCCTTCATCATTTATAGGAGGTGCAGGTAGATTAAGTAATAGATATGACAATGCACTTGTAACTACAGTTAGTTTAAATTACAATGCACCTCTTACTTATGCAGGAATCACTCCAATTAAAAATATATTCAATTGGGTAAACAGCTATAGCGTTTCAGGTGTGGATAATGCAAGTAATTCACATTCAGGTGCAAAGTGGAATACCAGGGTTGCATATTTTGATGCTGATACAGCAGCAAGTGATGGATACTCTTCAACTGGAGAGTATGTATTTACTCTTATTAAGTAAAGGAGACAGTTTATGGGTAATGAGAAAGAATTAGAAAATGAAGCTCTTGACTTTGATGTTGAAGAGAATACACTTGGAGATATGGAAGTTGCAGAGGAAAGTTTAGATGAGCAGACAGAAGAGGCAACACAGGACTTAGGTAGTACAGTTGATAATTCAGAAGAGACTAATGAAGTAGAAACTGACAGCACTAGTAATAAAAAAGATAAAAAGAAAAAGGAAAAGAAAGCTAAGGCTAATAAGAAAAAGACAGCTAAGGAAAGTGAAAATGCAGAAGAAAAACCTGTTGAGCAGGTTGAAGATGTTGTGCTATACATCATAACTGATAGACATTTACCGAATATGATACAATACTATAGAGAAAGGGGTGTAAACGTATCAAATATTTTTGATAGCATAGAGGATGCCAGGTCAGCATTGATTTTGAATATTGAGAAATCAAGACTTGTAATTTTAGACACAGGAATGGGTCAGTTCTCAAATATGGGAACACGTAGACAAATTATTGACCTCATTGGTATTAGTGATGAGGAAAACAGAATTTCTGTTTATTACACTGATAGTGTAATCAAGTCAGAGGTTGAGTATTCTGACGAGGTTATGGGAAGAGAGATCAGTTGGCATAAGTATAGATCTACAGCTGATGTTATAGCACACATTTTGAAACATAAAAATGAGCATTATGTATTGAATTTCAACGCTGACAAAGATGGTTCAGACTCAAAACCAGTTTATATGGACAGACCTGGATTTAAGGTTGACGTTGAGAAAGTACCTGTAATTGGGACAATGGCTTTCACATCTAAAGATGTTATGAGACATTTAGATGAGGAGAGTGCAGAAGTTAATCAATTAGAGGCATATGAAGTTCATATGTAATAACTCATAATTTTAGGAGGGAACAGATTATGAGAAAGAAATTGACAAGTTTAATGTTGGTTCTTGCATTTGTAATTACTTCAATACTTGGAGTAATGGGTGGAACTACAGAGGTACAAGCAGAGGACTGCATACCTTTTAAGTCAGCTCACTCAATCAAAGTTGATGGAGTAATTTACAGGACAGCACCTTTACCTGATGGAGATGCAGAGAGTGTAGATTCAGACAAGGTTTATGGAGTTACAGCAATAGGTTGGATGCCTTACTCATGTGCGGATCAGAATGGACTTCTTAAATGTAAATTCTACATTGGTAAAGGAAAGCAGAGAACAGGATATGTACCTGTAAGCGATGTAGTAACAGACAGTCCTAAAAGATGGGCATTTAAGAGAAAAATAAGTGGCACAACAAATGTAGCAGCACAGACATATAAAACAGATTATTCAGCATACAGAAAGTTAAAGGCAGACAAAGTGATAAGCACAGCTGGATTTGCTATGTATAATAGTAAAGCATATGTAGTATTTAAGGTGAAAAGGATTGGTAATTTACTCATAAACGTAAATGATATTAGCATT
>Ga0256869_1001633_pt1 | contig 11216 bp, 13 predicted proteins | sample RumenRJG_05RNA_FD_186096 | JGI IMG/M metagenome (GOLD analysis project Ga0256869, IMG submission 186096) | Metatranscriptome of bovine rumen microbial communities from Lethbridge, Alberta, Canada - Rumen RJG_05 (Metagenome Metatranscriptome) | ecosystem: Host-associated > Mammals > Digestive... | reverse complement strand
TTCTTTTCCTAATTCTTTGAGTCTGAGCCACTGAATAACCGATTGCTTTATATAAATTCTGTCCTTTTAACTTCTTTCTTAGTATTATGTCTGCAATTTGTGTCTCTTGTTCATCAAGACCCTTGTGTTTGCAGAACCCTATGAACTCTTCCTGGCTCATATCATAGATATTTTTACGGTTTGCCAGTGCTAGTTGTTTGTTTTGCTCTCTTAAGAGTTGGTTTTCGGCTGTAACTAACCGATTTTCTTCCTTTTTATCTAAGTAATCTTGAACAAGATAACAAATAAAGCAGATTATGAAGCCTATAACCACTCCAGCAAATAGACTTATTCTTATTGGAAGTGTTATTGGAATTGCAATCCAGAATATAGCAATCGAAATAAATGTGCACATTCCCGCACTTTTGTTATGATATGTTTTAATAAAGGTATATCGTAAAGCGAAAAACGAAATTAAAATAAAAGATGCCTCTATCCATTTGTTGAACAGCCAAGCACATACGGCTATCCAACCTATGATAAAGGCACTTAAAGCAAAGATTATTGAGTAATATTTTATATTAACCTTTAAACTTGCTTTATTTTTCATTTGTTATTTAAGTTTTTTCTTTAATGCATCTCTTTTAGCATAGAGTCCTTCAAGAGTTGCTTCGGTCTTTGCTATCTTCTTCTCGATTTTCGCAATTTCCTTCTCCGTGTATGACTCCAGTTTTGTCAAGAATGGTGGATTTATTTCTCCCATAGTTTTTATCTCCTTTTTTCATAAAATTTCCAAATATATAATACATAATTTGAATTATGAACTGGTCTACCATAAAAACGATTTGAACAGCATAGTTCGTTCCAAGCATTAACAATGGTAATCCTCTAGCATATAAGGACAATAATTGTGCCAAACAATGTACTGTGTATATAATCGCAACCATTTTATAATCTGCTTTTATTAGATATGGTATTAAAATCATAGCAATTAAATCCAGATACATACCAACGGTTGGAAGATATATTTTTGCAAATTGTAAAGCCACAAGAATTGGTGTTATTATCAGAATTTCTTTCCAGTTTAAGAACCATCTCTTTGTAACTGCACTTAAATATAGCATATATGTTATATAAGTTATTATGAAAGAAACTCCTCTTCTAACCCAAATATGAGCGTCTAACCAATCACCAATTGCAATTATATTTGAATTAGTGATTTGTATTGCTAATTGTTCGCCTAAGAATGACTTTGCTACCACACACCCAACTAAAATTACGCCCAAAATAGAAAACAAAGTTATAAAAGTAGACTTTCTCAAACAGACACCTCCGTTATTCCTGTGGGGTGTTTTTAATTTCTTGAAGTTTTGCCTGAACAAGATGTTCGAGTTCTGCTTTTTGCTTTGCTTCGAGTTCAGCACGAGCCTCACTTATAGCCTTAGCCTTAAGTTCTTCCTCTTTCTTTTCGGCTTCTTCAAGAGCCTTTGCCTGAGCAAATAGGTTATCTGCTACTTGTACTAACTGTTCTTGTTTTTCTTTCTCCAGTTTCTTAGCGGAAATTCGAAGTGCGTATTCCACCCATTTCTCAGCCCCTAAGAAGTAAACACCGACAGCACTAACAAGCCCAGATGCAACTGTGATGAGAATGTGTGCCCATAATGGAGCAACAGCCCAATATGCAGCAATTACAAACCAGCAAGCACCAGCAACAATTCCACAAGCAATGATGCCCATTAAAATCGAAAATTTGTTTGCTTTAAGCCATTTTGCCATTTTCGTATTTCCCCTTTTAATTCTCGTTGTAATGAAGAGTAAGCAGACCGAGAATACTCTGCGAACCCACGATTGTTTTAGAAAGACACCCAATGTACGAGCAAGTCTTTCCGCCTTTATGATTTGTACCGTTCTTCCCGCAATTACAACTCCTGTCAAGGCACTAACCACAACAGAAGCGACAAGTAATGATGAGTAAGCGATACAAATCAACCCACATACTACATCTAGTATAGAGAGAGCGATTGACACCCAGTTATAGACCTTTCGGTCTGTTTCCAGTTTGTCAAGTAATTTCTCTAGTTTTTGTTGTTGCCCTTTATCAACCATAGAACCCCCCCTAATTAGAAAGATTCTTCAGTTGCATTCACTTCAACTTCTGCAATTTCAGTTGGAACTTCTTCTGGGATTTCAATCTCAATTGTTTCAGATGTTAAAGCAATAAGTTTTTCAAGAGTAGCTGTTCTTGATTGTTTTTCGGCATCAAACTTAGCATCTACTTCAGCATGTGCCTTTACTCTTTCAGCTTCGATTTCTTCGCAAACATTATCTTTTCTAGACATGTATCTTGCAAAATCTTCTTCAAAGCCCTCAAGCGGTCTAACTTCAGTCTTAAACATAGTTCATACCTCCTTTTTATATTTCCAATTTTTAACTGTTGGATTTCAGTATAAGAATGCAAGAAATTGCATAATTATCAAATTTTATTCAAGCATTTCAATACGGTTAAACATACAGCTGCAACAACTACAAGAGCTAACATTATCCAGAAAATCACTCTTATTTTTGGCTTTGTAGTGTTCCCGACTTTTTCGTATCTACAAACTATACCATCTAGGTTTTCAATAATAATTTTAACCAATGCACAAGGAGTCCCAATTATAAAACTGAATATTAAGTAAACTGGCGAAAATATCACAGTAACAACTTTCATTAACCATCTTGGGAGATGTTTAAATATGCCAAAAGTTTGTAAAACTGCTTCGTATAAAGATTGCTCTGCTTTTTGCACTTCTGTTTCAGCATCTAATGCTTTAGCTTTAGCTTCAGCAGCTTTTGATTTCGCCTTATCAACCAACTCTTCTGATTTTTTATCAATGAGTTGCTTGGATGTCTCCTCTTTTCGTAGAGCGCCAGCGATAGATAAAGCTCCAGCTACATCTTCTGCTTGGTCTTGAAGAGATTTGTCTGTATCAAGTCTAAAACGAATATCTTCTAATTGCACATCAGCAAGCGATTTTTCTTTTTGATGACTCAAAGCTACAGCTTGCTGTTCTCTTTTTTCTTGAATTTTTTTAAGTTCTTCAACCTCATCAAACTCTTCATTTTCCATAAATATCCTCCTGTTTAATATAAATTTATTTATAAACTTCAAGGTTTTACTACTATTTACTTATACTATCAGCAAAAATTAATACACAAGAATTATCCTTCTCAGAACTTGGGCGTTCAATTTCGATAGTATCTGCTAATCTATCGTATTGGCGACCCAAAATAAGTCCTTTAGGCTCTAATGTATAATAATCTTTTAAACTATCGATTATTTTTATTTTCCTAATAGTCATATTTTTCTCCTTTTTATTTACCTATTGCAATGTATCTTCCTGGAGAGTCATCATATCGTGATGTTGGAGTAAAACCAGTTTTACTTTTAGTTTTAGCATTAACTGCTTCCCAGTTATCACCAGAGCCACATACTAAAACTTGATAACATACTGAATCAAAAGGATATGGGAATGTAAATGCGGTATTGCTCTTAGAAAAAACTCCCCATTGTATTTTATAATATACATTTGCATTTAAGCCAGAAATCATTGTTATTTGTCCATTATCAGAATTATAACAATCACCAAATAGAATTATTGGTAAATTATTTATCTTTCCTGTGCCAGTTGCTTCTAAATTTCCATTTATTTTTAAATTAGCCATTATACACCGTCCCTCTCAAGTTGTCTTAATTCTAAAATCATATTTTTACAAAGTCTTTTCTTTTCTTCATAATCAATGCGTTCCATCCCAAAGAGTTCAACTTGTTCAACATCTTCTTTATATTTCTCAAGTTTTTGCTTAATATCTTTAATTTGCTTTTGTTTCAATTCAGTTTCACTAGGAGCTGGAATTTCTTGGATTTGAAATCTACGACCATTATAATCACTCTCAATTTCTACAATCATAAGATTATTATTATTGCAAAATTCCGCCCTTTTTGAATATTCATTATCTAAATAAAAAATATCCCCAATTTGATACATAATTTTCCTCCTTAAATAGTAAATGTATCTGTTGATATATTATAATTGATTAGTCCACCATTTATTTTGAAACCACCAGCCGCAGTTAAATCTAAAAAGTTCGATTGTGCTAACAATCTTACATTATAATCTGTATTTGAATTGCCATCTGTATGGAAGTCAATAAATGGTGTGCTTACTTCAGTAGTTGAACCTAATTCAATAGAACCACCTTGATTTGTTCCATCAAGTTTAGCACTTCCAAATTTGAAAATTGATGCATTTAATGTGTCTGTGATAGTTCCATTATGAGCCAAAATCGTTTTGGAAATTGTTGCATTTTCAGCAGAAATGTTGTTAAACTTCCAAGCACCCGTTATTGTTTCTGCTTGGTCAGCCTGTGTATAGTATTTAATATTTAAGTCTGCAAATTTCTTTGTCGTTCCAATAGATGTAATGCTATCTAACTTTGTTAAAGTTCCCGTATAGACTGTATAGTCAGAGATTGCTCCCGCCGACCTCTTCTGATAATTTAAAACTTGAATAGCTCTACTATCATCTCCAGTATAATCACTCTTATAATAAATCTCAAAATAGTTAGCATTTGCTGAATATGCCGCACTCACATAATCAACATATAGACAATGACTGAACGCGTCATTACCATAAATCTGATGGATAGTAAGCTTTGGCTGTCCTGCCCCTTGACCTTTATATTGTATAATATAACCCGCCAATTCTCTCGAAAGATTATTGCTATTCTTGTCCATAAATTGCAAGAAGACGGTTATAGTATCCCATTGCGAAGCCAATGTTCCGCTCTTAAATACTTTCCCATATTTTCCTGCTTCAGTTACTTCGAATGATTTATTAAAGTTTACTATCTCCGACACCAACATCTTATTTGTCCCGTCAGATATGTTTCCTTTAATATATAAGTTTCTCCACTGATATGAGTTTCTTCCTAAATCAGTTACATTGTCTGTAATAGGAGCAACCCAATTATTATCGCTTGTTTCACTCACTGAAATACATATACCTTTTGTTTTTAACGGAGATGTAATTCTAAACATCTTTCCGTCAAAGTGTGATTTTAAATCAAGAGTTGCTTTCGCTCCAGTATCGCTTTGTTCAAAAGTCCAAGGTATTTCGGTATTTAAGGTTAAATTCTTAATTAAAACTTTCCCATTAAATGTTTTTTGCCCTTCAGCAACTTCATCCCCTGATTTATGCAAAGAAGAAGCATCTAATGTGTCGGCATATTTTTTGTTGATAATATCTTTATCTTCAGTTATTTGCCCATAGTTTTTCATCGCTTCTCCTCTATCCGTTAATTATTATATTAAATGTTCCAAGTTCTAAATTTACATCAGATACAAATTTTATTGTCAAATTATTAACATCGGCAACAACTACATCCGCTATTACTTTTTCTCCAGATGATGTCTCAAAAATATCAATATTTACAAATTTAGAATTAAGATTATGATTTACCTGCCAAGAGCATATCCCCCCGCTCGTAGCCATTGCTGGACTTGTCGCAGTAAATTTACGGGAGAGTGAGTTGCTATCGGTCAAATCCGTGCTAGCAATTACAACATCGTTTTCCAGTGTTTTCCCCGCAACTTTTCTTGTATTCTGAACATAGTTAGATAATTCAATTTGCTTTGTTTCTAATTCTGCAATTTTGTAATATCCAACTTGAACTGTTCCATTTGTTTCAACTTCATTAATAAAATCTTGGTCTGTAGTATAAGTGTAGGGAACACTAGTTGCTTCCACAGAATATACCCACCAATCAGGCACATTTTTTGTTTTAACATATAAATCCCAAGCAACAACTAACTGAGTATTATTTAGTCCGTTTACGTATTCAACCATTGTTTGAATGTTAGTAAATGCAGTTGCAAAAGGTTTCCCATCAATGTTTGCTTTTAATAATCTTCCCTGATTTGCACTTAAAGGTTTATCCGTTTCAGTGCTTGTCAAGTTATCGATAATATCTGCAACATTTACCTTCGTAGTATCAGAAGGGTGTGTATGGTCTGCTCTACTTATGGTTGTAGAAGTTCCAGCACTTGCCTCCCCATCCATATTAGGGCTTGCATTTGAAAGGTTTGCTGTAACATTATTTCCGCTTTCTGTTAATCCGTTCGAAAAAGTATAGGTCTTGCCCTGACTTGTTTCGTCAACCCATTTCACACCATCCCAAAGATATTTCTTCTTTTCTGTAGAATTAAAATATTCTTGACCTTGTCTCGGATTGCTTGGAGCAGCCGCAAGTTTATGTGCAACCGCATTCTGTAATTCGTTCTTGTTTAAGTCTAAATTATTTAATACTTTCATTTCTTTCTCCTTTCTAATTTAAGTATGCTTTTCCTGTAAACTCAGCACCAAAGTCTAAAACTAATTCGTTTTCATCGACATAGTTCAAATTAGCAAATACTTGGTCGCCTGCACTGTCTATAACGGTTACACTTGGATACTTGTTCAAGTTGTGAACTATATCCCACCTCTCTGAGGCAATTCCTTGCTCGTAAACAAGCGTTTTTGACTTCGCCTCGATAGTTTCATTAACATTGTCAACTTCGACCTTTATTAAGTCATTTTCTAACCATGTGTATTGTCTTGCTATTGCAATTACATTTCCTAACACGCTATCTAATTGTGAAATATTATCTAAAACACTGTCAATTTGTTCTACTTGGTTTAATTCATTATCCATTTAAACCTCCGTAACTCCTTGAGGGATGATTTCAAATTTCCATTGGTTTGGAGTATTAACTCCACCATCGCTCAATGTGTATTCTATTTCATAGTTGTATCTTCCAATTTCCAACTCTGCACTTTCTGATGGAAGAAAACTAAACATATATTTATTTGTAGAGTATAAAGGCATTTGTTTCTCAAAAAGAATTTTGTTAGAACATTCTTCAACTATCTTGAACTTCACTAACGAAATCTGCGAGGGTGATATAATATTCCCCTCGCTGTCTTTTGGTGTAGAAATAATAGCACAACTATCTCCTTGTGTTAGCCAATAATGTGTTTGGTTTTTATCAAAAAAATCTTTTTCAACTTCGTAATGAAACATTTTCTTATTCTCCTACTATATAGTATAAAATTTTTATCTATTTTTGTAAACTAAATTTATTAAATAAATTTTACTTCTTGAAGTTCAAGGTCAAGATATGGGCATCCAGAGTATCTAAATGTTCTTCCTGTGATTTTCCAATACACTGGATTATTATTTGCGTCAATATACAAAGAATTTCCATTATTATCTTTATCAACCCTAACAATATCTCCAACATTAAATATTTGTCCATTTGCCCAGTTTTTAGCCAATTGATTGTTTATCGTGTAATAATCTCCGCAACTAACTGTTAATTTACCAGACATTACTCCATTTGAATAATCAGAGACAATATTGCTGTTTATTATATTTTGTATTGGGGAGTTATTATATTTAGTGTCATACTGTAACAATTCATTCCCATAAAAATCCATCGTTTTTTCATTGTCGTTATCATTATATAATTTTGTCTCTTCTGTTATTTCGTAAGTCTTTTTATAAACATCAAGAGTAAAACTGGCAACTTTTTGCTTTGTAATCAATGTTCCATATGAAGATGCCCATCTCACATTTATAAAAAAGTTAAATATAACCTCTCCATCGTCTCCAACGCTAAACACAAAGTAGTCTCCTGTTATACTTCCTCCAGGAAAAATGTTTATTGTGGTTTCTTCGGTTAATCCTCCTGTAAAAGTTTTTCTTAATTTTGCAAAGCAAGTAGAATTTATTAAGTCTGGAACTATATTGCTATTTAATTTCATATTCAAACTATTAGTAAGCAAAACCCCCATATTCCCAGTCCCTGAAGGTTGAGTTCCAAAGGTTGATATTCCTACAGAAGCGAAATCTTTATTTACATTTGTTGTGTCTGTCGCCACAAATGTCCCGCTATCATTATACACTATTACACTACAAGTATACACAGGTTTTTCATCATCAGAAATGTTTAATTTTCTTTCAGTATAAGAAACATTATTAAACTTTGTTTTCCCTAAAAGGTTTATATCCATCTTCCCATATTGCTTTCTTGATGGTATAACTATTGAGTTGTTTACAATTGTAGAACTTTCAACAGGTCTAGCCGAATAAAATTTTAATACACCATCAGTATCAACAAAAGCATTTAATTGAGCAATTTCACAAATTTTGTTTATTTGATTCCTTTTTGAATCACTTTTTAACAATGGATAAGTTACATTTATGTTTTGTAAATAACTTTTAACAGTCCCATAAGTATTATTGCCGTATAAAATGTTTTTTTGTAATGAATTATCAAAATCTTCATTTGCTGGTGAAATTATATTCGAGTCACACCATTCTAAGGTTTTATCATCAAGTCCATTCTGCGTAAGATTTACAATGCTTATATCCTTTATTTGAGCGGTTATTACAGCATTATTATTAACCAATGTTAATTGAATTGGATATTCTGTTCTGTTTGAATAAGTATGAGGCAACATAAACCCTGAAACTTTAGTCCAAGTCGTGCCAACATCGTTATATAAGTTGTTTACATTGTCATTATATAAAACAGTTCCATTGGAATAATGTGGATAGGTTAATCTTACTCTATACGACCCTGAAGAAACCTTTGCATAAAATCTACAATAATATTTGTTTCCGTTTATAAATGGATAATCTTGAGCCGTGTCTAATGTCTTTGATGTCGAAGAAGATTCTCCTACAAGATTTACAACTCCGTCAGTATTTGTAAAATATCTTTCAACCCCAAACATACTATCCTTATACTTTTCTGTAGTTAGTATATTATCTAATAAAATGTCATAAAGGGTTTTGCTTGTTGATATTTTGTTAAATCCGTCAATGTTTTTTTTGAATGAATATTTATCTTTTAATGGACAATTAAATATTTCTCCATTTGGGACATAACTACTATTATCTGTTAAAAACTCTTGAATTTGATTTCCGTTTACCAAAATTGATGCTGGTATGTCAGAAGATTCAATGTCATCATTCAGAATCATTTGATATATTTCTTTGTTTGAATCAACTGCTTTAACTTGTCCAGAATTTTCAAACAACCCATAAGATATTGTGTTTGCATTTGGTGTCGATTGTGTTGTTGTTTCAACTTCCTTTAGTCCGTTCGATGTCGTAATATCATAAGTTGTGTTGTTCTTCTTTGTTAAACTAACTTTTACCTCTGCCATATCTCCTCCTAACTCGCTTCAGTCAAATAGCCAGGCGTTCCTGGTGCATCGATTCTTGCGTATGTTTTGTCTATGGTTACTCCGTCAAATGTTGTGCCATTGCCTCCAACGAGGTTTACGCAACTTCCAAACATATTGTTTGAACTATTAACAAGGTTTGTTTCCCATAAAGCACTTGAAACATATATTGTTGTTAATTCATAACATCCATTAAACATATTTGACATATCTCTAACATTTCCTGTATCAAAACCACTTAAATCAATTGATGTAAGAATTGTACACCCAGCAAACATTTGACCCATATTTGTAATAGCATCAGATTTCATATTTGAAGAGAAAGTAACATTTGTTAATTTTTCACAATCTGTAAACATAGACCACACTGTTGACACTTTGCTCATATCAAACCCAGATAAATCAACAGATTGTAACTCGAAGCAAGACCTAAATAGTTGATACATTGTTGTAACTAAAGATGTGTTAAAGTTGTTAAATTCTACTGTAGTCAACCCTGTACAGAAATAAAACATATTTTCACAATTTGGATTTGCATAAATATTCCATCCAATAGGAACTAAAATATATATCGTTTTATTGTCTGTGCTTCTAAATATTTTTGATATGTTTTCATCGTCTGCATATCCTATGCTTGTTAATCCAGCAATTTTGTTTACACCATCTACAACATATTCATTATTACCAGTGAAATTATCGAATATTATCTTGTTTGTGGCAGAATTTGAAACAGAACGAAATGTAAGGTTCAACGAACTTCCTTGCTTTAATAATACATTTTTCTCCCAACAAGCATAAAGAGTCATATCATTAAATATTGTTACTGATTGCCCTAAAACATAATCATTGCCTGAGCCATCTGCACTTGTATTCCACCCTGATAAACCTGCTGCTGTTTTTGTAAATCCTGAATCTGCAAGTTTTAATTGCCCAGCCCATTTTGAACTTTGTTGTGCTACTGAGCCAGAGCCTCCATTTGCATTATAAGTAATTGTATGTGTGGCATCTATAATATTTTGTCTATCTCTATTAGTGGCAACAAGTTTTATTGAGACATCGGCACTTCCTAAATAGTCTTTACCGAATTTTATTAGTTTTCCAACCTCATTTCCAGTAAACGCCATCTCTTGAGTAACTCTTTCACCAGTTTCTCTATTTACGAAATTTGCTGTACAAACTCTCTGTTTTGCTATCTTGCAAAGTGCAATGTAGTCTTGCACATTCATATATTTATAAGAGATTTCGCATCTAGCAACCAAACCATAATCGACATCATCAATGTTATCCATAACTAAGTCAACGCTTCTATTAAGTTCAGCACCCCAAACTGGTTCTTCCCAACCAAGAGCACTATCTCGACTTATGCCGTGAAATGGGTAGTTGACATAGCCAGCACCAGTCAAATAGACCGTGCCTATGTCTGCTATGTCAATTCCATTTGCATAATCAACTTTAGTTGCCATTTTTATCTCCTTTTATAGTATATGTTTTCAAACTATTGCTGTAAAGTAACCAGGTGTACTTGGTGTGTCAATTCTAGCATAAGTTTTATCTTCATTTGAAGATGAATATGTTGTACCATTTTGTCCAACAAGCGAATTGCAGTTTTTAAACATTGTTGAAGAATTTACATTTTGTGAAAATATCCAGTCGCTATTTGTATAAATTGTTTTCAATGAAGTACAAGATAAAAACATTTGTCGAACAGTTGTCGCATTAGAAAAATCATTTGTTGTAAATTTTAATGATTTGATGTTTGAGCAAAGATAGAACATTAACTCTAAATTTTGTACATTGTAGAAATTAAAACTACTTATATCAATATTTGCTGTTTTGCAAGAATAAAACATAGAGTTCATCGTTGTAACATTTTCTGTATTAAATGAAGATAAATCCAATCTCAAACTTTGTGATTGACAATAACTAAACATATTGCTCATATCTTCAACATTGCTTGTATTAAAT
>Ga0256869_1001631_pt1 | contig 11219 bp, 9 predicted proteins | sample RumenRJG_05RNA_FD_186096 | JGI IMG/M metagenome (GOLD analysis project Ga0256869, IMG submission 186096) | Metatranscriptome of bovine rumen microbial communities from Lethbridge, Alberta, Canada - Rumen RJG_05 (Metagenome Metatranscriptome) | ecosystem: Host-associated > Mammals > Digestive... | reverse complement strand
CATTATTTGACGCGGAGTTTGGTTGAAGCACGTAAGTCAGGTGGTGAATAAATCCATTGTGGGTGACGTCTGAAATAGCGACTGGTTGCCAATGGAGAAGGTGTCTTTAAAATTTTTTTACTAAACTAATTTACACGAATAATTAATAATCTAACAGGAAATTACTATGAAAACACTTATCCTCGCTGGTGGAATGGGAACACGTCTTGGTGAAGAGACAAAACTTATTCCAAAACCTATGGTTGAAATCGGAGGATATCCAATTCTCTGGCATATTATGAAAATCTATAGTCACTACGGCTATAACGATTTTGTAATTCTTACCGGTTACAAAGGTCATGTAATAAAAGATTACTTTTTAAACTACTATAACCGCTATTCAGACATGACAATTGATATGGCAAACAATGATGTGCAGATTCATAAAATGCGTACAGAGCCATGGACAGTAACAATGCTTTATACAGGCCCGGATACAATGACAGCAGGTCGTATAGCACGTGCTAAATCTTACATTGGAAATGACCCTTTTATGCTTACTTATGGAGATGGTGTTTCTGATGTTGATATTTCTAAACTTGTAGATTCACATGTTAAATCTGGAAAGCTCGTTACTTTAACCGCTGTAAAACCAGAAGGTCGTTTTGGTGCTCTTGAGATTCAAGCTGATGGCACAATCAGTCAATTTCAGGAAAAACCAAGCGATGCCTGGATAAACGGCGGTTTTTTTGTTTGTGAAAACAAAGCGCTAGATTATATCCCATCTGATTCACATGACATTATGTGGGAACGTGCTCCTTTGCAGAATATTGCGAAAGATGGCCAACTCCATGCCTATAAACATGGCGGCTTCTGGCATCCAATGGATATGCTTAAAGATAAGGAAGATTTGAATAAACTTTGGAATACAGAGCATGCACCTTGGGATGTCTGGGGACATTTTAAGAAGTAGGTTTTTATGAACGAAATATTAAACTTTTATAAAGGTAAGAAAGTCTTCCTGACCGGCCATACTGGCTTCAAAGGAACTTGGCTCAGTCGTATTTTGATTCTTGCGGGTGCTGAAGTAACAGGTTATTCTCTTGAGCCTCCTACAAATCCAAGTATTTTTGAGCAGACTAAAACTGCAAGTCAGATGAAGTCAATCATTGGTGATATCCGTGATGGTACAAAGTTGAAAGCCGCTCTTGTAGAAGCAAAGCCTGATATCGTTCTTCATCTTGCAGCCCAGCCAATAGTCAGAACTTCATACAAGGATCCTGTTGGGACTTACGAAAGCAATGTAATGGGTACTGTAAATATTCTGGAAGCAATTCGTGCCTGTGATACAGTAAAATCATTTGTAAACATTACAACAGACAAAGTTTACCTGAACAAAGAATGGGCATGGGGGTACCGCGAGAACGAAGAACTCTGTGGTTATGACCCATATTCTAATAGTAAATCTTGTTCAGAACTCGTTACTTATAGCTACCGTAATTCCTTCTTTAATGAAGAAAAATCTCCTGCAATTTCAACAGCTCGCAGTGGTAACGTAATCGGCGGGGGAGATTATGCTACAGATAGAATTATTCCGGATTGTATTCGCGCAGTAGAAGAAGGAAAAGAAATAATTCTTCGTAATCCTAATTCAACCCGTCCATATCAGCACGTATTGGAATGTCTTCGTGGTTATCTTACTTTGGCAAAAGCTCAGTATGAAAATAAATCATTCGTTGGTTCATATAACTTTGGACCGGATGATGAATCTTGTGTAACAACAGGCCAGCTTGCAACGCTCTTTTGCGAGAACTGGGGTAATGGCGCTGCCTGGAAAAATGTAAGCGAAGCTAATGCACCACACGAAGCAAACTTCTTAAAACTTGACTGTTCGAAATCAAAGACAGTGCTTGGCTGGTACCCTCAGTGGGGAATCCGCGATGCAATTGCAAAGATTGTTGAATGGGAAAAGGCAGTACAGAGTGGTACAACGGCTGCAGAAATTACAGATAAACAGATAAAAGAATATTTTGGAGTATAACTGGTGGTTGAGCCTGTCGAAACCACATTTGAAAAAATGGAGACTAATATGTTCGAAAACAAATCAAAAGAAGAAGCAACAAAAGAAATCTTAAACAGTGTAAAAGAATACTATAAAAAATTTATGGTTCGTCCTGAATATAAGGACGGTGACCGCATCTCTTATGCAAGCCGCGTGTTTGATGAAAAAGAAATGATGAATCTTACAGATTCTGCTCTTGAGTTCTGGCTTACAAGCGGACGCTATACAGACCAGTTTGAAAAACAGCTTGGTGAATATCTTGGAACTCCATTTGTTTCTCTTGTAAACTCGGGTTCTTCTGCAAATCTTCTTGCATTCATGACTTTGACATCTCCTCTTTTGAAAGAAAGACAGGTAAAGCGTGGCGACGAAGTTATTACAGTTGCCTGTGGCTTCCCAACAACGGTAACTCCAATTCTTCAGTACGGTGCAGTACCTGTTTTTGTTGATGTAACAATTCCACAATACAATATTGATGTTACTCAGCTCGAAGCATCATTCAGCCCAAAGACTAAGGCTGTTATGATTGCTCACACCTTAGGCAATCCTTTTGACTTAAAAGCAGTAAAAGCTTTCTGTGAAAAGCATAACCTCTGGCTTATTGAAGATAACTGTGATGCCCTTGGTTCTGAATATACTCTTGACGGAAAAACATATAAGACAGGAACTGTAGGTGATATCGGAACTTCAAGCTTCTATCCACCACATCATATGACAATGGGAGAAGGTGGTGCTGTTTATACTCGTAATCCACTTCTTCATAAGATTATTCGCTCAATGAGAGACTGGGGACGCGACTGTATTTGTCCTTCTGGAAAAGATAACCTTTGTGGACATCGCTTTGATAAGCAGTTTGGAACACTTCCTCTTGGATACGACCACAAATATACATACAGCCACTTTGGCTACAACCTTAAAGCAACAGACCTGCAGGCCGCTGTAGGTTGTGCTCAGCTCGAAAAGTTCCCAAGTTTTGTAGAAAAGCGTAAGGAAAACTTTAAGCGACTTAGAGCAGGTCTTGAAAGCTTACAAGATAAACTGATTCTTCCTGAACCTGTAGAAAATGGTAACCCAAGCTGGTTCGGCTTCCTTATTACATGTAAAGAAGGAACAGACAGAACAGAACTTGTAAAGAAGATTGAAGCAGCAAATATTCAGACTCGAGCTCTCTTTGCCGGAAACCTTACCCGTCACCCTTGTTTTGACCAGATTCGTGGAAGTGATGCTTACCGTGTAATTGGTGATCTTTCCGTAACAGACCGCATTATGCGTGATACATTCTGGATTGGTGTATATCCAGGAATGACAGAAGCAATGATTGATAAGATGATTGAAGTTATTAAGGCAAGTGTATAAATAATAGGGTTTAGTATGAAACAGCGAATTGCAGATTACATAGCAGATTTTCTAGTTGAACGTGGAATTACTGATTGTTTTACGGTAGTCGGTGGTGGAGCAATGCATTTGAATGATGCACTTGGACATAAAGACGGGCTCCATTCAACCTACAATCATCATGAGCAGGCTAGTGCTATAGCTGCTGAAGCTTATGCCAGATTAAATAATAAAATGGCAGTTCTTTGTGTAACTACAGGTCCTGGCGGAACAAATGCAATTACAGGTGTTGTAGGTGGATGGCTAGATTCAATTCCAATGTTTGTTTTATCTGGTCAGGTTCGCTATGATACAACAGCTCGTTATAATGAACAATTTACAGAAGGCTATAAACTTCGTGCTGTAGGTGACCAGGAATTTGATATTACAAAATCTGTATCATGCATGTGTAAATATGCTGTAATGCTGGAAGATCCTAAAAAAATCCGTTTTATACTTGAAAAAGCTTTTCATCTTGCTACTACTGGAAGACCTGGTCCGGTTTGGATTGATGTACCCGTAAACTATCAGGGAATGGTAATCGAAACTGAGGGACTTGAAGCTTATGATGGTAGTGATGAACAGAAAAAAGATGACTCATTGCTTCCTGAAAAAGTTAGTTTAAATACAGTTGAGACAATAATTGAAAAAATAAAAAATGCTAAACGACCTGTTCTTTATGCTGGAAATGGAATAAGACTTTCTGGCGGTTTTGATGATTTTAGAACTGCAGTAGAAAAGCTTGGAATTCCAGTATGTACATATTGGGATGCAATTGATTTAATAGAAACAGAGCATCCACTTTATGTTGGTCGTGGTGGAAATATGGGAGACCGTCCTGGTAACTTTGCTGTACAGAATGCTGATCTTGTACTTGCAGTAGGTAATCGTCTCCCTATTCGTGTTGTTGGTTATAACTGGAAAACATGGGCTCGTGAAGCTGAAGTTATTATGGTTGATATTGATCCAGCCGAACTTAGAAAACCAACAATACATGTAGAAATGCCGGTTCATGCTGATGCTAAAGACTTTTTTGAGCAGGTTAACAATATTTTAGCAGATGAAAAAGAGCCTGCTTTTAAAGGGAATGACTGGATAAAAATCTGTCAGGACTGGAAAAAGAATTATCCAGCTTGTCTTCAGAGACATAAAGATGAAAATGATGGATTTGCGAATGCATATGCAGCTTTTGATTACATAAGCCGTAATCTGTCAGAAAATACACTTACAGTTACAAGTAATGGAACTTGTTGTGTTGCAGGTCATCAGACTTGGTTCATTAAAAAAGGCAGTAGATTCTTTAATAATAATGCAATAGCAAGTATGGGGTACGGTTTACCTGCTTCTATTGGAGCATGCATTGCAAATAATAGAAAGACTACAATATGTCTGGAAGGTGATGGTTCAATTATGATGAATCTTCAGGAATTACAGACAGTTGTTACAAATAAACTTCCAATAAAAATTATTTTGATAAATAATCAGGGATATCATTCTATCCGACAAACTCAAACAAATCTTTTTAGTAATCATTGTAAAGTTGGAATTGGTCCAGAAAGTAATGATTTGTCCTTCCCTGATTATAAGAAAATTTCAAATGCTTTTGATATTCCATATTTTGAAGCACATTCAAATGCAGAAGTTGAAAAATCTTTTGATGAAATGATGAGAAAAGATGGTTTTGCGATTTTTGAAATCTTTGTTTCAACAGAACAGTTCTTTGAACCAAAGAATTCTGCACGTCGTCTTGAAGATGGTACTATAGTAAGTGCACCTTTGGAAGATTTATCACCATTCCTTCCTCGTGAAGAATTAGCAAAAAATCTTTATATCAAACCTATAGAGTAAAAGATGGGAAAAGTAACTTTACTAGATTGTACACTCCGTGATGGTGGCTATGTAAATGACTGGCAGTTTGGCGAAGAAGCTATAAAAGGGACTGCGGTTAAAATAGCAAAAACCGGAGTTGAATTCTTTGAAATAGGTTTTATTAAAAATGACCCTTTTTCTAAAGATAGAGCCGTATTTCCAAACATAGAGTGTATTTCACAATTTATTCCGCATAAATCTTCTGATATGAAATATGTTGGAATGATAGATTGTGGAAATCCAGTTCCTATTGAAAATATTATTCCTTATGATGGAAAATCCATTGATGGTATTAGGGTAATATTTAAGAAAGATAAAAGAGATTTTGCATACGAGTATTGTAAGCAAATTCAGGAAAAAGGTTATCTTGTATTTGTTCAGTTTGTAGGAACAGATTCCTATTCCGATATTGAATTTGTTGAAACAATTAATAGATTTAATGAATTAAAACCTTATGCAATGTCTATTGTAGATACTTTTGGCACGATAAAACATAAAGCATTTTTAAGAATGGTTTATCTTGCTGATAACAATATGAAACCTGGTATCATTCTTGGATACCATGCACATAATAATTTGCAGCAGGCTTTTGGAAATGCGCAAACTTTGGTTGAATTGAATCTAAATCGTGAAGTTTGTATTGATGCATGTGTTTTTGGAATGGGGCGAGGAGCTGGTAATTTAAACCTTGAATTATTTGCAGACTACATGAATGAAAATTATGGTACAGATTATAAAATTGAACCAATGCTTGAAATTATGGATGACTATTTGCAGGAGTCTTATAACAAGCGTTTTTGGGGATATTGTCTTCCATATTATCTTTCAGCCACAAATAATTGTCATCCCAATTATGCAATTTATTATGCGGAAAAGCAGACACTTACAGAAAAAAGTTTTAATGAATTATTAAAATCAATTCCACAGGAAAATAAACGTTCATATTCAAAAGATGCAGCAGAAAAATATTATGTTGATTACATGTCAAAATATTACGATGACCATTCAGATGTAGAAAAGCTTTCTGCACAGTTGAATGGAAAAACAATTCTTATGCTTGCACCTGGTAATACATTAAATAATGAGTCTGGAAAAATACAAACAATAATAAACGAAAAAAATCCAGTCGTCATTGCTATAAACTGTAATCCATCTAACTATAAAATTGATTATATCTTCAGTAGTAATATAAGACGTTATACAAAACTTGAAAATGAAAAAGAAAGAAAAATCATTACTTCTAATGTAAAAGATACCAAGATTTATGATTATATGCTCAATTTTTCTAGTTATGCATGTTCTGATAACGACATAATTGATAATTCAGGTCTGATGTTTATGAAGTTCCTTACATCAATTGACGTAAATGAAGTTTATATTGCTGGAATGGATGGCTATTCAAAAGATCAGAATTATTTTGATACGACATTAGATTACGAATTTAGTCATCTGGAAAACAGAAATAAATTGATACAGAAAAATATTTCTGAAATAGCTAAGAATCTGAAAATCAGTTTCATAACTTCAACTATTTATGAGGCAAATAAATGAAATTGAATGATTTTGATGTAGTACTTTTTGATCTTGATGGAACAATTTATTACGGTTCAAAAATAATTCCTGGTGCAAACGAAACTATAGATTTTTTTAGAAAGTCTGGAAAAAAGATTTTTTTTACAACAAACAATTCAACAAAGACTCGTGCTCAGATTTATGAGAAGCTTTTTGATATGGGTGTGAATTGCAAATTGGAAGAAGTTCTTACATCAGGCTATCTTGCAGCATTGTATTGTAAAAAAAATAAATTGCAAAACGTATATATTTTTGGCTCTGCAAATCTTATAAATGAGTTTAATGACTGTGGTATTTCAGTTAATCAGAATGAGGATGCGGAAAATCTTTTGATTGGCTATAACCCGCTAATGACATACGATGATTTAACTTCAGCTTTACAGGTAGCTTTACATGCAAAGCAGATAATGGCTTGTAATCGTGAAAGAACATTTCCGGGTGAAAATTCAAAACTTATGCCTGGCTGTGGTGCAATGTCAGCTCCAATAGAGTGGTGTGCACAAAGAGAATGTGATGTAATTATAGGGAAGCCCAACACATTGATGGTTGAACTTTTGTGTGAACAGGAAAAACTTCCTGCTGAAAGATTTTTAATGATTGGTGATACATATGAAAGTGATATTCGTATGGCTGATAGAGCAGGATGTAAGTCGATTTTGATAAGTGATGAAAATAATCATAATACAAATTGTGTTAAATGCATAAAAGAGTGTATGGAGTTCTTTAAGTGTTAAAATTTATAGTGACAGGCGGAACTTCATTTATTGGCAGACAAGTCGTAAAGCAAATTGTAAATAATGGAGATTTTGTTTATGTAATATGTAGAAAAGAATCTCCTTCGATAAAATATTTACCCAATAACGACTTGGTCAAAATTATATATTTAGATTTTAATAATATAGACGGATTAAATACAATAATTAATCAGGCAGATATTTTCTTGAATCTTGCATGGACTGGCGGTACTCAGAAAACTAGAGATGATGCTGAAGTCCAAAAAGCAAATGTTAGAAATTCCTTAAATGCTTTATATGTAGCAGAGAAGCTTGGCTGTAAATATTTTTTTGAAGCAGGATCACAATCTGAACTAGGAATATGTAATTGTTTACAGACTGAAGAACTTCCTTTTAATCCTTTTACAGAATATGCAAAAGGTAAAGAAGAAGTATATAGAAATGCAATTGACTTTCAAAAAAGAAGTCAAATAAAGTATGTACACTTAAGAATATTTAGTGTATATGGTGAGGGAGATCACCCATACACACTTATTTCAAATTGTATTTCAAAGATGATAAATAATGAAGAAATTGATTTATCTTCAGGAAATCAAAATTGGAATTTTTTGTATGTTGCTGATGCTGGTGAAATAATATTTAAAGTTATGAAAAGTTATTTTGAAAGCAATTGTAATTATACTATTATTAATATTGCGTCTTCCGATACAAGAAAGCTAAAAGAATTCTTACAAGAAATGAAGATAGTTCTGAATTCAAAGAGCAAACTAAATTTTGGTGTCATAAAATCAAGTAACCCTGCAAACTTGAATCCCGATTTGAAATTATTAAACGAAATCATTGGAGAATATAAATATACATCTTTTAAAGATGGAATACTAAAAACATTACAGGCAGTTAATAATGAATAAAAAATGTCTTTTGTGTTCTGGCGCATTGATTCCAGATAATATAATTTTTAAATTACATAATTTACCATCATCTGCTCAAAATATACCCGATGGAAATCAGGTAAAAGAAGATAATGGAATTGATTTAGATTTATATCAATGTAACAATTGTGGACTAGTACAGTTTGATTGTGAGCCTGTTGATTATTATAAAAAAGTAATAAGAGCGGGTGGTGAAACATCCACAATGATAAATTTAAGACGTAAGCAATATGAAAAATTTATTAATCAATTTAATCTAACAGGAAAGAAAATTATTGAAATTGGATGTGGTAAAGGGGAATTCTTAAAAGTCTGGAAAGATTTTGATGTAAACGCTTCAGGTATAGAATATAATTCTGAACTTGTTGAAATTGCAATTAATAATGGACTTAATGTAAAGCAATTTTTTGTTGATGATGAAAACTCTGTAATTCCAGATGGTCCTTTTGATGCTTTTTGTCAGTTTAATTTTCTTGAACATCAGCCATATCCTAATGAAATGATTAAAGGAATTTATAATAATTTAAAGGATAATGGAGTTGGTTTAGTAACAGTCCCAAGTCTTGAATATATTTTACAATATAATGGATATTATGAATTAATAAGAGATCATATTGCTTATTATTCAAAAGAAACTCTTAGTTTATTGTTTCAAAAAAATGGTTTTGAAGTCTTATCCATTTCAACTGTTAATCGTGATACTCATGAAATAATCGTTAGAAAACGTTCTAAAATTGATGTTTCAAATTGGAATAAGAATTTTAATTGCTTAAAACAAGAGTTTGATAATTATTGTGAAGAATTTAAAAATAAAAAAATTGCTGTATGGGGGGCATCTCATCAGGGATTTACTCTTATTCCAACTATGGAATTAAGTAACAAAGTGGAATATATCATTGATTCTGCTGTATTTAAACAAGGTAAATTTGCTCCTTCTTCACATGTAAAAATTGTTGAGCCTGATTATTTTTATAAGAATCCAGTAGATTCTATACTTATTGTGGCACCTGGTTATACAGATGAAATAGCTTCAATTATAAAAGAAAAATTTGGAAAAAATATTGATATAAGAACTCTTCGTTCGAATCATTTGGAGAAATTATAGTGAATGCTTTTTGCTTGAAATCACCTGGAATTGTTGGATATTGTGAAGTTCCGGAACCAAAGATAGTTCCTTATGGTGCAATTATCCATCCAACTGCAGTTGCTCCTTGTTCATCAGATGTTCATACAGCTTTTGGTGGAGGTTCTCCTAAAGCTCCAAATTTAGTATTTGGACATGAAGCAATTGGAGAAGTTGTTGAAGTTGGTGAATGTGTCAGAGATTTTAAGATAGGTGACAAAGTTGCAATTCCAGCAATAACACCTAATTGGCGTGATGTTGATATTCAAAATGGAAATTTTAATCATGCTGGTGGGCATTTTTCTGGACATCAATTAGGAAATAAAATCCCAGGTGTGTTTGCTGAAAAAGTTTTGATTTCTGATGCAGATACAACACTGGCAAAAATACCAGATAATATTTCTGATAAACAAGCTCTTATGAGTGTTGATGTTGTTACAACAGGTTTTACAGGAGCTGAAGCAGCTAATATAAAAATAGGTGATTGTGTTTGCGTTATAGGTATTGGTCCAATAGGATTAATGGCTATAGCTGGTGCAAAGCTTTTAGGTGCAGGAAGAATTATTGCTATTGGAACAAGACCTAAATGTGTAGAGCTTGCAAAATTTTATGGAGCAACAGATGTTATATCATATAAAGATGGCGATATCGTAAAACAGGTTCTCGATATGACAGCCCAACGTGGCGCTGACTCTGTAATAATTGCTGGTGGAAATAAAGAAGTTTTCACACAAGCTTTTGATATGGTTTGTTATGGAATTGGAACTGTTTCAAATATAAATTATTTTGGTGGCAATGGTTTTTTGGATTTTCCAATCTTTTCAGGTGGACGAGGAATGGCCGGAAAAACGTTGCATACATCTTTAGCAAAAGGTGGACGTGCAAGAATCGAGAGAATTTTTGAAATGATAAAATATGGACGATTAGATCCAAGTCTTTTGGTTACTCATGAATTAAACGGATTTGAAGAAATTGAACACGGCCTAATGTTGATGAAAGAAAAACCGTTAGATTTAGTAAAGGTTATGATTAAATTATAATTAATGATATATAAATTTTTATAAATAAGGAAAATTAGAATAATTGGAATTAACAAAATTACAAAATAGAAAAGACTTATTTGCAACTCTCTTAAATCAAATGTGGAAATTTGTTTCCGGCCCGATTACCATGTTGCTAATACCTTTGTTTCTTACTGAAGTACAGCAAGGTTATTGGTATTTATTTGGAAGTATTGCATCGCTTAGTACTTTTGCAGATTTAGGTTTTTCAAATATAATTTTACAGTTTTCAGCACATGAGTTTGCATTTTTGTCTTTTGAAGAAAGTGGAGTAATTATTGGAGATAATAACCATTTAAAGAAGCTGGGAAGTTTTTTTCGATTCTCCTTGAAGTGGTTAGCATTTGTATCTTTAGTAGCATATCCAATTATTTTTATTGTTGGAATTATATATTTTATAAGAGATGATGTAGTTGGAATTTATATAATTCCATGGATAATTTTTTCTACAGGTTCTTTAATAAACTTTTATAACAATTCAATTCTGTCGTTTATTGAAGGATTAAATAAAAT
>Ga0256869_1001628_pt1 | contig 11226 bp, 1 predicted proteins | sample RumenRJG_05RNA_FD_186096 | JGI IMG/M metagenome (GOLD analysis project Ga0256869, IMG submission 186096) | Metatranscriptome of bovine rumen microbial communities from Lethbridge, Alberta, Canada - Rumen RJG_05 (Metagenome Metatranscriptome) | ecosystem: Host-associated > Mammals > Digestive... | reverse complement strand
CTCCTGTGTAGCTTAATTCTTATTCAGCTTTCTTCTCTGCTATGCAGATTAGTTAGCGCTCATGCGACGACGGGTTACCAGAACGATGCCAGCACCGATTACAAGAATTGCACCGATGATGTAGAAGATTGTGGTACCGATGCCACCAGTCTCAGGAAGCTCTGCACCAGAGTTGTTCTCGATCTCTGCATATGCTTCACCCGAAACACGGCTATGCGTGGTTCCTTCTTTCTTTCTATTAACAGTACCCGCATCTGCATTAGTAGTAGAGAACGGAGCAGTTGCTGTCAGAGATGTGAGCTGAGGATCATCCGCCAGAGCATCATGTTCTGCAGTAACTGTAACAACTACAGACTTGAACGCATTATAGCCAGTGGGAACAGCTGTCTCCACAAGTACGTATGTACCGTCGTCAATGCCCTTAAATTCGAACTGAGAACCAGCTGTTGTGCCTGTCTTTGTTCCAGCAACAACATAATACTTCGCTGTATCAATCTTGGAATGCTCTACACCTTCAGCAAATGTAAGTGCATCACCCTTTGTTGCACCGGCAGTTCCTTCAGGAACTTCTTTATAAAGAGCAAAGTCTGCACCCTTCAGATCTTCACCGGTCTCATCAACCTTATCGATGACTGTCTTGTAGGTAAATACAACAACTTTATCTTCTTTGGTCTTTCCTTCTTCTTTGTCATCTTTATCTTCCGGATTGTTCGAATATTTAATGTACATCTCATTCGGATTACCCGGCTTACCGATAACAACACCATCACCAGTCAACTTAGATGTGTACTTAACGATAATATCCGTACTGTTGCATTCTGCATTCAGATAAGAAGTAATGTTATTTTCAGCGTCTTTTGTTGGATTAGCCTGTTCAAAGGTCACAGTGATAGCAAATGTGTTTCCGTTATCGGGAGTTCCATTCGCGACAGTAATTTTAGTTCCGTTTTCTGTTGTTTTGGATTCCCCAACTGCAAGCGTCTGTCCAAGGACGGTCACAGAAATGTTTGCAGGAGTAGCAAGACCCGCAGACTGCTTATCCTGGAATGTTACATGATATTTTCTGTAATTAGCAACATTATCAGCTGTCGTAGCTTTCAGCTTAAACGGAACATCATCTCCGATATCATAGTCAGCGGAATCTTCCCAGTCAGTATCCTGAAGGTCACTAAGGTCCGGCTGAATCTTGGATGAATCGTTGTTATCAGCTACTTTCTTTTCAGATGAAGGAACAGATCCTTTAAGATTACCAGTAACTTCTCCAACTACCTTAACGATAATAGCAGAAGAATAATCACCCTCAACAGCTTCAGTATTTCCGTTTTTATCTTTAATTACATAATATCCTGCAGACAAATCACTGAATTTAACATTTCCATCAGCTGTAAGGACTTTTTCTTCACCTCCGCTCAAAGTTAAGCCCTGTGCAAATGCACGTGCATCATCCTGATCTGCGATAGCCTTTGCCGCTGCAGCTGCCGTAGCATACTTAGTCTTTAATGCTGCCGGAGCATCATCACCCCACTGGATATCAATCAGCTGATCTCCATCAACTTTGCCTTTAAAAATCTGATAAAGTGTATAAGTATGACCTGCCTTACCACCTGTTAAATCGATAGAACCAGTTGTTGCCGGAGTGGTTGTCTCCTGCTGTGTATCACCACCTGCCGGTGTATCACCATCTGCAGCAAACACTGCCATGCTCATGCTGAGCACCATTACCATGGCAATAATTAAAGCCATCATCTTCCTAAACTGTTTCATCTTTTTTCCTTTCCGGGAGATCTTTGTCCCCTTGTGCTTTGCAGCAGACCTCTCTTCCGGGTCCAATCTGCATATCCTGTTGTCATTTGCTCCGAACAAATGACCGGACAGATTTTCTTTCTCATCCCTGTCAATCATCCGGAATTTCTTTTTGGAAGGTGTTTCCTTCCTGAAATCCTAATGTTGGTCCGGTAACTAATGACCGGTTTCTGCCGGGTCACGCCCTCTTGGCAGGTATGGCCAGGTTGGTGGTTTCCCCGATACCGGTTTTCCTCTTACATGAGGAATAATCATTTTGATCATCTCAGGGGACCACCTCCCTTCCACGGAGATTCACCATCTACAGGTACGAAAATGAATCTCCTTTTCTTTTTGAATATAAACGCCAGAGCGGTGAATGCGAGAAGCAACAGACCACTCACAGTATATGGGGTTGTACCGATGCCGCCGGTTTCGGGAAGGGATACAGTAATGAGATCATTCTCGATTTTGACCCCGTATGAACCTGCTTCGACAAAGATCGACGCACCATCCGTTCCACTCTTATGCTGCACTTCTGTTTCGCCTGTTTCCGAAAGAGTGATGTAAATCGGAAGGTTATAGCCATCAACCTGAGTTTCAGAGATTGTGTATTTCCACTCTCCCTTTGCCCCTGTATTCTCCCAGTATTTCGGAAGGCCAGTGATGCTGTACTTATACCTGCCATCACCACCCGTGAATGCGGATGTTGAACCTTCAAAGCCAGTACCTGTGATATTATCTGCAGTTACTGTATATGTTACAGTTTCAGGCTGAACAGCACCTCCATTTTTCGGTTCTCGCTTCAGCGTCACAGTGATCGACTTCACATTTTCCGGCCAGGTCAGCACAGTGCCATCCTTCTTCCAGACCTTCTCAAAGTCAAAACTGGTAATCTCGGTATTTTCAAAGATGATCGCGTTCGCAGAGGCATCTCCGATCTTAAATGAAGCATCTCCTGCACTGATTGCCCCGGTCGTCTTATTGTATATGACCGGAATCGTCACCGTATATTCGGTTGTATCATATTTTACGTTTTCTTTCTGATCAGTTGTATCCTCCGTTACTTTATAAACAAGATCAATTGTCTGGTCTTCTTCTACCTCTGGATCGATCAGACTGCTGATATTACTGTCTGTGATGTACAGCGGGCCGAACTTAAACTCTCCACTTGTCGTGTCGTTGTTCACTGTACCAGGAACAAACGCAGGTGCATTCTCCGTCACCGGCTCAATCTTGAAGGTATACTTGTCGTTATCCGTACCATCAAGAATTCTTCCGGTCATCTTCTTGGTACCCGGCACTTCCACTTTCACCATCTTGTTTTTGAATTCCCATGTCCAGGTATTATCACCTTCCGTGTTTGTGGTATTCACAAGTGAATAGTGTTCGACAGTTCCTTCTGTGACCGTATAGTCAATCTTAACTCCTGCCTTGGTGTACTTGGGCAGATCCTCCCAACCTGCACCGTAAGCCGGTGAACCGTTCTTCTGACCGATTGCTTTCATGGCGTCTGCACTTGCAAGACCAAGATCCTCATGGGTCAGTGTCACAGAGTCTGCCGTCGCCGTTAATGTGTACTCGATGCTCTCAGGTCTGTCTGTTTCGACATCGCCTTCCCATTTCTTGCTGACTGATACGGTTGTTGTTTTCGGCGTGTTATCGAAAGAGGTCTCTCCATCATCAACAGTTCCATCACCCGTCACAGTGAAAATATCTTTTGAAACCTCAGTACCGTTGTACAGAATTTTGGTTTCTTCAACTGTGTAAGTAATAGCGCCAAATCCGTCCGCTTTATTCTTCGGAAGATTCGTCCACGTCGTTTCAGTCTTTCCGCTGTTCAGTTCCGCAGGATTCACATCCCCGTTTCCCGCTGCTGTTGTCTCAACAACTTCTCCATCCGCCTTCAGGGTCATTTCAACCGTATAGCCTTCCGGCCATGCGCCGTTCGTATTCCACGTCTTCTTAACCTTAACGGATGTAATCTCCTCGTATGTGTTCGTGAAATCGATCTGGCCCTTTGATGTGTAATCATTACTGAGCGTCAGCGAACCTTCCGTACTTGTCGTACCTGTATCCGCAGTTCCGACGCTTACTGCATATGTCGTACTCTTCAGCACATATCCATCCGGGGCGGTCACAGTTTCAGTCACTTTGTACTTATGATCCGGCTTGATACCATTGACAGCCGAAGTAAAGACTTTTACATACTTACCTTCGCTCAGATCCGCATCAGTAATTGTCGCTGTGAATCCAGATGTCTTGTCCGAAGATTCAACGCCTTCGGTCACATCCTCGATCTCAAATGAGATCTTTCTGATAGCATCTGCCAGTTTTTTACTGTCTGTAATTCCATCAATTGTCTTAGTGATTTTCAGTTCTGCATCACGATATTGATTTGTAATCCCAACAGCTTCAATATTTCCCTTTGTCACAGTTGCTTCAGCTGTCGTCACAACTTCACTATTAACCTGATAGATCGTAGTGATCTCGTATCCATTCTCAGTCACAGAACCTTCACTAACTGTATACTTTCCAACCGGGATCTTGTTAAATCTTAAAGTCTTTCCTGCTGTAACAGTAAGTTCAGGATCCTCATCCACCAATTCACCACTTGCATTCAGGAACTTATTTGCCTCATTTTTAATAGTAATTGGGAATTCATCTCCATTTGGCGTATAACTGCCGGTTACTGTCTTAGTGACTGTCAGGTTACCAAGTTCCGTGTTGTCGAAAACAGCTTCAGACAATAGCTTTGTGCAATCCTGGTCTTCGTAATAACCGGATACAGCCTCCAGCCTGTTCCCCTGAACAATACTTACTGTTACCTTGGCATAAATTGTCCGGTCATCGTACCGAATATATTCGTCCCTGTCTGACCCTGACGGTACAATCTCATGAATCTCATAAATGAAATCTCTGGGTTCATTTCCGTGCAGGTCAGGTCTGTGATATGAAATTGTGGAGAATGTTGCCTTTCCCGTTTCCGCGTCAGTAGTTGCCCTTGCATTTGTCGTCCTCGGTGCATGTTGTCCGGCGCCAATTTCATTTAATTCAAAGCTGTATTCCGTTCCAGCATATGCAGCACCATTCAAATGCTTTGTGACAACAGGAGTCCAGCTTGCGCCAGGCATATATTTGTTATTCAAAGAAGCCGATCCGTTTTCTGAACTTACGGTCGCCTCAGCCTGAACGATACTTACGCTTTCTACAAAGCTGAATCCGGCAACTGCAACACTTCCGGGATCTGTTTCTGCAACAACATAAGCCCCGTAAGGAAGATTATTAATTGTCAAAGAGTTATTTGACAGTGTACCTGTCGACGAAACCATACAGGATACGGTGAGAGACGAATCAGGCTCAGCTTCTCCCAATTCACCATTTGCGTTCTGTACATAATAATCTTTTCCTGCAAGCTTAACTTTTATTGTCACAGGATATGTATATGTAGAACCCGGTATCCTCCGACTACTATCAGTCGATTCAACACTCTTTGTAACTACCAGAGATCCGACCGGTAACGTGTTTGTTGCCTCAGCGATAGCCGTGCTTGCTACGGTATTCCCTTCTTTTCCTCCTTCAACTGTCACCTCATAAACTGTGGTATCTAACGTCACTGCTGCGTTATCACCGGCTGTCTCCTTCACATAGTATTTTCCCGGGAGAAGATTGGTCACTTCAGCGACGCTCTTAATCTCGCCGTTTTTAATATCAACAGTAACATCATCAACTGCGGTTCCATCCGCTTTCGTTGCCAGCGTATTTGTCTCTGCATCCGTATAGGCACTATATACATTAAATGTATAAGTCCCGTCCGCCAGTGACTTACGTGAATCGTTTAATTCAGAAGCAACACTACCGCCAATCTTTGCGACTTTTGTTATCTTCAGGCTGCCTACATCCATGTTATTCTTGAATTCTGCTGTAGGTAGCGTTTGTGGTTCTTTCTCTACAGTTATTATCTGCGGATTGGTACCAATAACACTGATTCCTTTCGCAGTAAGACCTGTAGTATCCTCACTAACAGTATACTGACCTGTCGGAAGACCACTTACAGTTACTACTCCGTCAGTGATGCTCACAGCTATATCAGAAGGTGTAGATGTTCCAACTTTACTAGCAGCTGTTGCCGAACCACTGGTCAAAGTGATCTCCACTGTAACAGTGTTTCCGGCGGTTGAACTGTTCTCTACACCTGCTACAGTGAACGTATAATTTCCGTTCACAAGTCCTTCTGTATCAGAATTGCCGTTCACAGTACCGGTCTTTTTAATCTGCAGTCTTCCCTTATCTCTGGTATTCGTAGCAGTAACTGTAACTGTACTGTTTGCTGAGTTGGCTATTGTTCCGGTGCTATTAGGAATATCTTTGCTATATCCGACAGCATCTGCCTCAGTCACAGTATATCCGGTTCCAGCGGGAAGACCCTTGATTGTAAAAGTCTCACCTGCTTTAAGAGTGATGCCAGTAATTTGATTATTCGTTACAGTAACCGTGGTATCTGCACTGTCAGTGCTCTTTCTTGCTGCATATGATGAAGCAAGTGTTACATTTTCAGGTGCTGTCAACGCCACTGTGAACGTGAATGTATCATTAGCATCAGCTGCTGTTGTCCCGGATGTTTCTTTCGCGACGGTAAGGTCACCAGTGCTAATATTATTCGTAAATGTTGCACTGGCATTTACGGCCGTTGTATCTCCGGCGACTACTGTTACTGTAGTAGTGTAGGTTGTTGAATCCGAGCCGTTAATCTTGCTAATAACAGTGCCATTGGAAGGAGTTGTTTCCTCGATCTCGTATACTCCCGGATCAAGATTTGGAAGTATAACAAACTTATCCGATGGAAGGTCAGTATAAGTTTCAGCATTATTGAGTTTATACTGTGTAGCTACACCACTCACAATTTTGATAGTGACTTTCTCATTTACTTTTGTTGTATTGTCCGGTCCTGTAATCGTAAATTCATATTCACCATCGGCAAGCTTTGTTCCAGTGGAATTATTGTTAACAGTGACTTCTTTTTTGAGTTTAAGAGCACCACTTTCGCTTTTGTTTTTGATAACAAAGTTGTGCTGCCCAGAACTATTGACAGCATCAGTCATCGATAAATTGTCTTTAAATTCTCCGCCGTCAACTGAATAAGTGGTTACAAAGCCATTTATTTCACTGATCTCTTTTACCAGATACTTATAGATATATTTGGTTGTACCCACCTCCTCTGTTACTGGCAAGTTAAGAAACGTCTTGCCCCAATTACCATTTGTCAGATTTGCGGTTGGGCCATCATAAGTTGTGTCTAAGCTGAATTGATCATCAGGAACAGATGTTGAACCTCCTGTATAACTTACGCTTAAAGTTCCTGCATTACCGTTAATAATTATATAAACAGCTGCATAATTACCCGTATCAAATTGATATACCCCATTGTTCTGAACATATTGAGGACCCCCATTAATTCGATACGCTTCTTGCCACTGATAGGCATTTTGAGTCATTGCGCAAATATTCGCTCCCCCTGGGACTGTAATGCTCACCATGGATCCTTTGGGTACACTAACGTCAGAACAATATTGATCAGCACTACCTTCACTATAAAAATGCAATACAGTAGTTGGTAATTCAGCTCGATATCTCTCAATCTGGACTTCTACGCTCTTATCATCATATTCACCAGAATTTGTTTTATCTTCATCTCCTTGATACCACTTTTTCTGAACACGCAACTGGATATCCTCAGGATTGATTTCAACATCACTCTGATATTTATTGATATAGGTGATAACCTTTTCTTCTGTGGAATTGGAGAGAGTTACCGTAGCACTTTCACCTTCAACCGTGGAATCTGTTCCCACATAATAACTTGTAGTCCTTGTATACCCTTCCACATCAGCGTTTGATTCCACAACAGAATAGTCGCCAACAGGTAAACCGGTTATTTTATATGATTTTCCATCTTGGAAATCCGACAGACTAACTGTCTTATTGTATCCATCGGGTCCGGTGATCGTGAAAGTAATCTTTTCCTTCTCGTCATCACTGAGCTCAGCACCTCTGAAAGATTTTCGGATCTCAATTCCCCCTAAAGGAGTATTACCAATATGCAATGTATCGCCATTATGATAAATATTATTGTCATAGTCGGCGATATCACTACTTGCTATAGTGAACTTGTATCTTGTTCTCGTAGCTTCATCTCTTAAAACATAACCATCCGGAGGAGTTATTTCCCATAAATAATACTTAACATCCTCTCGTAAAGCCCATCCATCATCGTGCTGATTTCCTTCTACAAATGCCAGGCCATCGGAACGTGTACGGAATGTAACCGTATTATTGCTATCGTCTGTTACGGGTATGCCAGGCACGCCATCGCCTTTATCATAATACAGTTCGAAAACGGCCCCTTCCAAAGGGGTTGACAATTCATTCCTTTTATGCTTCAGAATCTTGACATTAAAGTTTCCAGCCGTTCCACCCATATCAGCCGTAACTGTTTTTGTATCTGAATACTCAGCCTTTTGGTCTCCTATAGTGGCAACATTATTAAATGGGATTGCCCCTGCTCCAACGATACGAGCATCATAAGTTATAACAATAGGAGTCTCATCCGGCAGTATAAATGACGTTTCATAGCCGGACACATTCCAGGAAGCACCATCTCTCGGTTCAACAGAAATAGTTTTATAATCGATACTCAGTGTTTTACTGAAAACATCATTCAAAGTGATAGTATCTCCCTCAGGATTCATATCTAATCCATCAGGATTTACTGTCAGTTTGAACTTACAGATATTAGTAGAAACACCGACCTCGCTCTCATTTACCAATTCTTTTGTGAGGCCATTGTACTTATATTCAACATCAACATGGTCTTCTCCTAATGTAGATGTTGCCGTATTCGTCAATACTTTAATTCCATTAGAAGTAGCCGCTGCATCAGCCTTAATCGAAGCAAGTGCTTCTGCATCTTTCACTTTTAAAGCATACTCAATACGATAATGTGATTGATACCCTTCTCCCTTTTTCGCCAAATTGGAATCAGATACAGTAAATATAACCTTTCCATCTGTCGATGTATCTGTTTCCGGATTCGGTGTAGATGTTTTCATCTCCTGACTATACTGATCACCGCCCTTAACTTCCGGATTTCCGAACAGTTCCAACCTGCTGTCAAATACATCTTCAATTGTGAAGGGCCCAGTCACACCTGTTACCAGAACTTGATAATAGTAAACAGGAAGTCCATCACTTGTTCCGGAATAATTTAATTTTTTTGTTAAACTGGATTCCATCGGTGATCCTGAATCAGAATCATCAATATCATAATCATTTGCTCTGAATTTGGCGTTATTTGTATGTCTTACCAAATTGCCATCAGACTTTGCCGCCTCAAGCCAGTTCTGATCATTCTTTGATGTGATCGTGACAGTAATCTTCCTTAATTCGGTCCCACCGTTCAGACCATCTGTCCATTGTCCATTAATGTTTTTCTGGAAATTAAGGATGATTTCCCCAGCCTTTTTATTCGCGCTGTCCGGGGCATTATACGTTCTGATCACGCGTTCGTTTGCAGTATCAAGACCGACAATCTCAATATCATCAACAGAACCATTCAGGATATCATATAAACCTTTATCAGTATTTGCCGGCAGATAATCTGTAAGTCTGGCCTTTGTCAAACCCTGAACAGGCACTTCCAATTCTACCTTCCAGGTGATTGTCTCAGCAGTCACATTCACTACTGATTTATCAATTGTTGCCTTATGATCATCGCCTTCCGGACCGACAGTACCTTTTCCTTCTGTGCCTCCATACTTCTCTGTAACATCATTCTTCATAACCACGTCAGAAGCCATGTTTGATACATCTACTTCTGTCGTATAAGTTATGACATAAGTTTTATCTCCCGTATCAGAAGAAGGAACATTATAAGTCCATGAATAATCAGTGTTTTTATTATTAACTCCAACACTCGCCCATGACGGATAACGTGTCTGCGAAGACCCATTGGCATCAGTAACAACAATGGTCAGACCATTTCCGGAATAGTGCATATCAGATCTTGAGTCGGCCCTGATTTCATCTTTAATCGTGCTGCCGGCTAATGTCATAAAGTCATCAGATGTTGCAACTATGGTCCAGGTTATTGTCTGCTTGCCATTTACAACATCAGAAACTTCTGAAGTTTTGGAGATAGATGGTCTCTGAATATAATGAGATAAATCCTTCGTATCCGAGTCAGGCTTATTATCTCCGCCCGGTTTCGCAGAAAATGTATTCCCGCCTTCCCAAGTATCAAAACCATCCTTCAATTTTGCAGTATATGTTACGGTAGCCTCCTGACCTGCACTCATTGACGGAATTGTAAAACTAAAACCTGTAGTATTATTATTCCAGTCAACCACATTGTATGAAACACCTGAAGAACTCATTGTCGCACCAGACAGCGTTACATCATGGTTTATATCAACATGATTGCCCTCCATATGATCGCTAATAACGATGTCAGAACTCGATCCATTCAGCGCTTTGATAGATACTGAATATGTAACAATACCTGTAGCCGCATTAAAATTTGTTATGGACTTCTGAACAGAAACACCTGCATCAGTATCAAATTTAATATCGGTTGTTACATTTCCTCCCCAATTAATTTGCGTTTTATTCTGATCAAAGATACCAGTAATGTTAAGATCAAGTGTTGCAATAGACGAAGAAGTAACATACTGATAATTTGGACTCTCAGTATTCAGATAAACTTTTAATTGATTTCCGACCACTTCATAGCGATTGCCTTCTACAGGATAATCTTCTCCGTGACTTGTGGCAGTAATAGCAAACGTTCCGCTATTCAATCCTTCCGGCGTAAAGCCATCCGGTAATGTATAAGTTAATACGCCTGAATCATCAAACTGAAAGCCGTCCGGATCTTCTTTAAACCTTAAACTGGCTGTGTATGTTTTTCCCGGTTTTAAAACATATTTATCACCTTCTTTATCAGCAACAATTGTTGCTTTTGCAATAAAATCATTTAAATTACTGCTTGAAGTATTCTCATCCGTCACTTTAACAACATACTTCTCATTGCCGACGAGCATGGTGAGCTCATACGTATCATCAAACGCCACATCAGAATTGATATACCAATCCTTCTCCTCATCCTGCGTCAGGTACAGCGCCCCTTCAACCTCTTCACCCTCAACAAGTTCGAGAGTCGCATCGGAAACCTTTCCTTCCTTTCCGATAATATAAGTAAGCAGATCATTCAGCTTGTAGGAGCCTTCGCCCGGAACGGAATATACCCCTCCATCCACCGTCTCAAAGTCCACTGTATATACAAGGGCATAGACAGAAAATTCCTTCGCCTCAAAGGCGATGGTTTCCACATCCTCCAGTTTGTCAGCGTCCTTCTCATCCTCCGCTTCCGCTTCAACCTTTTGGGCG
>Ga0256869_1001627_pt1 | contig 11226 bp, 4 predicted proteins | sample RumenRJG_05RNA_FD_186096 | JGI IMG/M metagenome (GOLD analysis project Ga0256869, IMG submission 186096) | Metatranscriptome of bovine rumen microbial communities from Lethbridge, Alberta, Canada - Rumen RJG_05 (Metagenome Metatranscriptome) | ecosystem: Host-associated > Mammals > Digestive... | reverse complement strand
TGCTAGTTTATTTTTTATTCCTTATCCATAACTTCAAAGAAGTAACGTACAACTTCACTTTCTTGCAAGTAATCGGCTTCTTCCCAAGAATTAATCTTAGTTTCATCGAAGCTATATTTTGTTCGAGGAAGTTTAATTGTATTTGTGTGTTCAATAAGATAAGGTACATAAAGTCCCTTAATAAGAACTAAATCACCAATGTTAAGTTTTGAGAACGTAATCTCGTTCTTGTAAGGAAAGTTTACGGCACAAGAATTACTCTGTCTCAGATAAAGTTCTTTAGAAGAATCCTCTGATTCAAAGTTTACGAGAGAATACGTTTTCTGCGAAAGAGTTCTATAAAGAAGACGAAGCGGTTTAACGTTAGTGTAATAGTCAGGATACTCTTCGATGTCCTTAATAAGATCAACTAAAAGTTCATTTGCTCTATCAACAACTTTTGTCAAAACCACTTTTTTAGGATTATCTGGATCTACATAATACTCATCTTTTTGCAAGACTCGTCCGTTACAGATAATCATGTGAGCATTCTCGTTTACGTTCTCCTGAAAATACAAGTTCTTTGCGATAAAGATCTGACTGTAATTATAAGTAATAGCAGCCTGGTCAATCGAAACTGGCATAAGGAAGTCTGAAACAGAAACTCCCTTCCAAGAGAACATTCTCAAATTCACATCGTATCTGTACACATTATTAGATTCATCTTCAATTACCGTTGCATTGGAAGTTATGGTATGACCAGAGCCCTGAATCTGATCTACACACTTACTTCCAATCATCGTGAGCGCATTTCGAAGATACATAACATTTTGGGATGTAGCGTCTCCTGTTGTAGGTACAAACGCTCCATTCAACCAAACCAAAAAGTTCTTTCTTCGTTTATTGTTAGGAACCGTGATCTTTAAATCATGCATTAATGCTCGTTTTTGGAACGTCAATGTTGGATTATCAATTTCAAACGGTTCATATCGAACAGTTTCATAATCGTTTGTATTAAGTTCGTCGTATGTAACACTTTCACCAAAAGTATTTCCATCCCACGCATCAATATGGTGAACGTGTTTATCTTTATCGATAAACGTGCATGATGGAAGAATTTTAATATCAGGAATTTTGAAACGATCTTCGTATTGTACAGCAGCAATCTTCAATGATATCATATCTGGAACATCATTCTTAATAAGATTATAATTAATCCAAACACCATTCGTGTTTTTATAATAGATACCTAAAAGATGCTCATACGGAAAACGTTTCATTACCTTTTTGTTGTAATAACAGTTGTCGCTATTTACGTATACCTGAAATGATTCGGACACGCCAGAATCATACGTATAAGTTTTAAACTGTGTTTTAAAACCTGTATCTACAAACTTTGGAGTTTTCACTTCAATCTGTTTTGTTGGATCTTCTGGATCTTGGATATAAGTCGTTTCAATTTCTGTCTTGTAAACTATGTATCCGTAATTGTTTCCATTTTCATCAACTGAATGACGTTCAGATGGGTCATAGAAATAGATTCCAGAAGGAATCGTTGAAAGAGTTGCCCCGTAAAGTTTTTCATAATAAGTGCGTGGAGGAACAATAGCGTCCCACGTCTTATAAAGAGTTTCTCTATCGTAAGCAACTCCTTCTTTATTCTCAAAACAGAACAGAAGCGTGTCGTTATCACAAGAGGTTTTAACCTTAGAAAGCACGTCTGTAACTGACTTTGGCATAGAAAACCTCCCTATTAGTTAGATCCTTCAGGAAGTGCATAATGTACAACAGCACCAACCACCTTAGAAGCAATAATATTGCTATTGTTATCAGTTGTTGTTTCAAGATATTCAACAAGAATAGGTTTACCACGATAGATAACGTGATCTCCTGTAAGCTTGTAATAAGCAGGAGCTGCAGGAGAAGTGTATGTATCTGTGTAGTAATATGTAGAATCCTTTACATCACGATAGCGAACAGCTCTTATGTTTGAACTATTACCAAGATTTGCTCCATCAAAAGAAATAGCTGTATCCAAACCAACGTTAGAACAGCTGTCGTAAGAAGCGCCCTGAGCGATAGCAGTAAACTTACCAGAATACTGGTTACCTGATGTCTGAGTTGGATCATATTTAACGAAAGCAAGATTTGTTTTACCGTTAATCTTAATTGTTCCGTTAGAAGCGTCAACAATGTATGAAAATGAAAGAGTTCCTGTCTGACCTGGAGCTCCTTTAGGATAGCTAACAACAACAGTTTTTGTTGCTCCAGAAATAGATGTATCGGTAGAACCAACACCGCTATCTCCTGCTGCACTGTAAGTTACAAGAGAAGTAATATCCTGAACAGTTCCATTGCTATAATAAGCAAAATACTTGATTCGAACAATATTCTCTGTAACACCATTATTGACGTTTACTTCAGGGTTAATATATGGAACAGGAATAACTGTTTCAAGGTTGATATTTGGATTTTGTTTAATGACAACTTTCTTTGTCATCTTAATCGTAAGACTTGCTGGGCTAATTATAGCTCCATTGTCTGTTGTATAAGCAGATTCGCTCTTGAATGAAGAGTTCGAACGAACCATCTGATAGACGATATCGATTTCCTGACCTTCACTTCCAGCAGAAGTAATAGTAGAAGTATCTATTTCATCAAGACCCTGAATAACAAGGCGTCCACCATTTACTTCTTCATGTGACACATCCTTCCAAAGATTGTCTCCATATTTAAGACGAGTCTCAAGTTCAAGAGCATCAACATCCTGACCCTGATACAAAAAGAAGTTTTCACCATCAAACTGATTTGCTGTAACTGCCATATCTGTAACAGCAGTATCTGGACAAAGATCTGTTTCAGCTGTACGAACTTTAACAGCAGAGTATGTGTCAAAATTCAAAAGCTGTCTATTAGTATCATAGAACTCTACAATGTAAGAATTTCCGTCAACACAATCTTTAATAAGACCACCAACACCAGGAACAGAAATCTGAGTACCATCAGCACTCTCGCTGTCTTTTACAATCATATCAACAAGAGCTGCAGTAACACTTCCGTTAGAAGTTGTGGTTCCTGTAACACCTGTTATATATGTATAAGTTCCTGTCTCTTCGTCAACGTCAATTTCACGAATAGCATAGTATCGATAAATCGGATCAAATACAAGATCAGGATCAATTCGAACTACGCCGTTTTCTGTATCAAAATAGAATCTATGAATTTTTCTGTTCTGAACAAATGCCGCAGAACTCTGGAATACTCCAGAAGATTCCATATTGTCCAAGAAAGATTGAATCTGAGCTGTGCGTGAGTAATGTTGCCAGCGATTATCAACATATTTCCATATATGAATATCACCAGTCTCTTCATCATAACACAATTCATTTTCAGTTGGAGTAACAGCGTTCTCACCATAGTATTTAGAAAGCGGGTTTAAACCCAACGCTAACTTTCCCATTTTGTTCTCCTAATTTAATTTATGTTATTTGCTGAAGGATATGCATAGAAAAATGCTGCTCCAGTGCAAATATATCTGTTCTGTGTTTTGTCATATGCTTTTCCAACAACAATTAACGGCTTATTAGGAGTTAATGATGCTGAAAGTGCATCTCGTTTATAGAATTCCTTGAAAGTAACAAATCGTCCAACTTGTGATTGACAAATATCGTCTCCAAGTTGCACTGAAGACCAATGTTCAACTTTACGTTTTATTTCATTACCATAAGCATCAGTTTCAATTATTGTCTCATAACTTTTAATAAGAGTTGAACTTTCTCCAGAAGTTTTACCTTCATCCTCTCGAGTATAATCTTGGACGTTGTAGTGTTCAACAAGATCAAATACTTCATACCATTTCATTACAGAAGAAGGACTAACCTTGTGTTCAGCGACAAGCTTTTTTCTATAACACAAATCGTTTATTGATTCTGCTGTAGAGATATAAGCATTACCGTAACCTGTTGTTTTAAGATCGTAAATATCAATAGCTTCAGCTTTAATTCCATTTAATGTAAACTCTGGTAAATTAAGTAAATCGTTAAACGAAATTGGAGTTGTAGAAAATCCGTCAGAACCTGTTATAGCTGGAACTACTTTAAACACATCGATAACTGATCCGTTAACATTAGCGTTATTTGTATAGACCATCGTGTATGGGAAACGCCCTGCAATCTTAGATTTTGGATTACTAGAGTTTCCTAAAATTCTAGGATCTACTATAGAGATTCTTGTTGTATAAGTTTTATAAACTGTCTTCAAAGAATCTACGTATATTCTATATGTTACATTTTGATCAGTTCCATGAAGAGCATTGCTATATGGAACAATCCATTCAACATCGTTAGTAATGTTCCTTATTTCAAAATTATCAAGAATTGCGTAAACAAAAAATTCAAGAGTATAGTTAGAAGCTTCACTTGAAAGTCTTGTTGCAATAACTGTTCTGACTATGTCATGATAAGGTTCGTCTACAATTTTTATAGTAAACGGAACGGCTACTGTAAACGAAGGTATTTCTACAGCAGGAGAAGTGTTAGTTTCTTCATAGCTAATAGAAATAATATTTCGTCCAGTTTCATAATATGAATTTGGAATTGTTACTGTGACGGAGTTATCACTATTAACAACAAGTGTCGCAGTTTTATTTTGTTCTTGCGATTCCAATGGAATTACTGTAGATTCGTCTTTTCCAACAAGTCTTACTTTAACAGATTTAATCGTTTTAACACGTTTACTGTATTTTCCAACAGTAAATGAAACAGAGTTTTGTCCGTAAAACTGAATGTTAAAATTTTCAGTTCTATGTAAAATGTTTCCTTCTTCAGGTTTAATATAGACATAGTTTGCTACACAGTTGAAAGAATTTCCAACTTTAGACGTATCAACTTTATCAATATTCTCGATATAAAATCTCTTATCGTAAATATCTTTTGGAATAAGATGCCTAATATACTTTCCAACTTCAGCTGGTTGAGTTTCTGTAATTTTAGTATAATCTGAATTCAAATATTCAGAAATTACCCAAGGTTTATTTCCATTTGATTCTTCGATGTACTGATACGATTTATCGTTCTCTTTAAGATTCTCGAGAAGAGTTTTACTAGGACTAAAAACACTAAGATTTATTTCTTCATATTTGTGAAGTTCTTCAATCTCAGTTTTTATTCCATTCAAATACTTTAAAACAAGTTTCGGTTTCAAAACAGAAATATCCTGTCCTTTATAAAGAATAGGATTTCCATCTTTATCAGTTTGATTAAATGTCATTGAAACTGAAACAAGAGATGTGTCAGCCAAAGTGTTATCAAATGATATTTGTTTAATTGGAGTTGAAAGATATGGACGAGTTAGTTTTAGATTTTTGTTTTCATCATAAAACTCTACGATATACCATAAACCAGAATAGATTTCATGAACTGATTCAGCTATCTCTCCAATAGGAGTAAGAATTTTATCCATCTGATCAATCTTTCCAGTCACATATCGTTTTTCACCAAGAATATAATACGGAGCTTTTACGATGTAATAAGAAAACCTACTGTAATCAAATCCATCATTAAGCCAAACTTTACGATTTATAAGATCATAGAACAATCTACAAATCTGCCCATCTTGGTAAATTGATTTTGCTCCATCAAAGACAGCTTGTTTTTTATAATTGTCTAAAACATCCTGAATCTCTTTTGTTCTTGAAACAGAATGCCAAATGTTATTTTCATCTTTATACCAGTAATACACGTCTGTAGTATCAGCATTGACACAAAGTTCTCCTTCAAAAGGAGAACGTGTGTCGGCTTTACCGTAATATGAAAGATCGTGTATGTTAGGTATGAATCTACCTTTATTTTCGATCATACAAATCCCTCTTATGGTTCTTCAGTAACAAGTAAAGTTTCATCCAAATCATGTAAATCACCACTCTTAAGAATAGTGAGATCTTCTTCATAAAGCATATTACTTGCTCTGCTTTCACGATATAATGCTAGAACTTCATCTAACGTGTATCTACCTTCTGGAAGATCATGAATGAATTGAGCTATGAATCGTCTTCTAGCTTCAAGTGTCCAAGGATACTTTCCAAAATCATTCATAAAGATATCCATCATAAGATCGTCGTCTCCACCTCTAATACAGATATCTCCAGTTCCAGTATTACTTTCTTTATACATATCGAACATTCGTTCAATTCGTCTAGGAATATCCCATTTAGATTGAATTCGAGCATTTCCTTCAGTAGTATACCACTTCAAGAATACTGATTTAAATGTATCATACCTAAACGGAACTTCATGTTCGTCAATATTGTAAGAACAAACCTTTCCATCTTCACCAGCAAAGATAATATAAGACGTATCACCACTTGTTATAACTGATGTGTAAATATTTCTTCCTTCGATATACTTACCGTCAGAAGTAATACCGTTTCCACTATCACTGTCAAACCAAGACTGTGTCGAACCAAAGTATTCGCTTACACGTCCTTGACCACCTGCTGCGAAAATGTATTTATCGTTGTAACCTTGTATACTCCAGATGTTCTGGTGAGCAAGATTCTGACCATTATTATAAATATTAAGATTACTTTCTTTTACCCAAATATTAAGTTCTGTATCATAATAAGTAACAACACCTTCTTCACCACCAAGAATATAGTAGTTAAAGTATTTAGTTACTGAAAGAATATCTTTATTGTCTCTATCAGTTCCATTATTATAAATGTGAGGAGCACCACCACCAACTGAACTAAATGATCGCCCATCTGGATAAATCCATGAGTTATAATCTGGATTACAACTACAAGCACATCCGTCTTCACCAACAAAAATGTAAATTTTTTTACCATTCTGTGTTGTTTCAAACATTCCGTAAATATCACGATCATTCTGTAAAACGTTAGTTAAAGCAATACCAATTCTACTATAACGAATTTCGTTATCACTAGTTCCATTCCATGAAAGTTCATTCCAAACAAATGAATCAACGTATCCATCTTCTCCATAAATTATAAGCATATCTTTTGGATTAGATACCGCGTAAATTCCGTTAATAGATTTTCCTTCAGGCCACTTAGTTTTGGTAAGTTCTATTTCGTCCTTACCATACCAAACTTTAGCTGTTGTATCATAAGCGACAATTCTTCCCTCTTCGGTTCCAAATAAAAGATAGCCATGATACATTGCCATACTAGTAATAGTTTCATTATTGAAAATTGTACCGTCAGAGAATATAGCTCCTTCAAAAGCATTTTCTCCAGTACAAGGTGTCCAATCACAAGCAACATTATCTACATAACATGAAGCGACTTTTCCGTTTACACCAGCTACAACGTATTGATTACCAACAAGCAAACTTGTTTTAATATCATTTCCATCCATAGCAGTTCCATCGTTATATGGACCAATAGCAGGATCTTCAAGTTGACCGTTGTAAGAAGGTATCCAAACTCCATCACGAGCTATAGGATTTGGTTTTTTAAACACCGAGTCTACAGTATCGATAAATTCTTCATAGATCTCATTAGGATCATATGCGTCAGATTCGTCAGAGTCTTCACTATATTCTCGAGTATAATCAACTGCTCGGAAAAGCCAAGCTAAATATTTTTCAAAGTTATCAGGTTCATATTCTCGAATAAATGGTTCAAGCTCAGAATCATCAAGAGTGAAAGCGCTTTCAACAGCTAAGTCATAAAGAGGAGCTTCCATTGAATGGATTCGAATAAGTTTATCTGATAAAATATCAACATCACTTTCGTTAAGTTTCTTTCCGTTAATGTACAAGTTCATATACTTTAACGAGAATGGATAACGAAGACTTCCAAGATAGAACAAACCATAACGGTTATTCTGGAAATATCCAGAATAAGAGAAAACCACGTTTGTCTTAAAGTTTGTGAAGTAAATATCAACACTTGCTCCAGGAAGAACAGTTTTCTTCATGATAATAAATGAACCTGCAACAGTTTCATCATTTTCAGGATGTTTAACAAAGTAATCGACGTTCTCGATAAGTTTTTCACCACCGTTATAAACAAAAACTTTACCACGAGGAATATACGGAATAGGATCATTTGTAGAACCAAAATAAATTGGGATCTTTACATCCGCAACAGTTTCTGTTGTAGGTTTAGTGTATCTATAAGTCGTTGAGAAGTTCTTATTGTAAATAACAAAATCATTAGTCGGAGTAATTGTAAAAAGAATATAAAGAGTATTGTTTTCATAACGAAGAGTGTAATACTCGTCGCTAAAAAGTTTATAACCCTTTCCTGATGAAGTTGGGAAATTTACAATATCTTCACTATCTCCATCATTAATCTTTTCTAGAATAATAATATTCTCATTCCAATCTCCAAGTGTTGGGAAGTACTTACTAGCATCAACAGTAACCATCTGGAAACCGTCAACTGAACGAATATCAGAAAGTTTACACTGTTTATATTCAACGTCAATAACGTCTACAATCTGAATATCAACGTCGTTACTTCCCTTTTTAAAATACTTACCTGGAATCTGAAAAACATCTGTAACATCTTTATTTATAACAATCAATTCTTCGTTAGGAATATGATTGTTATTTACAGAAATATCGTAGCTTTTTCCAGTAGAAGTATCTATGTGTTCATCAAGACCAATATAAACGTAAGCATCGTTTCCGTTGTAATCTACGGAATAATATTCGATATCATACCCATAGTTTTCAAGAAAGTTTCTCATTACGTGAGGATGATCTTTATGAGTGTGTAAGAATGTGATTGCTCTTACGTCCTGATCATATCCGAAATCAAATTCTGATATCATCTGTTTTACAAGCTGACGATCAAAAAGAGTTCCAGAATGATTTAAAACTTCATCCCAAGTATACCATGAACCAATCTCAACCATAATCTCATTTGTTCGAGCATAATTAAAATACAGTTCTGGATTTGAGAAGAGAATGTCATATTTACCTTCAGAGTTCTTCGTAATAGAATAATCTGAACTTGGAATTTCTGTTTTTGTAAGAATTTCGATTCCGTTCACATCACGAGTAATTACAGAAACTTTTATCGTTTGCTTAGAATCTGTCATATTCAAAAGCACATAATCTGGGAATACTCCAGAAGCACTGTATGCTCCACGCGAATAATCTATATTCATTGTAAAACTTCTGTCAGCTCCAGCATCAAGGTATCTTGAAAGCTTGTTGAATGTAGTTTTAAGAGCACTAGAAATAGCAGAGCATCCGATAAAGTTATAAAGATAATAATCACTTCCAAAAATATCAACAGCTTCGTCTGTAACATAATTTCTATCAGAAAGATAGAAACTAATAGTTCCACCACTAAGATCTCTACTAGGAAGATCGTATTGGAAATGAAGACGGCCTTTTTGGACAACACTCGTGTTCGGAATTCTAAGTCCATTTACATAAAAACTACAAGAGAATCTTGAGATTGGACCGTGAATAGAATCGATATAAGTTTCAGGAATTTCAAAAACAACACTTGTGCTATTCTGAGGATATACTACCTGTGGGAACATGTATGAAATATACGGATCAACCACGATTTCAACAGTACTATCTCTAGGAACTTCAGATTCGATTCTGATAGTCAAAGTATCGTTATGAAATGTTAAACTTCGAGTATATGTGTAAAGTTTCTTATTAATAAAAATAAGAACTGATTTTTCGTTAATAAATTTTTGACTTTCTTCAGGAACAGTCATCGTAAACAATTGGAGACTTGTATCTTTTTCATACGTGTGAAGATAAGGATAAAAGTCATATCGTTTCTTTTCTACAATGATTTCTGAACCTGAAACGGAATTGATATAAGTGTTAGGAATAAATACATCAACGTTAGTTCTTGTTGGATAAAACAAGATCTCTTCATCAGGAATCTTATATCCATCAACAAAAACCTGAAGTGATGCTTTTCCTTCTTCAGCTCTTTGCTTAACAGAATAGACAAATCCACCGTTGAAGTTTGGATTTGTTTGTGTCTGTTCAATCATGTGAATATTAACTGGAACTCTCAGATAAATCGTTGGTCCTTGTAATGAAAGCGGTTTACCATCAGATGATAATCCGTTATTATAAGGGAATTGCTCTTTAAGTTCAGTTATACGCTCTGGTGAAAGAGTTATACAACGTCTTTCATCAGTTGAAGAATCAAAGTTTCTTCGAGTAGATTGAATTCCTACAATTCCGTCAAGTATCGAGTTAGCAACTTTAGTTGTTACTACTGATGACATTTTTGATTCCTCCAATTTATTCGCCAGAAATCAATAACAATATTCGATTAACCTCATCGACATGAACAGAAGGAATAAGCCTTGAAATTACGTCGTCTCGATAGAAATTTGCTTTAAGTCCAACACTCTGAATCATATTGATGAATGACTGAGAATGCTCTACAGCAAAAATAGAAGATGGACCAAACTGACGAGCTGTTGCTGCTACGATAGATCTCAAAGTCATACTTCCTTTTTTGATAAATGGGAATTCAATTTCAAGACTTTTAATAAGATCGTCAAAGTTTTTCATTTCGATAGCGGCTTCAGCAAATGCTCGAGACTTTTCAGCTACAGTTACTGCATCAACGTTTTTAAGTTTGATAGCAATATTTACAGCTTTTTGGAGCTCATATCCTGCCATAACTTGAAGATAATACAAAGCACACAAGAATGTAAGTCGTGTGTACGAATCAAGTTCTCCAGAAATAGGATAGATACGGTCAAAAACAAAACTCATAAGAGTTCCATAGAACTCTGCAAGATAAGTCTGGAGTTTAATGTTGTTGGTAATTTCCGCATCATGTTCCAAAAGAAGAAGAGATGTATAACCTGTTTGAAGGTATGCATAAAGCGCAGTCTCATTTGTTCTGAGAGCTACAGGCTCTTTATCACTGTTTCTCATGTATCCTGTTTTCTTTGCTGCGTTAACCCAAGTTTGGCTTCCCTTACCATCTCTAATAACGTAACCAAACGCTGTATAATAGTCGGGCATAACGCTTGCTTCAACCTGTGAGTTAAAAGGATCTGAGAAGTTAAAAAGATGAATTTTATTGGCTTTAGCAGCCTTAAGAGTAGGACGAACTAAAGCATATTTCTTGGTAGAAAGTGCTTTAAATTTATCCTCATAAAAAGAAAGAGGTATAACGTATTTATTCAACATATCAGGTGAAATCATCCTAATTAGATTAGGAGTGGCTTTCATAATATCCTTGAATGTTTGAGTAGATGTTAATTTGTTAATGAACTT
>Ga0256869_1001610_pt1 | contig 11262 bp, 9 predicted proteins | sample RumenRJG_05RNA_FD_186096 | JGI IMG/M metagenome (GOLD analysis project Ga0256869, IMG submission 186096) | Metatranscriptome of bovine rumen microbial communities from Lethbridge, Alberta, Canada - Rumen RJG_05 (Metagenome Metatranscriptome) | ecosystem: Host-associated > Mammals > Digestive... | reverse complement strand
ATTTACAATGCACTCGGCATAAAAAATAAATGGATTTATTTTGTTCTGCTCTCGTTTTTTCGTAACTTTGTACCCCAAAGACGCGTGACGATGGCGATATTACACATTTTTAATCCAGAACACGACATTGCGTTAGCCTCCAATTTGGCTAATTTCACGGCCCCTCATGCCGGTAGGCAGTTGAGGGCCGACCTTGGCTTCTTGCCCGTTCTTTGGGCTAGTGAGGGCGATGTGGTGTTGGTCGATAATGTGGAACATGCCCAGAAAGCCAGTCGTCGATTACGCCGTAGGGCAGGCGTGCAGTTTGCCAGCGTTCCCCCTCAGGAGATAGATGGCATTCAGGTGTGGGGATGGGATAAGGCCCTGAAAGCCCAACTGAAACGAAAGGGGTGCGACCCCTCGTTGTTGCCTTCGGATGTCTATCTCGAGCACATCCGTCTTTTGTCTCATCGTCGTACGTCAGCCCGACTGTTACCCCTCTTGCAGATGCAGGGAACGGTGGGCGAATCCTACGAATGTACGAAGCCTGAAGAGGTGGAAATGCTTTTGCAAAAATACGGACAAGTGGTTATGAAGGCCCCTTGGTCGTCGAGTGGGCGAGGAGTGAGGTTCTGCGACGCTACGCGTCTAGTGAATAGTGAAAAGTTAATAGTGAATAATTGGTTTCGCAACGTGATTTCCAGACAGGGAAGCATCATGGTAGAGCCTTATTATGATAAGATAAAGGACTTCGGTATGGAGTTTTCTGCCGATGGACAAGGCCATATTCACTACGAAGGACTCTCCCTGTTTCATACCGTCAATGGGGCTTATGTGGGCAACATCTTGGCCACTGAGCGCACCAAGCAAGAAATGTTAAGTCGCTATATCCCAGCAGATTTTATCAGTTGCATTCGAGAAAAGGTTATATCCCTTCTCGACTTGGGTAACTATGTAGGTCCCTTTGGCATCGACATGATGATAGTCAAGTCGGCTGATGGTTTTCTGCTCCATCCCTGTGTCGAAATCAACTTGCGCAGAACCATGGGCCATGTGGCGCTCTCGCTCACCCCCGATGATGATGAAGTGGTGAAGGTGATGCGCATCGAACTGACCGATCATTACAAACTCAAAATAAACAAACTATGAGAAGAACTATTTTTATAATTCTTACACTCTCTGCACTCACTGTCAGTGCACAGTACAAGTCGCAGGTGTGGTCGCCCGACAATGGCGATGGCACCTACACCAACCCAGTGATTAATGCCGATTACTCCGACCCTGATGTCTGCGTAGGACCCTCGGGCGAGGATTATTACATGACGGCTTCCTCGTTCCAGTGCACCCCTGGATTGCCTATCCTGCACTCTAAGGACTTGGTCAACTGGGAAATCGTGGGCTATGCCCTGAAGAATCTTTATGAGGGCGACGATGCGTTGCTCCATCATTTCAGCACGCCCCAGCACGGCGCTGGCGTGTGGGCACCCAGCATCCGCTATCATCAGGGGTGGTACTACATCTATTGGGGCGACCCCGACTATGGTGTATATATGGTCAAGACGCAGAATCCCGCTGGCGAGTGGGAACAGCCCGTGTGTGTCATTCGTGGCAAGGGCTATATCGACACCACCCCGCTGTGGGACGACGATGGCCGTTGCTATCTGGTCAACGGATGGGCCAATTCGCGCTCTAAGTTTGCCTCCGTGCTCACCGTTCGCGAAATGTCTGCCGATGGCACCAAGGCTATCGGACAGCCCGTCATCGTGTTTGATGGCAATGGCACGGAGAACCGCACCTGCGAGGGTCCTAAGTTCTACAAGCGTGACGGTTGGTATTGGATTATGTGTCCTGCGGGAGGTGTTCCCGAGGGTTTCCAGTTGGCCATGCGCTCCAAGTCGCCCTACGGCCCTTACGAACATAAGATTGTGTTGGCTCAGGGCAAGACCAACATCAACGGCCCTCATCAGGGAGGTTGGGTGCATACCAAGTATGGTGAAGACTGGTTCCTCCATTTCCAGGACAAGGAAGCCTACGGTCGTGTTGTTCATCTGAATCCCGTCGATTGGTCAACGGGATGGCCCATTATGGGTAAGAAGGGCAAGCCTGTCACCACCTATAAGAAACCCCAGTCATCATCCAATGTCATTGTGAACCCAGTGGAGAACGACGAGTTTAACGCGCCAGTCATCGGCAAGCAATGGGAATGGCACGCTAATTACGACGAGAAGTTCGGTGTTCCCACTGCTTTCGGCACCATGCGTATCTATACCTATAAGCTTTCTACCAATTGGAAGAATCTGTGGGAAGTGCCCAATCTCTTCCTCCAGAAGACCCCTGCCGACGAGTTCACCGTTACCGCTAAGCTTCGTTTCACCTCGAAGGCCGATGGTCAGATGGGTGGCCTCATCATGATGGGACATAACTATCAGGCACTGGTTGTCAAGCGGGTAGGGAAGGAGTTCCAGTTGCTCGTGCTCTCCTGCGAGGATGCCGATCGTGGCAAGGCTCAGAAAGAAGAGCTGATTGCCACGCTGAAGCCCACTGCCGAGGACAAGATAGACTACAAGCCCGGCATTCACCAGGACATCTACCTGCGCCTCAAGGTCACCAATGCCGAGGCAGGTGTTGCCCATGGTGGCAATCCTAAGGTCAGCTTTGCCTGGAGCCAGAACGGCAAGAAGTTCAAGGACTGCGGTGGCTCCTACACCATGAAACAAGGCAAGTGGATTGGTGCCAAGTTCGGTTTCGTCTCCGTCGATACCAATCCCAAGACCGACCGCGGTTGGTTGGATGCCGACTGGATTCGCGTCACCAAATAAGCAAGAATATTGGAAAAAGAAAAGCGGGATGTTAAAGTCCCGCTTTCTTTAGTTCTATATCCATTTGTTGTTGTAACTCTTGGGCTTTCTGTGCTGCAACCTCTGCGAAGTCGTCACCACTGGAGGCGTAGATGATGCCTCGGGAGGAATTGACCAGCAGACCGCAATCGCTGTTCATACCGTATTGGCAGACTTCCTGAAGACTGCCGCCCTGGGCACCAACGCCTGGAACGAGGAGGAAGTGGTTGGGAACCAACTTGCGGATGTCCTCGAACATACGGCCTTGGGTGGCACCAACGACATACATCATATTGTCCTTATTGCCCCATAGCTGACTTTGCTTCAGCACTTTCTCAAAGAGGCGCTCGCCATTGGCATCCTCCGTCAGTTGGAAGTCGTGCGAGCCCTTGTTCGAGGTGAGTGCCAACAGGATGACCCACTTGTCGTCGTAGCCGAGAAAGGGGGTGACGCTGTCTTCGCCCATATAAGGAGCAACGGTGAGTGCATCGACATCATATTCCTCGAAGAAGGTTTTGGCATACATCTTCGACGTGTTGCCGATATCCCCACGCTTGGCATCAGCAATGATGAAGTGGTGGGGATATTCCTGCTTCAGATAGTCGATGGTGGCCTCGAAAGCCAGGATGCCATCGACTCCGTAAGCCTCGTAGAACGCGAGGTTGGGCTTGTAGGCTACGCAGTAGGGGGCTGTGGCATCGATAATCAGGGCATTAAACTCGCAAAGTGCGCGGAAGATGTAGTCGTCGCCATCCTTTTCCTTTGCCTCGTTGATGATGCACTGCGGTATCTTGTTGATGTCGGTATCGAGACCAACACAGAGAAACGAGCGTTTCTCGCGGATTTGCTGTATTAATTCTTGTCTGTTCATAGTTCTGTTTCTTTCATACGTTCTGCATTTTCAGCCACGGTCAGCGCATCAATCATGGGCTGGATGTCGCCACCGAGGAAGCCTTGCAGGTCGTGAGTGGTATAGCCGATGCGATGGTCGGTCACGCGGCCCTGTGGGAAGTTATAGGTACGGATCTTGGCCGAACGGTCGCCCGTAGAGACGAGGCTCTTACGGCGAGAGGCAATATCGTCCATATACTTCTGGTGCTCCTTGTCATATATAAAGGTGTACAGGCGCGAGAGAGCGCGCTCCTTGTTCTTGGGCTGGTCGCGCGTCTCAGTACATTCAATAAGGATTTCCTCGGTTTCACCCGTATTGGGGTTCTTCCACATATAGCGCAGACGAACGCCCGATTCCACCTTGTTGACGTTCTGACCACCGGCACCACTGGAACGGAAGGTGTCCCACTTGATTTCGCCCTCGTTGACGTGAACCTCGAACTTATCAGCCTCAGGCAGTACGGCAACGGTAGCGGCAGAGGTGTGCATGCGGCCCTGCGTTTCAGTGGCAGGTACGCGCTGTACACGATGAACGCCCGACTCATACTTCAGCGTGCCATAGACATCGGCACCAGAGACGGCAAAGTCGATTTCCTTGAAACCACCCACAGCACCCTCGCTGACGCTGGTGATGCTGAGCTGCCAACCTTTGGAGTCGCAGTAGCTCTTGTACATCTTGAAGAGGTCGCCGGCAAAGAGGCAGGCCTCATCGCCACCCGTTCCGGCACGGATTTCCATCTGTACGTTCTTCGCATCCTCTGGATCCTTGGGAATCAGTGCGATTTTGATTTCTTCTTCAAGTTTTGGTTGAAGTGCTTCATTGGTGGCCAGTTCCTCGCGAGCCATCTCCTTCATCTCTGGGTCGCTCTCGTTGGCCAGGATGTCCTTAGCCTCGCGGATGCTGTTCAGACAGGCGATGTAACGCTTGCGGGCATCCATGATGTCGCCCAGGTCCTTATACTCCTTGGTCAGTTTGACAAAGCGGTTCTGGTCGGCAATCACCTCAGGGTCGGTAATCAGCGTGGAAACCTCCTCGAAGCGAGCCTCCAGACCGTCCAATTTCTGTAATATACTGTTATTCTCCATTAGTAGTTAAATTCTCCAAATTCTGATTGAATCGTCAGGCTCTTGGGACCTTCCTCGATGTGACCCACCACTTGGGCATCGATTTTGAACGACTTCGAGATAGCTATGACCTTCTCGGCGACCTCGGCAGGCACATAGATTTCCATGCGATGTCCCATGTTGAACACCTGGTACATTTCCTTCCAGTCGGTGCCTGAGCATTCGTGGATGGCACGGAAGAGTGGGGGAACGGGGAACATGTTGTCCTTGATGATACGGCAGTTGTCGTTGACGAAGTGGAGCACCTTGGTCTGAGCACCACCTGTGCAATGCACCATACCATGGATTTCGGGGCGCAGCTGGTCCAACAGCTTCTTGATGACGGGAGCGTAGGTGCGGGTGGGCGACAGCACCAATTGTCCGGCATTGACGGGAGAACCCTCGACAGGGTCGGTCAACTGATATTTGCCGCTGTAAACCAATTCGTTAGGCACTGCATGGTCGAAACTCTCGGGATACTTCTCTGCCAGATACTTGGCAAAGACATCGTGGCGGGCTGAGGTGAGTCCGTTGGAACCCATACCACCGTTGTAGCGCTTCTCGTAAGTGGCCTGACCCGTAGAGGAAAGACCTACGATGACATCGCCCGGACGGATGTTGGCATTGTCGATGACGTCAGCGCGACGCATGCGACAGGTAACGGTAGAATCGACGATGATGGTGCGCACGAGGTCGCCCACATCAGCGGTCTCGCCTCCTGTAGGATAAATGCCAATGCCCATCTCACGCAGTTCAGCCAACAGCTCGTCGGTGCCATTGATGATGGCCGAGATGACCTCGCCCGGAACGAGCATCTTGTTGCGTCCGATGGTACTGGAAACGAGGATGTTATCGACAGCACCCACACAGAGCAAGTCGTCGGTATTCATGACAATGGCATCCTGGGCAATGCCCTTCCATACGGAGAGGTCGCCCGTTTCCTTCCAATACATATAGGCCAGACTGGACTTGGTGCCTGCACCGTCGGCATGCATGATGTTACAATAGTCGGGGTCACCTCCGAGGATGTCAGGGATAATCTTGCAGAAGGCCTGTGGGAAGATACCCTTGTCAATGTTCTTGATGGCGTTATGTACGTCCTCTTTGGCAGCACTCACGCCACGCATCATATATCTGTTATCCATTGCTTTTCTTTAGAATTTTACTTGGGGAGCTTTCTCAGCACCAGCGTCAGCCTGGAACTTGTCCATGGTGTTGAAACCGAAGATGCCAGCAAGGATGTTCTTGGGGAACTTACGGATGTAGGTGTTGTAGTTCTGAACGACACCATTAAACGTGTTGCGAGCCTCGTTGATGCGGTTCTCAGTGCCTTCCAGCTGTACCTGCAGGTCGCGGAAGTTCTCGTTGGCCTTCAGGTCGGGATAGTTCTCCTGAATGGCAATCAGCTTGCCCAGAGCAGCACCCAGTTCGCCCTGTGCCTGCTGGTATTCCTTCAACTTCTCGGGAGTCATGTTAGAGGGGTCGATGGTTACCTGAGTAGCCTTGGCACGTGCATTGACAACACCCTCGAGGGTCTCCTTCTCGTGTGAGGCATATCCCTTGACAACCTCCACGAGGTTAGGAATAAGGTCTGCACGACGCTGGTAAGCGGACTGAACGTTAGCGAAAGCAGTAGTAGCCTTCTCCTGTTCTCCAACCATTGAATTGTAAGCACTTGAAGCCCACAGGGCAACAATCACCACAGCTGCGATGATTCCGATAGTTGATTTACTTAATTTCATAATGCATTATTTTTTTTAAGTTAATAAATTCGTTGTTGTTTACCAGCGTGAAGTAGCTCCACCACCCCCGAAGGAACCTCCTCCGAAGTGGCCACCTCCGCCACCGCTGCTGAAGCCTCCGCCTCCTCCACCGAAGCCTCCGAAACCACCCCCGCTACTGCTATGGGATTCTTCGTAGAACGGATTGGCGAGCAGGGAAGCTGCTCCAGCCATTCCCAGCCAGTGGTATTGACGGTTCTTACGCAGGAAGAATACACACCATGCGATGATGGTCAACAGGGTGATGCCCATCGTTGCCAAGCCCTCATCCACATCATCGTCAGCATCAGCGAGCAGATTGGACATCTGTGGCAATTGCTTCTTCTGAAGGGTAGAGTAGAGGGCTTCCGTCAGATAGAACATGGCGCTATCGGGCATCTCGGCACGCATGGCTGGTACCACATATTGCTGTTCCAGACGATGGCACTCGGCATCCGTCAAATCAGCCTCCAAGGCACGTCCTGGCGATATGTTGATGCTGTGGTCCTGATAGCCCACCACCACCATAAGTCCTTTGTTGCCATAGCCCACACCATATTTATTACCCACATCCTGGGCAAAACGGAAGGGGTCGTCATTCTCGATATGGTTGACCACGATGACGACAGACTGCACGCCCAGCTCGTTGTCCAGACGCTTCAGCGTGATGTTCATGTGGTCAACGGTTTGCTGGGTCAGTACGTGATCGGGATTGGAGACATACTGTGTGGAATCCTGCAAGAAGGGGATGGGGATGTTCTCAGCATTCCAGAGGGTAGTCTCTTGAGGGGCGCTGACAGCCTGTGAGGTTTCAGCAAAAGAGGGCTCCTCAGACCATGGCATGGCAGCACTACAGCATACCATGGCGAAGATGATACCGATATAGAACACTTTTCCCCAAATCTTACGGGTCTTGGTCCATTGAGGGTTAGCCTTCTTATATTCTTCAAAAATCGTTTTCCTTTTGCCAAAGTATTCCTGAGCCAGTTCCTCATATTTCTCAGAGTATTGGCGCTTCAGCTTTGACGATGTCAGCTTCTGCAACAGTCCTTGTTGCGAGGACTCCATATCGTAGGATTCCTCCAGGGCCGTGATCGCGTCGTTGTACTGACGGGTCAGGATATCGATTTGATTGATGTATTCTGCCATTGTTACGTTGTCTTTATTTCTCATGCCAGAACTCCCACGAGGCAAATGCCTGCAGGAGCAGCATCTCCAGACCGTTCTTCACCTGTGCACCATGCTCAGCCCCCCGTTTCATGAACAGGGTCTCGTCAGGATTGTAAATCAGGTCATAGAGGATGGTGTGCGAATCCATGGCCTCATAGGGCAAGGCAGGACACGCCTCTGTCTTGGGATACATACCTAACGGGGTACAGTTCACGATGACGTTATACTCCTGAACGACCTCTGGCGTAATCTTGTCATACTGGATGGTTCCAGGGCGTTCATAGCGACTGACAAACACGGTTTCCAAGCCCAGATTCCTCAGTCCGTAGTCGATGGCCTTGGAGGCACCTCCAGTACCCAGAATCAGTGCCTTCTTATGACATTTCTTGTCCAGCATAGGCTCGATGCTCTGGGTGAAGCCAATCACGTCACTGTTATAGCCCTTCAACTTGATTTTGCTTCCTTCGTGCGTGATGCGAATCACATTCACTGCTCCGATGGCGCGGGCTTCAGGAGAGATAGTGTCCAGATACTGCATCACCTTTTCCTTATAAGGGATGGTGACGTTCAGTCCTTTCAGGTTGGGGTTTGAGTCCACCACTTCATTCAACAGGTCCACATCGGGAATCTCGAAGTTCTCATACACAGCATCAATGCCTTCATCCTGAAACTTCTGGTTGAAGTAACTGATGGAGAACGAGTGTCCCAGTGGATAGCCAATCAATCCGTACTTGTCCATAATCGTAATTATTTCGTCGCAAAATACATTGTGCAAATACCAAAGGTCAGTCTCTTGAAAGTAGCCTTCTCGAAGCCTGCCTTGCCTAGAATCTCCACCATGCGCTCTCCTTGTGGAAAAGCTTCGATGGTTTTCGTCAGATAAGAGTATGCGCTGGTGTCCTTGGAAATCAGTCTGCCATAAACGGGTAATACCGTATGCGCATAAATGTGGAACAGCTGTCGCATGGGGAAGGTCACGGGAGTGGTCAGTTCTACGATACTCAAGTGTCCTCCTTTCTTCAGCACCCTGCACATCTCCGCCAATCCCTTGTCCAGGTCGGCAAAGTTGCGGATGCCAAAGGCAGCTGTCACTGCATCAAAGGTGTTGTCAGGGTATGAGAGGTTGGTGCAATCCTCTTTCTCGAAGCGGATGACGTGCTCCATTCCCCTTTCCTTCACCTTTTTCCGTCCTATCTCCATCATACCCTCAGAGATATCTGCTCCAATCAGCTCCTCTGGGTGCAACATCTCCGTTGCCAAGATGGCAAAGTCGCCTGTTCCTGTGGCGATGTCGAGCATCACCTTCGGACTGAAGGGCTTTAGCTGCTTGATGGCCTTCTTGCGCCATCCTCTGTCTATGTCCCACGAGAGACGATGGTTCAAGGTATCATAGGTAGGAGCGATGTTGTCGAACATCGCCTCCACCTGCTTGGCCTTATCACCATCCTGATAGGGATTGATCGTCTCTTGTTGGTACATATTTTTTGATCTTTGAACTTTCTTTGACCTAAAGGTACAAAGCGACCAAAGGTCGAGCGGATCTTTATGATTACCTTTTAACGGGTTTTCAGCCAGCTGCTAACGTTCTTCTCAATGCGGGCAGCCAGGTCGTCACTGTCTGCAGCCTTCTTGAATGATTCGCCTGTGATGTGCTCGTAGAGCTCGATGTAGCGGTCTGAGACACTCTCTGCATAGGCATCGGTAATCTCGGGCATTACCTGTCCGGGCTCATTCATGAAGTTATGCTCTATCAGCCACTGACGAACAAACTCCTTGGAAAGCTGCTTCTGAGGCTCACCCTTGGCCAGTTTCTCTTCGTAGCCTTCTGCATAGAAGTAACGTGAAGAGTCGGGCGTGTGAATCTCGTCAATCAGATACACCTTACCGTCGCGCTTGCCGAATTCGTACTTCGTATCTACGAGAATCAGTCCTTGCTTCTTGGCAATCTCCTGACCACGGGCAAACAACTTGCGGGTATAGTCCTCCATGACCTTGTAATCCTCCTCGCTGACAATGCCCTGGGCAATGATTTCCTCGCGCGAGATGTTCAGGTCGTGACCTTCGTCAGCCTTGGTAGTTGGGGTAATGATAGGCTCGGGGAAACGCTCGTTTTCCTTCATGCCCTCAGGCAGTTTCACACCACACAACTCACGACAGCCATTCTTGTACTCACGCCATGCAGAACCCGTCAGGATAGAGCGGATAATCATCTCTACACGGAAACCCTCACACTTCAGACCTACGGTAACCATAGGGTCGGGAGTAGCCAGTTTCCAGTTGGGGCAGATGTCGCTGGTAGCATCCAGGAACTTGGCAGCAATCTGGTTCAGCACCTGTCCTTTGTAGGGAATGCCCTTTGGCAGAATCACGTCAAAGGCCGAAATACGGTCTGTAGCCACCATGACCATCAGGTCGTCACCAATGTTGTACACATCGCGCACCTTTCCGTGGTACACGCTCTTTTGTCCTTCGAAGTGGAAGTCAGTTTTTGTTAAAGCTTTCATTTTATTATTTGACTATTTGACTAATTTACTATTTCTTTGACCAAGGTCGATTAGACTATTTCTACTTTTCTTTTCCTTTATCGAAACGCTCGTAGGCATTCACGATGCGAGTGACCAGTTTGTGGCGTACGATATCTTTGCGGTTCAGTTCCACGATACCGATACCTTCCACATCCTTTAATATCTCCAAGGCCTCTACCAGTCCACTTTTCTGTGTCTTGGGCAGGTCTATCTGTGTCATATCGCCCGTGATAATCATCTTCGTGTTCCATCCCATGCGGGTCAGAAACATTCGGATTTGCTGGGGTGTCGTGTTCTGAGCTTCGTCCAGAATCACCACCGCATCACTCAGCGTTCGCCCTCTCATAAAGGCCAGCGGGGCTATCTGAATCACGTGCTTCTCCATCATGTCCTGCAACTTCACCTGAGGAAGCATGTCCTCCAGTGCGTCATACAAAGGCTGCAGATAGGGGTCTATCTTTTCCTTCATGTCTCCGGGCAGGAATCCCAGTTTCTCACCAGCCTCTACGGCAGGGCGCGACAGGATGATTTTCTTGGCCGTCTTCTCTTTTAGGGCTTTTACAGCCAGCGCTATCGACAGGTAGGTCTTTCCTGTTCCTGCAGGACCCACGGCAAACACCATATCATTGTCGTTATACGCGTCAATCAGTTTCTGCTGATTCTCCGAGCGTGCCTTGATGGCTCTTCCTGACATGCTGTAGACCACCACACCGTCAGGCACTTCATCCTGTGTCTTCCGACCTTTGATGATGTCCAGAATATCCTCCTCCTTCAGCGAGTTGAATTTCAGTACGTGTTTCCTAATACGCTCTGCATTCTCCTCGAAGGCAGCCATCTGTTCCTCGTCTCCCAGTACCCTGATGACGTTGTCACGTGCCACGATGCGCAGTTTTGGAAACAGGGCCCGCATCATCTGCAGGTGTGTATTTCCTATGCCGTAGAATACCACCGGGTCGATGTCCTCTAATACAATATGCTTCTCTATCAAAATAACGT
>Ga0256869_1001602_pt1 | contig 11283 bp, 8 predicted proteins | sample RumenRJG_05RNA_FD_186096 | JGI IMG/M metagenome (GOLD analysis project Ga0256869, IMG submission 186096) | Metatranscriptome of bovine rumen microbial communities from Lethbridge, Alberta, Canada - Rumen RJG_05 (Metagenome Metatranscriptome) | ecosystem: Host-associated > Mammals > Digestive... | reverse complement strand
CTAGAATCTCAATTTTGCATACAAATTAAAAAGAATGTGTGCAAAATTATTTGACTAGATCTATAGTGATTATGTGCACGTGCACAGTTATAAAATCAAACATGAGGTTTAATATGAAATTTAAGACTACTCTAACCACCCTAGCTTGCGCAGTTTTCGCTTGCACCGCTTTTGCTTCAACCGCTAATGCAACTAAGATCGGTGTTTCTATGCCAACCCAGTCTTTACAGCGTTGGAACCAGGACGGTCACAATCTAAAAGATCAGTTAGAGGCTGCAGGTTACAAGGTTGAGTTACTATATGCTGGTGACAATGATATTCCTACTCAGGTAAGCCAGATCGAGAACTTAGTTTCAGCAAACTGCGACGTATTAGTTGTTGCTCCTATCGATGGCGGCGCTTTAACCACCGCTTTAGCAGGTGCTAAGGATAAGGGCATCCCAGTTGTTTCATACGATCGCTTAATCATGAATTCAGATGCAATTTCTTACTATGCAACCTTCGATAACTACAAAGTAGGTCAAATCCAAGGTAATTTCTTAGTAGATGCATTAAAGTTAAAAGACGCTAACACCAAGCCAAAGAATATCGAGTTCTTCACCGGTTCTATCGATGATAACAACGTAAACTTCTTCTTCGGCGGCGCAATGGATATCTTAAAGCCATACTTAGAATCAGGTAAGTTAGTATGTAAGTCAGGCCAGACTGAGAAAGCTCAGGTTGCAACTCTAAACTGGTCAACTGAGGAAGCTCAAAAGCGTATGGAGAACTTAATTTCTTCAAACGGCTATGGCCCTGAGGGTACTCCACTAGATGCAATTCTATCTTCAAATGACTCTGTAGCAAACGGTATTACCAATGCTTTAACAGCAGCAGGTTACAACAAAGACAACTTCCCTGTATTAACTGGTCAGGACTGCGATAAGCCATCAGTTAAGAACATGAAGCGTGGTCTACAAACCATGTCAGTATTCAAGGATACCCGTTTACTAGCTGACCAGGTTGTTAAGATGGTTACCGCTATTGTTAACAAGACTGAAGTTCCTGTAAACGATACTAAGACCTATGATAACGGTACTGGCATCATCCCTTCATACCTATGCACTCCTATCGTTGTAACTAAGGACAACTTAAAAGAGGTTCTAATTGATTCTGGTTACTACACTGAAAAAGAAGTTAAGTAATTAAATCAAACTCTTTTTAAACATGTAAGCAGGCCGGTTTTCCGGCCTGTTTTGGAGAAAAGTATGACTGAGCAAAAAATTTTGCTTAAGATGCAGAACATCACTAAGCGTTTTGGTAAGGTTACTGCCTTAAAAGACGTAAACTTAGAGGTGAAAGAAGGTGAAGTACACGCACTAGTAGGTGAAAACGGTGCAGGTAAGTCAACCTTGATGAACGTCTTAAGTGGTATTTATCCTTACGGCTCATACGAAGGTGACATCATCTTTGATAATGAGACTTGTAAGTTTAGTAAGATCCATGACTCAGAGTCAAAAGGTATTGTAATTATCCATCAAGAGCTTGCGATGGTACCATACCTTTCAATTGCTGAGAACATGTTCCTAGGAAATGAAAGAACAGCTGCTTACTCAAATGGCGTTATTGATTGGCCACGTACATTCCAACGCGCTAAAGAGTTAATGGACCTAGTAGGTCTAGATGAAGATCCTCATACCTTAATTAAGGACATTGGTGTTGGTAAACAACAGCTAGTTGAAATTGCAAAGGCAATTTCTAAAAACTGCCGTTTGTTAATTTTAGATGAGCCAACTGCTTCATTAAATGAGTCAGAGTCCCAGAAACTTCTAGACTTAATTGCTAAGTTTAGAGAAGAGGGCATGACCTCAATCATCATTTCACACAAGCTAAACGAAATTTCTTACATTGCAAATTCAATCACTGTAGTTCGTGATGGTTCAACTATTGAAACCTTAGATAACAATAATCACGAAGTATCAGAAGATAGAATTATTGCAGGCATGGTTGGTCGTGCATTAACCGACCGTTATCCAAAGCGTAGCCCAGAGCACAAGATTTCAGATGAAGTCTTAATGGAAATAACAGACTGGACTGTTCACCACCCACTAAACTTAGATAGAAAGGTAAATGACAATGTTGCAATTACCATTCACAAAGGTGAGGTAGTAGGTCTAGCAGGTCTTATGGGCGCAGGTCGTACCGAGTTTGCTAAGAGCTTATTTGGTAAGTCATATGGCACTAAAATTTCAGGTCATGTCAAGATCCATGGCAAAGAGGTACATCTAAACACTGTATCTGATGCAATTGCTGCAGGTCTTGCTTATGTAACTGAAGATCGTAAAGGCGATGGTCTAGTACTTGAAAACCCAATTTCAACTAACATGACCTTAGCAAATCTTGAAGGTGTGTCAGACAAGGGCGTAATTGACCATGATCTTGAGTTAAAGACTGCTAAAGAGTTAAAGCAAGATCTAAACGTTAAGTGCGCAACTGTATTACAGAATGTAGGTAATCTATCAGGTGGTAACCAGCAAAAGGTGCTACTTGCTAAATGGATTTTCGCACATCCTGACGTACTAATCTTAGACGAGCCTACTCGTGGTATCGACGTTGGTGCTAAATACGAAATCTACTGCCTAATCAACAAACTTGTTGAGCAGGGCAAAGCTGTGTTGATGATCTCATCAGAACTACCTGAAGTTTTAGGTATGTCTGATACCGTATATGTGATGAACGAAGGCAAGATTGTAGCTAAGATGCCACGTTCTGAAGCATCACAAGAGAGCATCATGGGTGCAATTCTACGCACCTCAGGCAAGAAACGCACATTGGAGCAATAAACTATGTACATTATGAACATGTTAAAGCGTAATTCATTGTTAATTGCGCTAGTTTTAGTAATGATCTTATTCGAGGTTGCAATTAGATCAACAGGTCACGGATCATTATTCTCACCATCTAACTTTACAAACATCATTTACCAAAACAGCTATGTGATTATCCTTGCTGTAGGTATGTTATTCCTAATTATCGGTTGCGGTAACATCGACTTGTCAGTAGGTTCTGTAGTTGCCTTAATCGGTGCAGTAGCAGGCGTAATGATGGTAAATAACGAAATGAATATTTACCTATCAATGGCAGTTTGCTTACTATTAGGTATCGCAATTGGTGCATGGCATGGTTTCTGGGTTGCATACATCCGTATTCCATCATTCATCGTAACCTTAGCTGGTATGTTGCTATTCCGTGGTTTAGCTCTTATCGTACTAGATGGTATTACCATTAACCCATTCCCATCAGAGTACTTAAGCATCTTCACCTCATTCTTCCCAGCTCATCGTGCTGACGCTTATAGCTCAACTGTAACTGTTACTATCCTTTTAGTAATTGTTTACTTAGTTGGCATTATCTACAGCCGCGTAAGCAAGCAGAAGAAAGGCTATGAAGTAGAGCCAATGTACGCTTTCTTATTCAAGCATGTGATCATTCTATTTGCAATCATCGCATCAAGCTTACTACTTGCTAACAACAAGGGTATCCCACTAATCCTAATCTTAATTGCCATTATCGTTTTATTCTACGCATTCGTTGCTAATAAGACTGTAACTGGTCGTCGTATGTACGCATTAGGTGGTAATGAGAAGGCAGCTAAGCTATCAGGTGTTAACACCAACCGCTTACTATTCTTATCATTCGTTAACATGGGCTTCTTAGCAGCTGTTGGCGCTTTAGTTTGCGTAGCTCGTTTCAACTCAGCATCTCCTATGGCTGGTACTGGTTATGAGCTTGATGCTATCGGTTCATGCTTCATCGGTGGTGCTTCAGCATACGGTGGTGTTGGTACCGTAGGTGGTGCTGTTATCGGTGCTGTCTTCATGGGTGTTCTAAACAACGGTATGTCTATCTTAGGTGTTGACGCTAACTGGCAAAAGGCTGTTAAAGGTATGGTTTTACTAGCAGCTGTAGTTATCGACGTTATGTCTAAGAAGAGAGTATCTAACTAATACTTAAAAAGCGGGAGCTTAGCTCCCGTTTTTTTTGTATAAAACAACTTTATATAAAACAACTATTGATGCATTTTTTATAGATTTTTCTTGGGGATTAAAATGCGCTATTTACTTGGTGTAGACCTAGGTACTTCAGGTACAAAAACAGTTCTTTTCGATGAAAATGGTACTGTAATCGCTTCAAAAACAATTGAGTATCCTCTATTACAACCTAAAAATGGTTGGGCAGAGCAAGATCCAAAGTTTTGGTATGATGCAACTATCAACTCTATTAAGGCAGTTTTAGAGCAAAGCAAGATTGACAGTAAAGACGTTGCTGCTTTATCAATTGCAGGTCAAATGCATGGCCTTGTAATGTTAGATAAAGATGGCAAGGTACTTCGTAACTCAATTTTATGGTGCGATGCTAGAACTCAAAAACAATGTGATGAAATTGAAGAGAAAGTAGGTCACAAGCGCTTAATCGAGATCAACGCAAACCCTGCATTAACTGGCTTTACCGCTCCTAAGATCTTATGGGTTCGTGAAAACGAAAAAGAGATCTATGAAAAATGCACCACTATTTTATTACCTAAAGACTACGTCCGTTACATGTTAACAGGCGTTAAGGCAATGGAAATTTCAGACGCTTCTGGTACTAATCTTTTAGATATCAAAAAGCGTGAGTGGTCTGATGAAATTCTAGAAAAACTATCAATTGATAAGAGCTTATTACCTCCTATTATTGAGTCATCAGCTGTAGCTGGCCACATCACAAAAGAAATTGCTGAATTAACCGGCTTAAAAGAAGGTACTATTGTCGCAGGTGGTGCTGGTGATAATGCAGCCGCTGCTTTAGGTACTGGTGTATGTAAAGAAGGTGATGCTTTTGTAACCTTAGGTACCTCTGGTGTAATTTTCGCTCATACCAACAAGCCATCAATTGACCCACTTGGCCGTGTTCATACATTCTGTGCGGCTGTAAAAAACTCATGGACTGCTATGTCTTGCACACTAGCTGCTGGTTTATCTTTACGTTGGATGCGTGATGAGTTATACACCATTGAAAAAGATACTGAGGCTAAAGAAGGTCGTGATGTTTACAATCTAATGACTGCTAATGCTGATGATATTCCTGTAGGTTCAGATGGTCTAATCTATCTTCCATACTTAATGGGTGAGAGATCACCTGTATTAGACGCAAACGCTCGTGGTGTGTTCTTTGGCTTATCTGCTCGTCACACTAAGTCACACATGACAAGAGCTGTGCTTGAAGGTATTACTCTATCTCAAAGACATAATCTTGAAGTGCTACATGAGATGGGCATTGAGCCAAATACTCTAACTGCTTGTGGCGGTGGTGCTCAATCTCCATTCTGGCGTCAGTTATTAGCTGACTGCTTAAAGTGCAGAATTATTACTACTACCTCAAAAGAAGGCCCAGCACTAGGTGCTGCAATTCTAGCAGGTGTAGCAGCTGGCATCTTCTCATCTGTTGAAGAAGCTTGTGCTAAGCTTGTAAAGGTTTCTGATAAGAAGTCAGATACTAATTGTGCATATGCTGAAAAGTATGATGAGATTTACAAGCTCTACTCATTCTTATACCCAACCATGCGCCCAGCTTTTGCAAAACTTGATACATTACGTAAGAAGTTAGATGGCGATAAGGTCCCTCAATATAAAGAGGTAACTGATGTAGAGTTTGAGCGTTATGGTAAGGTTGTATCAGATATCCCAACTGATAAGATCTTAGAACAACTTGAAAAGACTCCATTAACCGATGGTACTGATTACAAGCCATCAGTTGAAGTACTTGAGCAAAAGGACTTAGTTGAAGTTCTTCAAAATCAAGTTTTTGGAGGCCTCAAGATCCAAATTGGTTACTGCAATGGTCACAACAAGGCACTAAATGCTTTAGAGTACCACCGCAATGCCGAGCTTAATGTGGCTGCAAATGACGCTGTGTTAATGGTAGCACCAATGACTGCAGTTCATGATGGTATCATTGATACTAACGATGTTGAGTTCTTCATTGTACGCAAAGGTCAAGCTGTACTCTTCTATGAGACTACATTACACTATGCTCCTTGCGTAGCTCCAAATGAAGATCACTTCAAAGTTTGTGTAGTATTACCAAAAGATACTAATACCGATAGACCACAAGGCGTAACCCATGACGGTGAGTCTGGCTATCTAACTCATAATAATAAATGGTTATTCGCTCATGGTGAGTCTAATGAAGCTAAAGCAGGTATCACAACTGGCAAGCTCATTGGCACTAACTATGTTCTAGAGTAATTAAACCTCAGCGCACCTTAAGTCCTAAAAATTGCTTAGGTTTAGGGTGCGCATATTACAAAGAAGTTAACAAGGACTTTGTATGACAGTTACAGTAAAAACTTTAGCAAAAGCTGCGGGTGTATCGCGTGGTACTGTTGACAGAGTATTACATGATAGAGGCTCAGTTAAAAAAGAGCTCGCACTTAAAATTAAAACCTTAGCAAAAGAACTAGGTTATGTGCCAAATCGCGCCGGTCGTGCCTTATCAGGCGTGCGTGAGCGCTACAAGATTGGCGTACTACTTCCAAGTGTCGGTAATGCTTTTTTCGATGGTGTCATCGAGGGTATTGATAAAGCATGCACTGAATATGCTGAACTTGGTGTAGATGTTATTTTAAAGAAAATTCAAGGCTATGAAGAGCACACACATCTTGAGGCAATTGATGAGCTTAAAAAGATGGGCTGTTCTGCTTTATGTATTGCAACTGTTGATACTCCAAAAGTTGCAGAAAAACTAAATGAATGCCAAGCACTAGGCATTAAAGTCATTTTAGTAAACTCTGATGTAAGTAATGTCAACCGCGTGTGTTATGTAGGTGCGGACTATACTAAAGCTGGTAAGACTTGCGCAGGTTTATTATCACTTATTTCAAAATCTAATAAGCTTAAGATTTTAGTAGTTACTGGTTCTAAACTTCATCAAGGTCACTCAAAGCGTATCAAAGGCTTTATTGATGAGCTTAAAGCTTTAAAGGTTGATTTTGAGATCTCTGAGCAAATTGAGTCTAATGACTCTGATATTCAAGCACAAGTTAGAACTACAGAATATCTTCAAAACCACAAAGACATTAACTGTGTCTATGTAACTGGTGCTGGCGTACAAGGCGTAGGTGCAGCCATTATCGCAACTGGACGTCAAGATATCGTAGGTATTGCCTTTGATGATATCTATACCACTATTGAAATGGTACGAGCCGGTATTTTCAAGTTTGTAATTTGCCAACAACCAGATAGACAAGGTTATCATGCCATCAAGCGTGCTTATTTAGTTCTATCAGGTATTATCAATGAGCAAACTTTAGGTGACTTCTACACTGATACTATTATCAAAATCGCCTCAAACATCGGCAAATAAAATTTCCATATCACGCAGTCTTAATTTCTCAAAAGACTGCGTTTACTCTCAGTTTTTAACAAAACCTTCCGATTTTTACTTTAAATCAAGCAAAGTTTTTAAAATCTATGTTAAAATTACGCCGCTTTCAACTGAGTTTGTGATCGGTCTGAGAGTTTTTGTTTAATTATCACAAAGGAGCAAAATTTTATGTTAACAGTAGCTGACAAAGCAAAAATCGTAGCTGAGTTTGGTCGTAACCCACAGGACACTGGTTATCCAGAGGTTCAGATTGCATTATTATCTGCAAGAATCGCTGACCTTCAGCCTCACTTTGAGGCCCACAAGAAGGACCACCACAGCCGCCGTGGTTTATTACGCTTAGTTGCTCAGCGTCGTAAGTTGCTCGACTACTTAAAGGCTTCTGATCTTGCTCGTTACAGCGCAATCGTTGAGAAGTTAAAGCTCCGTCGCTAATTTTAGCGTCTGGCTAGGGCGGCATAATTGCCGCCCAATTTATATAAGTCCCACGAAAAGAGGCAAACATAGTGGGAAGTTTCGGAGATAAGTTGATGAATTTAAAACCAATAGTACGCACCTTTAAATATGGTCGTCACACAGTTACATTAGAAACAGGTGCAATTGGTCGTCAGGCAGATTCAGCCGTAATGGCATCTATGGACGATACAACCGTTTTAGCAACAGTTGTATGCAACCGCAATGAAGAGGTTGAAGGTCGTGATTTCTTCCCTCTAACAGTAAACTATCAAGAACGTTCTTATGCAGCAGGCAAAATTCCTGTAAGTTTCTTCCGTCGTGAGGGCAGAGCAACAGAAGGTGAGACTCTGATTTCACGTCTTATTGACCGTCCATTACGTCCATTATTCCCAGACGGTTTCGTAAATGAGGTTCAGGTTGTTGTAACAGTAATGTCAGCAAATCCTGAGATCCCAACCGATATCATTTCTATCATTGCAGCATCAGCTGCATTAGCATCTTCAGGTTTACCATGGAATGGTCCTCTAGGTGCAGCTCGTGTAGGTTACATTGATGGTCAGTATGTATTAAACCCATTAACCTCAGAGTCAAAAGTTTCAGATCTTGATTTAGTTGTTGCAGGTTCTGAGAAAGCAGTTGTTATGGTTGAGTCAGAAGCTAACTGCTTACCTGAGTCTGTAATGTTAGGCGCTGTTATGTTCGGTCACGAGCAGCAGCAGACTGTAATCAAGGAAATCGAAGAGTTCGCAAAGCAGGTTAACCGTCCTGTATGGGATTGGGTAAAGCCAGCTGAAGATACAGCTTTAATCGAGGCTGTTAAGGCTGATGCTGAAGCTGCTGTTGGTGATGCTTTCAGAATCGTTGATAAGTTAGAGCGTCAGAACAAGTTAGCTGAGATCCAGAAAGCTACTGCTGAGAAGATTAAGGCTTCTAAAGAAGAGTGGGCTGAGAAGGACAACGAGATTGCTAAGATCTTCTTCGAATTAGAGCGTAACATAGTTCGTGAAAGAATCTTATCAGGTGAGAAGAGAATTGATGGTCGTACCTTACGTATGATCCGTCCTATCACCATTGCAACTGGTATCCTACCACGTGTTCACGGTTCAGCTTTATTTACCCGTGGTGAGACTCAGTCAATCGGTACCTGTACTTTAGGTTCAGAGCGTGATGCTCAGACCTTTGAAGATATGTCAGGTGTTCGTTCAGACAGATTTATTCTTCACTACAACTTCCCTCCATACTGCGTAGGTGAAATTGGTTTAATCGGTTCTCCAAAGCGTCGTGAAATTGGTCACGGTCGTTTAGCTAAGAGAGCTTTAAAGGCTGTATTACCTCCATTAGACAAGTTCCCATACACCATTCGTGTTGTTTCAGAAATTACTGAATCAAATGGTTCTTCATCAATGGCATCAGTATGCTCTGGTTGCTTATCATTATTAGATGCAGGTGTACCTATCAAGGCTCCTGTAGCTGGTATTGCAATGGGTCTTGTAAAGGAAGACGACAGAGTAGCAATCTTAACTGATATCATGGGTGATGAGGATCACTTAGGTGATATGGACTTCAAGGTAGCAGGTACTCGTGATGGTGTAACTGCACTGCAGATGGATATTAAGACCGACGGTATTACCCGTGAGATCATGCAGAATGCATTAACAGATGCTCATGCTGCACGTATCCACTTATTAAACGTAATGCAGAAGGCAATTCCAGAGCCACGTCAGACTTTATCTCCTTATGCTCCACGTGTTGTAACCATCAAGGTTCCAGCAAACAAGGTTAAGGAAATCATTGGTAAGGGTGGCTTCAATGTTCGTTCAATCCAAGCTGACACCAACTCTCAGATCGACATCGAAGATGATGGTACCGTAAAGATTTCTGCAACTTCACAGTTATCAGCAGAATCAGCTATCAAGCGTATCAACGATCTATTAGTTGAGGTTGAAGTAGGTAAGGATTACGACGGTAAAGTTGTACGTATCACCGATTTCGGTGCTTTCGTAAACATCTTACCTGGTCGTGATGGTTTAGTTCACATTTCTCAGATCACCGAAGAGCGTGTTGAGAATGTAAATGATTACTTACGCGTTGGCGATGATGTTCGTGTTCGTGTACTTGATATTGACAACACCGGTCGTATCCGTCTGTCAATCAAGGCAATCACCGAAGAGCAGAACAAAGCTAAAGCTGCTGAAGAAACTCCTGTAGAAGCAACTGAGCAGGAAACTGTACAGGTTGAAGAGCAGGTAGTTGAGCAACAGCCTGAAATGCCAAATCCTTACGAGAATAGCCCTCGTGAAGATCAGCAATAATCATTAAATAATTTTTATAAAGGCCCAACGAGTTATCATTGGGCTTTTTTTAACGAAAGATGTCAGAATCAAATTCAAATCCCCGCGCAAATACAAATTCTCGCGAACTGTTTTCATCCCGTTTAGGCTTTATTTTAATTGCAGCAGGCTGTTCAATCGGTCTTGGTAATGTATGGAGATTCCCATATATTGCAGGTCAGTATGGTGGAGCACTGTTTGTTTTAATCTATATTGCTTTCTTAATTTTATTAGGCATTCCTTTAGTTACTATTGAGTTGTCAGTAGGTCGTGCCTCAAGACGCAGTATCGGTTTATCTTTTGAAGCTTTAACGCCTGGCAAGAACTGGAAATACTGCAAGTATTTCATGATCTTTGGTAACTATGTGCTCATGGCTTTTTACACCATGGTTACAGGTTGGATGCTGTATTACACCATTGAAATGTTCTCAGGTACTCTAACTAATGCTCCTATGAGTCAGGCAGAGTCAGGACATTTCTTTTCTTCAATGCTGCAAGCTCCAGAACCACAGATCCTGTTTACAGCAGCAGTAACTTTAGCAGGTTTTGCTGTATGCGCTTTTGGTTTGAGAAAAGGTGTTGAAGGTTTTACTAAACCTTTAATGGTATTGCTCTTCTTACTGCTTATCTTTTTAGCTGCAAGATCATTCTTTTTACCTGGCTTTGAACAGGGTATTAAGTACTACCTCTATCCAGACTTTTCAAAGATCACCAAAGACAATTTCTATGAAATCCTCTCAGCAGCATGCGGTCAGGCTTTCTTTACTCTAGGTGTTGGTATTGGTTCATTACAGATCTTTGGCTCTTATATGAGCTCACAAAAGTCTATTACTTATGAAGCATCTGTAATTGCAATTTTAGATACCATGGTAGCTTTCTTAGCTGGTATCGTAATCTTCCCAGCATGCTTTAGCTATGCTGTAGAACCAGGTCAGGGACCAGGACTTATCTTTGTAACTTTAGTATCGGTATTATGGCGACAACACGCATAGATCGCGATCACAATGATGTTGTAGCCAGTGTTTAACCAGTTTTAGGCAGATTTATCTGCCTTGTGTTGTGGCTTATTTTATTAAACCACGAACAAAAGCCT
>Ga0256869_1001591_pt1 | contig 11313 bp, 9 predicted proteins | sample RumenRJG_05RNA_FD_186096 | JGI IMG/M metagenome (GOLD analysis project Ga0256869, IMG submission 186096) | Metatranscriptome of bovine rumen microbial communities from Lethbridge, Alberta, Canada - Rumen RJG_05 (Metagenome Metatranscriptome) | ecosystem: Host-associated > Mammals > Digestive... | reverse complement strand
TTTTTTATGCTGTTTTATGGTTATGATTTGCTGTAAGAGATCAATTTACATTACCCGTGAACTGTAACGAGGGCACACCGTGAACAGTAACGTCACCTTTCACTGGATTGACAAAAAAGGGATCGCAGCGTATAATCTAAGTACAAGATCAGGTGAGCTCCTACCATATAGTGGAGACGTTAACATCAGGTGAGTGCCTACCAACAAGTGGCAGCGATATCAATCAGGTGAGCTCCTACCAATAAGTGGAGGCGTTAACATCAGGGTGGTCTTTTAGAGGCCATCCTATTTTATTTTATAGGGAATAGAAAAGCTGAAGAACTAATATGGATGAATTTAAACTGTATGTTGTTTCACTAAGGTATATTGAATATTTACGACAATATGAACCGACTAAAATTCTTTCTTCAATCGGAGATCATTATGTACATGATAGAAAGTACTTAGGAATAGTTTATTCAATTGGCGGATATAATTTTTTTGCTCCTTTCTCATCACCAAAGAATTCTGATTATACAAAAGTTAAAGGCGAAAGAAAAATCAGAAAAAGTATTGTTCCTATCATCCGAATGACAGAAACTAAATCCGATGGATCAGAACTGCTTCTGGGAACAATCAAGTTGAATAACATGATACCCGTACCGGAAACAGAATTGACATTGTATGATGTCGATAATGAATCTGATTTGCATTATAAAATCCTTATACAAAAGGAAATTCAATTTGTGCGCAAAAATAAAGAGAAAATCTTCCGTAATGCAGGAATCTTATACAAACAGAGAATAAATAATATGCCCGGAATTGGTTATCTTCAGAGCACAGCTGATTTCGCACTTTTACAGAAAAAGTATGACGAATTTGTTGATAATCAAAATTAATTATCATATTCCTTGTTTAACCGAGCTCAACTACTCAAGCACAAATCTGAATATCAAATCTTCATTTCCGCAGATGGCTATTGTGGCTGTCTGCGGATTTTTTGCTCATAAGCAAGAAATCAGGCATTCATATCCTTCACATACTCCCTCTATTACTTCCCTTATTTGGTGTGCTCGTCAAACCAGTTATGATGACGGTGAATTAATTAACCTTATCCTAAAAATTGCTGATGCCAGGGCTGACGATTGTTTCCTTTATGCCTGGTTTTTTCACACATTGAATCTTGAGTGCTTTCACTTGTACCTGACACCTTATATTATTTTTCTTGCCATTATTGTTTTCCTTTCAATTGTTCGCTGATATACGCTGCTTTGTATTTCACATGACTGGCTTCAATACCGAAGGCACTTAAGATTATCTTTTGTGCCTTTGTAACCGCATGATCCAGCCGGTACACTTTATCAAGCTGTCTTGTCATCTCAATCTTTTCAAGCTCTCTTATCGCTGCAGGCACTGTCATATAGTCCGGCTTTTTATCCATTTCCTTCTTTTTATCATTTAATGCCGTATACATCCTGCAGCGGATGATGAGAGCCAGGAAACCTATAAATATCTTGTTTGATGCCGCTTCTTCAGATGCCACTCTTAAGCTGCCATTTCCAAGATATGACTTGTCAGATCTGAATACCTTCTCAGAAACATCCCTGCTTTTATAAAGTTCTATCGCTTCATCAGCTTTCATCTTCTCAGATGTTATGATCGCAAAATATCCGCACAGTTCAAGCTCATCTTTTATGATGGAGAGCTTAGGCTCTCCGTATACAAAGTGGCCTGTATCCTTGTTATAGTGGAGATAAAAATACTTTTTGAATGCAGGTCCGAATTCATGATTCTCATCTTTGTGCTGGTCAAGAAATTTTTGCATCTCATGGATCTTTGCCTCAAATCCGGCTCTCTCTCCGGCAGCCTTTGCCGCACTGTAGTAAAGATGGATATACCTCTTCTTGGTATCTCCCGCATATACGAAAGTATGGACCGTCTTTCCATAAACTTCATACTCCTGTATGTTGTTTCCCCAGTCGTTTTCAAAAGTGCCTTTATACTGTCTCACCAGGTCACTGATGAACTGCTTTATACCTTTCACCATGATGATAAATGAATAGCCGTTGCTGTCCATGTATCTCAGGTTTTCTTTGCTGAAACAGCCACGGTCGAGAATGAACCCTATGCCTTTGTAGCCGTAGCTTTTGACCTTGTCTACCATGAACTGAAGCTGTGAAACATCGTTGATGCTTCCGGGATATTTCTCATACATCAGCGGTTCTCTGTTGTTAACGTCATAGCCTATGGCATAGTTAAATATTGGAAGACCTGCATCGACCTTTGCCGCTCCGAATTCAACCATATCTATATCACCTGCCTGGCAGTTCTTATTAGAGGAGTCATAGGAAATGTAGATCTTCTCCCTCTTGTTTCTTTCTTCATTCCAAACATCAAGAAAATCCTGTCTCTGATTTTCTTTTATGCTCTTCAAAAGATCTGAAACAGTAGCATCACTGTAGCACTTCATATCTGGTGTAAAGAGTGGATGATTGTAAGCATAATCAGGATAGTACTGGGCTGCATTGTTTTCTGTAATGATCGAATATGCAGCCAGGTCCACCATCAGATCAGCTGCCTTCACGCCAAAACATGTCTCCAGTTTTGTTCCAAGATCAATCTCTTTGATGACCTTAGTGATGACCATATATGTTCCAGCTTTAAGACAACTGCTCCTCGAAGAATCAGCTTTTTCCTCAGGTGCTTCAACTTCGGGGAAATATTTCCTGAAGTTCTCGTTTGGTCTCATTCTGCTCTCATCATCGTCAGAGACCTTTCCGATAGTCACACGCTTAACGGTCGTGTACTGTCTGCCAGGATCATATGTCCTGTCACACTCATAATAAACGTATCTGACATTTCCTTTCTGGCGGAATGTTATTTTTCCTTTAACATCCGGTATTTCTACAAGATAATCAAGGTACATTTGATGTCCTTTCTTTAGTAGTAATTACAACTAAATATATTATAACAAAAAACCTGCATCATTGCAAGCAAAAATGCAGGTTTTTTCAGTATTTTCAATGGTTTAGAGGCTTTAAATCTAGCTTGGTTTTCATTTAGTTGCACTCAAGAGTGGAAGTTCACATAGTAGAATTCATACCTGATTGCCTTTGTCAGCGCGACATTAATTGATGCGTAAGTTGATTGCTTGGTGTAGTTAGGAGATTCTGTGCTCATTTCACATTATCATAGGAGATGGATTAACAGCATTAATGCAATAAGCCATCATTAGCCCTTAAGTTCCTTTTTTAATTCTTTGACCCCAGGCAACCTATATATCTGATTATTTTTCAGATAGCACATAGGAACACCTAAATCGACTAAAGTATGCATCATACCTCTAATATACTCTTTTTGAAAATGTGGTATATACTCATCGCTTTTCATGGCGTCAATAATTTCATTAGTATCATACTTAACTTCATCGTCCGAATGTGTAGTATGTAATGCAGGAGCAAGTAGAAATAAATACTCAGAAATGTAATTAAATCCTTGAACAGCTCCATCCTCGGCTTGCCCACCATTATCGTATTCTTCTACAACGGTTATATCTCCGTTCTTTACAACATCCTGTGATATAGTAGATAGACGATCTTGCAGAGCTTCCAAAATCATAGAGTACCCTTTATATGGACTGTTTTCTCCTTTTACTCTGAAAATTCTTCTTCCATCGTAACTCAATTCATAAGAAATTAGATTTCCATAATCCTCATGCGTGATCCCAACTCCATCATCACGAGATTTTGAGTACACACTACGAATCTTCAATTTTGGAGGAAATAGATAGCCATATGTTCCTAAAATATCGTCCAGTTCGGAATGTCTCCAGTCAGAAACATCAATCTTTCCATTTTTAGTCTGAAGATATTCTGCGGGGAAAAGCATCCAAAATCCCTTAATTGAAATGGCAAAGTATAAGTCTAAACCTAAAGATCTTGCATAATCCATTCGTTTGGCAAGATTACCGCCACTTATCGAATACTTACCCTTATCAGTATGCTTTATCTCAAGTAAAAACTTCTTTCCATCTTTAAGCTCTATTGCCAAATCAGAAGTATATGTCTGAGTGCCGAGCTTGGAAATTCCCTCATCGAAACCAGTTAAATTCTTGCAAATATCTAGAAAAAGAAGAATTAAAATAAATTCATCCTCTTTCCTTTTACCAACAAATCTACGATTTATCTCCTCTATTGACATACCCATGGCAGATGCAATTGATTCTCTTTGATCTTCGGGTATGTATTTTTCTATTTGTTTAAAAGCTATTAAGTCTTCTACTGAACCCATGTACTAAAAATCAATAAATATCCTTTAATTGTTTACCTCTTATCCACAAGTGCATTTCCCCATGCGACTTTTGAATGATTCCACCCCTTGAATAAGAATCTATCAAAAGCGCAGAAATCAGTTAATCCATACTCAAAGCGTCGGTCATAGTTGCCTAAGACTGTCATCGCACCAGCTTCTGTTGTTCTTAAATCATAACTTGCGTCCGTGTTCGCAACACCTAGTTCCTTAAAAAGCTGATAGTTGAATGCATCTCCAATTTTGATGTGTTTGCAAACGTCTGAATATTCTTGTCCAAATTTATAAACGGTGAACAATGCCAGATTCACAGTTGCTCTAGCAAATACCTGATCAGTGACTTTTCTAGAATAATACGCAATTCCATCAAGACCCAACTGCTTACAGGCCAACATTATACTCTGCGATATGATGTATTCTGATTTGAATATTCTTCCAGTTTCTTTAATCCTGTATGATGTCGCAATCATGAGCATCATGAGTCTGAGCCATGAATGAACACAATCAGCATCGCAGTCATTGAGTTTCAGAAAATCCCTATTCATCACAGCCAGATTAAGTATTCTCTGACTGCCATCCAGTAAAACAGGCGATACATTAAAATGTGTTTCTGATGGTCTGTCTAATTCCATCCAGCATGCATAGGAGGAATTCCCCAAATATAAACTTGGCACTCCCGGAATACTGAATCTGTAGTTTCCGGTTAACCCTCGTTTTGAATATGGAAGATGCAGCATTTCCTTAGCTTCATAACCTCTAGGATTGCCAAGTCTCCCCCTGAATAGCTGAAGTTCACTTCCTGCCGTTCCTGGAAATGCAGGACTATAATTAACTGTGGTAACTGCGAAGCTATCACCTATACAATCTTTGACAAGGTTCTTAATACGTTGATGCGCTGGTACTTCATTACCTTTATAGAAATCCCTAAGTGCAAGAAGAATGCGTTCCTTGAACTTCGTAATAATCTCAATGCTCTCATCATCGGCCCCCGCATTCTTGGCTGAATTGAGGAGCTTCTTATATCGATCTCTTAAGTCAAGATAATAGTCTGTGTCTTTATCTACCTCGAACGGAGCGTATAAATTTGGGTCAATTGCATCAATTATCCATGTAAGTTTTGCTTTTGGCATATTGCGTTGTATTACAATTCTCTTTACTTCATGTTGTGGAAAGGATTAAGGCCATTTGATATATCAAGTAATTCATCATCGGCAATATAGTCAGGATGTTCTTTTGAAATAAATATCAATTGAACGCCAATATCCGTTGCATAATCCCGCAGATAGGGATAAAAGATATCAAAATTACTCTTATTTATTGGCTGATCGGCTGAATCGATAACCAAAATTGGCAGTACACGAACATCATTGAAATTCTTCTGCAAATAATCAAGCATAACCAGATAAAAAAGCATCTGTATATGGTTACATCTTGCCATACTTCCTGGTAAAAAGGCCTCCGGCTTTTCCTCTTCACCGATTCTCTTTGCTATTATTTGCTGCTTCTGAGGCTCAAACTCAAGTGAAAAACCATTCAGTTCCATATCTTGTGCAACATAATCAATGTCTTTCATACTTGGTTCAAGATATTTCTCTGTTAAGGTCTTATTGAACTCCTTTAGTTTCTTTTTGTCAAAGCTAGCTTTCAGCTCCTTGATTCTCTTATTTAGATCTTTAATCTGTTCTTCAAGAATTTCTTCTCCATTAATATTCACATTAGGATTAATTCTATCAAAAGCATCCTCAAGTATAGCAATGTCTTTCAGAGTACTCTCATAGTCAAAATCTTCGGCCTGAGTTCTTAAAATGGCCAGTTCTTTATCAATATCCTCTTTTTCTTGTTCAATTTTCTTTATTGAAGAATCATAATCCGTTAATGACAGGAGAATATTTTCATCTTGAATTTCTCTGATCTGATTTGAAATTACGTCAACATATTCTTTGTACTCCGGATTTTTTATAGCAATTGCTTTTAATTCTTCTAATAGTTGGCTAGCATGCCTCTTACGGTCCTTGGATCGTTCTGTCTGGTCCTTCATGAACTGATGCTTTTTTAATTCGTCCGACAGCGCAAAAGATGCCTTAGAGAGATAGATAAGATCCTGTCTGCCTCCGGATTTCTTCTCACGTTTGAAACTCGAACTAAAATTCAACAATGTTTGACGGTCTTTTTCAAAATCATGACTATATTCTAGATGTAATTTCTTGAAGGTTTTATCAATAATACTTTCAAAATAATGATATTCTTCTATTTGTTTTCTTGTATCAGATAGGTGTTCCTTTAAAGCTTGGAGCTCACATTCATTCTTGTATAGTTCCTCAATGTTGTCATAATTAAAGAGAAACTGCATAACATCGGGTATCCTAAAGAAATTTTTGAGATCTTTCCCCCTCGTGAATATCGATAGCAAATCACCCTGGTTCTTTTCATCAATGAAATTTAGGAAAACAAATGATCTGTAAGACGGATTTTCTTCAAAAACTTGCTTATACACATCCATCTTATGTTGATCATATTGATCTGTAATAATTTCTCCAATAAGATCCCGATAGGCCTCATAAGTTATTGCAGTATAAGCGCTTCTTTTTGTCCTCTTATAAAAATATCCTAAACCATCTTTAACACTTCTTTTAACCCATAACTTTGTTTTATCATTGGTCAAAAGGGCTCCGACATGAGTTATATTGTCTAACCCATCATGAGTAAGATTTTCATGACTGCCAAGTATATAGTCAATCATCTCAGCCAGAGCGGTCTTTCCTTTAGAGTTAGGGCCATATACAAAAGTGTTGTCCATAAGTATGTATGGAGTAGCGCATTGTTCTCCATTCCATATATAGATCTCTCTAATTCTAAACATACCGAACCACTTCTTCCAAGAAGGCTTTATCGTCAAGCTGATTGACAGCCTTTATAGGATTATTACTTTTGCCAATAAAATAATTTAAAAATTTGTTATGCGATTTCAAATGGTCTATGTCAGTAGATAGTATTTTGATTTTTCCATCTGCGGCTATTTCTATCCAATTATTATTCTCAAGGAGATGAAGCTGTGACATTATCGTCTCAATTTCGTCAATATGGCTTATGAGTTTAAGGCTCAATGAGCTCATAAATGTCTGAATAAGGTCTTTTTGCCTATTCCTATAGACTGATAATCCATAGTTATGCTCAACACAGAATGCTATAAAGACAATCTTGGATACAGACCTAATTTCATAAGGTTTATCTAATAGTCCAACCAAAATGTCAGCATATTCAGCATTCTCTAACAGCTCAGCTCGAGATAAATTTTTTGCCGTCTCAGTGATTAAGTCTGATTTATTATGAGATTCTACAATATCATCAGCCACAACGCTTTCTTCAATAAAATCAGAAAGTTCAATCTCTTCTTTCCGCTTTGCAGTAGAAGGCCAATGCCTTTTCCTACGTTTTATTTTTATCGCAAATTTTTTCTTATCATCTGAGTGATCATTGGGATCAATTCGTCTTTTTTGTGCGCCCATCAGATCCTATTCTAAATGCTTCCCCATGTTATTTTTCTATTATCTGGAACATTGTTGCTAGTCATATAGATATAGCAGCCTTTGCTATAAATGCTGCTGTCAGAAAATAACCTAGAAGTCAAGCGTTTCCTAGTAGTTTCCTTATAATCTTCTATAGGTGTAGGATTTATAAGATCTATAACTGTTTCTCGATGATTGGCAAACGCCTCATATTCAGCGTCAGATACTCCCTTTTCCTTGTATGTATCTCTTAAATCCTTATAGAACAACTCATTAATAAGTTCTTCCACTACAAAAACAGGTCTGTCGTCTACTTTTTTCAATTCTTGAACTTCGCGTAGAGAAGAGTCATTTAAGAGTTTTTTAGCCTGCTCTTCTTTTTGAGTCCTTAATGCAGAAAAATCAGGTTTGAACACATAATCTCCAACTCGTTCTTTAATATCCATAATAATAGTCATGATATTATTATAGGTAAGCACACACGGTAGCTTCTTGCCAATACTCTCTTCAATCAATGTGTTGATCTCTGATTTAAATCTCTTGTACCTCTCTGCCTTTGCCCGATCAAACACCTTGATATCGCCACAGTAAGCGTTCAAATAATTCATTTCCGAACTATGATCCATAGCATCTTGTGAAAGCTGATGAATGGAAGCCATATGTGTAATGGTAATGATTGTGATTTTCAACTTGGCAGGATCTGTATTCTTATTAATGCCAAATTTCTTGCATACCCTGGCAGCAATTGAATTACGCCTACCGCCCTTATGATCAATGAGGTATTTCACCACATAATCAATGGTGGACTCATCGTATATATCAAAATCAAGCGAATTCTCTACAAATAGACAAGGCTTTAGATTCTTATCTTCTGAAATTAACAGCCAATTACCAATAACTCGCGCCCAACATTCCTTATCAACTTTGCCACTTTTGACCTGTATAGCATTGGTAAAAACACTAGATGCATCCGACACTGATTGATCAAAGGATACTGAAAAAAGAGAATCCTCGGTCTTTGAAATCTCTACATCATCACAGCCTTCGTAGATATAAGTGCAGTCTGACGCTGTATGGCTAAGGATACAATATATAAAGGCAAGTTTTTGATAATGAAAGCCGTATTGAGCTGTGATACCGGCTTGATTGCTGTTCATATCTAATCCTTCCAAAGAATAATTTAAGGTTTGCTTTTCCACGCTGAAATGATACAGATTACCTCATAGGCTTCGTCTGGTACAGTAAAAATCACAGTTAAGGCGTGAAAACCAGAGGATCCTTCTGCTTTGTAACGAATCTCATCAGATGTAGAATGCTCTTTATCGAGGGTGATTATCGTTGTCGGTCATAGAAGATCTTTGCAGCTTCATCGAAGGAAATGCTATGGGGCTTTATATTTTCCTTAGCCTTAACTTCGTTCCAAGAAAAGAGAGTTTGAAATTTTTTCTGTAATATAAGATCTTTCACGAAAAAAGTAACTATGACAGAGTAATATAAAAGCATTATATTAGCATCTATAAAACTCGTGCCATATGTTTACTTTGTATCATAAAAAGACAGGTATGTCAGCCTCCCCCCCCTTAGCAGCAATCATAATGTTTATTAGTAAAACTGCGAAGTCGGGCGGGAGGGGTAAGATTATTTGTTAAGCGCAGGCGGCGCGAGAGTTAACGATTAAAGAACTCATCGATTTCCTTGTCCATCTCGAGAGGGATAGACGCCGGATCAAGTAAGTACACTGCTGAGAACTTCACAGTTCTCTTCATGCAATCGGTTATATGCCAGCGAGGACGGTATCCGAGTGTGACCTTAATCTTAGTAGAATCGAGCTTTAAGAAATTAGCTTCGTGAGGGGCATTAGACTCAGCATGTGATTCCCAGCGAACTTTTGGCAGCGTTGCAACCTTTGTACCGTTTGTACTTCTGCCCTTATCGTCAGCCATAGAGGATGAACATCCAGCATCTGAACTTCTATCTTTATCTCCTGAGGTAGTTGATGAAGTAAGACCCGACACACCGTGCTCAACGAGCTCGTTCCACTCCCGGCAAAACAGGCTAACCAGATCACCCGTTGTGACGCAATCTTCGTCATCAGGTCCTACATTATAATAAGAAGAAACTCCTCTATCCGACCACTGAGCCTTCGCGATTGTTAAGTACATAGCGAGTGGTTCGAGGACGTGTTGGTAAGGACGAGTACTGTATGGATTGCGAACACCGATCGTTGCTACCAACTCACCGGTCTCCGAATCCACAGTGTGATCATTTATTGCCGCCTCGACGGCTCTTACGCAATCAGGAATAATTCGATCGTTTGCAAAATCGCCACCACCGATAACATTTCCAGCTCTAGCTGTGGATACAGCGAGATATCTGTGTTGTTTACCGTCCTCTCCTACTTCACCATCCATGGAAGCGAAGAAACTGTTGCGGTATGAATGCACAGAAAGTTCAGCGCAAGACTTGCTGTTACTATATGGGTCGAAACCATCGAGCGGTTCATCCTCACGATAACCCCAGATCCATTCATTGTTTTTATAGACCTTGTCTGTTGTGATGATTACTGCGGATCGTACGGAGGAGGTTAATCGGATTGACTCCAACACATTGACAGTTCCCATCACATTGGTTTCATATGTGTAAACAGGGTTTTTATAAGAATCTCTGACTATCGGCTGAGCAGCTAAGTGGAAGACAATGGAAGGTTGAAAGGTGTTAAAAGTTTCGCGGAGGTGAGGCAGATCCCTTACATCACCTTCAACGTTTACAAAGGTTCCTTCATTCTCGTATTTACTGAAGCCAGCTAAAGAATACAAATTAGGGTCAGTCGGTGCCGGAAGTGAATACCCGATGACCTTGGCTCCTGCAGTCAGAAGAATCCGGGTAAGCCATGTTCCTTTGAAACCTGTATGGCCTGTAACTAATACAGTTTTATTTTTGTAAAAAGAAAGAAGGGTCGTCCCCTTCTCTTCATTATTCTTACTATTCATGTTTTTGATCTAAATGTGTTAGTGGTTTGACTGGATTACAACTTGTTGCCGTTACATCGGTATAGATGTTATAAAGCTGTGGAAATGAAAGACGATATCTTTCAATGTATACATCGAAGAAGTAATCAAGGTCTTAGATGACCACAGTATCTTCAAGGCTCTGTAGTTCTGTAGTTCTCAATGCTGAGAAGTTCATAGCTCCTGTCATTTTTGAAAGCGGATCAGATAACTACAGAAGACATAGCTTCGCCATTGGAGTGACTCTAAACTCATCCCACACCCTTCCCTCTTCATCAGTTGCTACTGTGTGAAGTAGTTGGCAAGGATAAAAGCTGTCATCCCATGCACCCGATGTAGCTCGGTCGTGATATGTACATACAACTCGCAAAGACGACGCACCAGGCGGCCTGCCTTACTTTAGAATTGATGTTGTAGGATTTATAGAGATTCGTTACCGGCTCTATGTGAAATCCAGTCAATGAGCTTTTCTCCTCTTCCACCTTATTAAACTAATAAGTGGGAAGGAAAAA
>Ga0256869_1001589_pt1 | contig 11320 bp, 10 predicted proteins | sample RumenRJG_05RNA_FD_186096 | JGI IMG/M metagenome (GOLD analysis project Ga0256869, IMG submission 186096) | Metatranscriptome of bovine rumen microbial communities from Lethbridge, Alberta, Canada - Rumen RJG_05 (Metagenome Metatranscriptome) | ecosystem: Host-associated > Mammals > Digestive... | reverse complement strand
ATTTTGCAAATAACTAAGTTCAATATTAAACAACAAAGAGAAAGTTATGAAAAAGTACATGTTAGTTTGCGCAGGTTTAGCTGTAGCATTGGCTTTTACAAGTTGTAAACCTTCTGAGAGTGCCTATCGTAAGGCTTATGACAAGGCAAAGGCTCAGGAAGAGGCCAATATGGCCAACAACAATTACGAGGAGACTCCTGTCGTAGCTCCGGTACAGACTCGTCCTTCAACAGAGACAGTTGTCGTAGATAACGTTGACAATGTTTCTGTACGCCCGGAGAAGCTGCAGGTGGTTGATGGCGCCGGTCTGAAGAGCTTCAGCGTGGTTGTTGGCTCCTTCTCAGTAAAGGCAAATGCCGTTGGCCTGGCTCAGCGTCTGCGTAATGCCGGTTATCCTGCACAGGTTGCTTTCAACAGCAGTAACAATATGTATCGCGTGGTGGCCACCACTTTCGACGATAAGGCAAGTGCCGTGCGCAGCCGCAATGACTTCCGTGCTGGCGAATATGCTGATGCATGGCTGCTGTTTAACCAGCAGTAATCAGCTGTGGCACGCATTCTATCGATAGATTACGGAAAGAAACGTACAGGTATAGCAGTCACCGACCCGTTGCAGATTATTGCCAATGGGTTGGCGACTGTTTCTACTTCTGAGCTGCTGAGCTACCTGAAGGACTACCTCTCACGCGAACAGGTGGAGAGGATTATCATCGGCCGACCGATGCAAACGAACGGACAGCCGAGTGAGAACCTGCAGCGTGTGGAGCAGTTTGTGAACAGGTGGAAGAAGGAAATGCCTGGCGTTCCCGTGGAGTACGTGGACGAGCGGTTCACCTCAGTACTTGCCCACCAGGCAATGATCGACGGCGGACTCCGTAAGAAGGCTCGGCAAGACAAGGCGTTGGTTGACAAGATCAGTGCCACCATCATTCTCGAAGACTACCTTCGCTCCAAAAACCAACGAAGTTAATTCTTTAATTCTTCAATTCTTAAATTCTTAAAGTGATATTACCTATTTATATATATGGTCAGCCAGTACTCCGGAAGGAGTCGGTGGATATCCCCAAGGATTATCCCCAGCTCGATGAACTGGTGGCTAACATGTTTGAAACGCTGACAGCCAGCGAGGGCGTGGGATTGGCAGCTCCGCAGATCGGTCTTAACATCCGCGTGGCTGTGATTGATCTGGATGTGCTCTCGGAAGACCTGCCCGAATACAAGGATTTCAGGAAGGTGTACATCAATCCGCATATCCTTGAGTTTGACGATAGTGAGACGGAAACCATGGAAGAGGGCTGTCTGTCGCTTCCTGGTATCCATGAGAGTGTGACCCGTGCCAAGCGCATCCGTGTGAAATACGAGGATGCTGAACGCAACGAGCACGAGGAGTGGGTGGACGGCTATCTGGCACGCGTCATGCAGCATGAGTTCGACCACCTGGATGCGCATATGTTCATCGACAGGATATCACCACTGCGACGACAGCTCATCAAGAACAAGCTAAAAGCACTTACACTCGGTAAGTACCGCTGTTCATACCGTACGAAACCGGTGAGAAGATGATAATCAATTGAAAATTGATAATTGAAAATTGATTATTAGGGTGTGAAAGACATGAGGAAGACTGGAAAGGACCCGAAAGGGTGTTGGGGTAGTGGAGGACTTCGCTACCTTTTGTCGTTTGTGGCTTTCTGTGTCGTCTTCGTGTTTCCTCTTACTACACATGCGCAATACAATATCGACCGGGTGTTGAATGCTGGTAGGGGCGCTCTTTACTATGAAGACTATGTGCTCTCGATGCAGTATTTCAACCAGGTGATCAACGCTAAACCTTATCTTTATGAGCCGTGGTTCTATCGTGCCGTGGCCAAATACTACCTGGATGATTTTCAGGGAGCGGAGATGGATTGTAGCGAGGCCATCAACCTGAATCCGTATATTTCGGGCATCTACGACCTGCGTGGCGTGTGCCGTATCCGAATGAAGAAATACAAGGAGGCGGCCGCCGATTACGATATGGCCATCCTCCATGATCCTACCAGTCAGGCACTTTGGTTCAACCGCGCCCTCTGTCGAATTCAGGACAAGGATTATGACAAGGCGAACTTCGAGCTCGACTCGATGATGAACCGCTGGAAGACCAATGCGAAGGTGTATCAGCTGAAGGCGGAGGTGTGCATGCAGCAGAAAGATACGGTGAAGGCTTCCACGTTCCTGGATAAGTCGTTGGAGCTGGATCCCTACGACGGAGAGGCTTGGACGGTAAGGGCAATGATCAGTCTGAGTAGGAAGAAATGGAAAGATGCTGATGATCAGCTGGGGAAAGCCATTCATCTCAAGCCGTCGGTGGTGGGGAACTACGTGAACCGTGCCCTGGCGCGCTACAATATCAATAACCTGCGGGGCGCCATGGCCGATTATGACAAGGCGCTCGAACTGGATCCCAACAACTTCCTGGCACATTACAACCGCGGTCAGCTGCGTGTGCAGGTGGGTGATGACAACCGGGCTATCACTGATTTCGACTTCATCATCAGTAGGGAGCCGAACAATATCATGGCTATCTTCAACCGTGCCCTGCTGCTCGACAGGACAGGAGATCTGCAAGGGGCCATACGCGACTATACCAGGGTGATTGATGAGTTCCCGAACTTCTGGACGGGTCTGCAGTACCGTGCCAACTGTTACCGTCGTCTGGGTATGACGGCCAAGGCGGAGCTGGATGAGTTCCGCATCCTCAAAGCGCAGATGGACAAGCATCTGGGCATTCAGCCGCGCTGGAGCAAGAGTAAGCAGAAGGAGGTGCGCAAGCAGAGCGACATCGACATGAACAAATACAACCAGCTGGTGGAGGCCGACGAGAACGAGGTGGAGCATGAATATGCCAGTGCTTATCGCGGAAAGGTGCAGAACCGTAAGGTGGACGAAGACCTGATGCCGATGTATGTACTCTCGTACCGCCGACAATCGGAAGGGGTGAAGTCGTTCAATGCCTTCGACAGTGACGTGGAACACTTCAACACCACGGCCCATCCTTCGCAGCCCATCTATGTACGTACGCACGACAAGGCGCTTACGCAGGAGGAGACACAGGCTTTCTTTACCTTGATTGATAACCTGTCGGAACGGATTGCAGGAATCAAGGACTTCACCAAGGACCGTGCGCTGCTCATTGAACGGGCCGTGGCCTATACGGTGGTGCAGAACTTCGATGAGGCCATCAACGACCTCTCGGCTTATATTCAGACCGACAGTACGTCGTCGGTTGCTTATTGGCAACGGGCTGTGTGCCAGGCCCTGATGAACGAGTTTACACAGTCGCAGGGCATGGAGGCCAACCTGAAGACCGCCCGTACCTTGTCGGATTTCGAAGAGGCCATCCGAAGGAATCCGCAGAATGCGTTCCTCTACTACGACCGTGGTAATGTCTATGCAGCCCGGCAGGACTATCAGCATGCGTTAGACGACTATTCCAGGGCCATTACCTTGGAGCCGAATCTGGCGGAGGCATACTATAACCGCGGACTGATCCTTATCCGCACAGGGAAGAGGAAAGAGGGTATAGACGACCTGAGTAAGGCGGGCGAACGCGGACTGTATGATGCGTATAGCGTGATTAAGCAATATAGGGATAAGGAGTGAGGCTTCCCCGAAGGTACTCACACACTTAACAATAAAATAAATCCTTAATTATTTTGTATTGTCCTCGCTTAATCGTACCTTTGCACTCAAATTCAATTTAAACAACGATAAAATGATTAACATTACATTTCCAGACGGCTCTGTTCGCTCGTATGAGCAGGGCGTGACAGGACTCGAAATTGCCGAGAGCATCTCTCCTGCCTTGGCACGTAGCGTCATCAGCTGCGGTGTGAATGGGGAGACAGTGGAGTTGAACCGTCCCATCATGGAGGATGCTACCTTTGCCCTCTACAAATGGGAGGATGAGGAAGGTAAGCACACCTTCTGGCACACCAGCGCACACTTGCTGGCTGAAGCCTTGAAGGAACTCTATCCAGGCATCCAGTTCGGATTCGGTCCGGCCATCGAGAACGGCTTCTTCTATGATGTGCTGCTGCCTGATGGTGAGCAGATCAGGGAAGGCGACTTCGCTAAGATCGAGAACAAGATGAAGGAACTGGCTGGCAAGAAGGAACCGGTGGTGCGCCGCGAGGTGGCCAAGGCCGATGCGCTGAAGGAGTTTGCTGCCGACGGTCAGACCTACAAGTGCGAACATATTGATCAGGACCTGGAAGACGGTACGATCACTACCTATACACAGGGTAACTTCACCGACCTCTGTCGCGGTCCGCACCTCGTGAACACAGGTGAGATCAAGGCAGTGAAGCTGACCAGCGTGGCTGGTGCTTTCTGGCGTGGTGATGCTACTCGTGAACAGATGCAGCGTCTGTATGGTATCTCCTTCCCCAAGAAGAAGATGCTCGACGAATACCTCGTGATGCTTGAGGAGGCCAAGAAACGCGACCACCGTAAGATCGGTAAGGAGATGGAGCTCTTCATGTTCTCCGAGAAGGTGGGTAAGGGTCTGCCTATCTGGCTGCCGAAGGGAACCGAGCTGCGCCTCCGTCTGCAGGATCATCTGCGTAAGGTGCAGAAGCGTTTCGGCTATCAGGAGGTGATCACTCCGCACATCGGTAGCAAGAACCTCTATATCACTTCCGGACACTATGCTCACTATGGTAAGGACTCTTTCCGTCCTATCACCACTCCTGAGGATGGCGAGGAGTATATGCTGAAGCCGATGAACTGTCCGCACCACTGCGAGATCTTCGCTTCCAAGCCACGTTCATATCGTGACCTGCCCCTCCGACTGGCTGAGTTCGGTACAGTATATCGCTATGAGCAGAGTGGTGAGCTGCACGGACTGACGCGTGTACGCTCGTTCACGCAGGATGATGCGCACCTGTTCTGTCGTCCCGACCAGGTGAAGCAGGAGTTCCTGAACGTGATGGATATCATCAATATCGTGCTTACTGCCTTCGGCTTTAACTTCGAGGCACAGATCTCATTGCGCGATCCTAACGACCATGACAAGTATGTGGGTACCGATGAGGACTGGGCATTGGCCGAGAAGGCTATCGTGGAGGCCTGCGAAGAGAAGGGTCTGTCGGCAAAGGTGGAATATGGCGAGGCCGCTTTCTATGGTCCGAAGCTCGACTTCATGATCAAGGATGCTATCGGTCGTCGTTGGCAGCTGGGCACTATCCAGGTTGACTACAACCTGCCGAAGCGCTTTGAACTGGAATACACGGATGAGGACAACACCAAGAAGACTCCTGTGATGATCCACCGCGCACCGTTCGGCTCCATGGAGCGATTCACCGCCGTGCTCATCGAGCATACCAGCGGTCATTTCCCCTTGTGGCTCACGCCTGATCAGGTGGCTATCCTGCCGCTGTCGGAGAAGTATAACGACTATGCGAAGGAAGTGGCAAAGAAGTTCGATGCACAGGGTGTTCGCGCCACACTCGACCTGCGTAACGAGAAACTGGGACGCAAGATTCGCGACAACGAGTTGAAGCGCGTTCCCTACATGGTGATCGTGGGTGAGAAGGAACAGCAGGACGGTACCGTAGCCGTTCGTCCGCAAGGTGGCGGCGAGCAGAGCGTGAAGACCATCCAGGAATTCATCGACGAGGTGAACGCCAAGGTGGCTGAGATGACGAAGGACTTCTGACTTTGAACATTGAACATTGAACTTTGAACATTGAACTTTATGATTTGACCTTAGACCTTATATGGTTAAACTTTATTAAAATTGCATAATGGTAATCATAAAGTTCAAAGTTCAAAGCTTAAAGTTCAAAGAAAAATAGTACCTTTGCAGCCGATTTCGAAATAAGTAGAACTAAAAACAGTTAATGAGGAACGACAAGAAAGGACAGCAGTACCGTGTGAACGAGCAGATTCGGGTACGCGAAGTACGTATTGTGGGTGATGGTGATTCAATGGTTCTGCCAACAAGACAGGCCTTGGACATGGCGCGTCAACAGGGTGTTGACCTTGTTGAGATTTCACCGAATGCCAATCCCCCCGTTTGTCGTCTCATCGACTATAGTAAGTTCCTCTATCAGCAGAAGAAGCGTGCTAAGGAAATGAAGGCCAAGCAGGTGAAGCAGGAGGTGAAGGAGATCCGTTTCGGACCCCAGACCGACGATCACGACTACAACTTCAAACTGAAGCATGCGAAGGAGTTCCTGGAGGATGGAAACAAGGTAAGGGCTTATGTGTTCTTCCGTGGACGAAGCATCCTTTTCAAGGAGCAGGGCGAGGTGCTGCTGCTGCGTTTTGCCAATGACTTGGAAGAGTATGGCAAGGTAGAGCAGATGCCGAGTCTGGAAGGTAAGAAGATGTTCCTCTATCTGTCGCCGAAGAAGGCTGGCGTGGCTAAGAAGAGTCAGCAGAAGATGGACCGCGAGAAGCGTGAAGCTGAGGCCAAAGAGGCTGCCTTGCAGCAGAAACAGGCCGAGCAGGAGGAAGTTGCAGCCAACGGAGGCTTGTTCGCTAACGTGAAAGGTGGCGAGGACATCCTGAAGAAGCTGAAGGAAAATAAGGATTAAAGCTTGTGCGTAACGTCTGGTATATACGTTGCCACGGCACAATGATAGTAATAACCATTTAAAGTATTCAAAAAATGCCAAAAGTAAAGACAAATTCCGGTGCCAAGAAGAGATTCCGTTTCACCGGTACAGGCAAGATCAAGCGTCATCACGCTTATCACAGCCACATTCTGACAAAGAAGACCAAGAAGCAGAAGAGAAATCTGGTTCATCAGGCGATTGTAGACAACAGTAACATGAAGCAGGTGCGCGATTTGCTGTGCCTTCGTTAATCATTAATTAGGAAAGGAAAAGAATTATGCCAAGATCAGTAAATCATGTTGCTTCAAGAGCAAAGAGAAAGAGAATTCTTAAGCTTACCCGTGGTTACTTCGGAGCTCGTAAGAATGTGTGGACCGTTGCCAAGAATACTTGGGAGAAGGGTCTTACCTATGCATATCGTGATCGTAAGAACAAGAAGCGTAACTTCCGTTCATTGTGGATCCAGCGTATCAATGCTGCTGCCCGCATGGAAGGCTTGAACTTCACAGCTGATGTGTGCACTGCACAAGGCCGGTATCGAGATCAACCGTAAGGTGCTCGCCGACCTCGCCATGAACAACCCAGAGGCTTTCAAGGCCATCGTTGACAAGGTGAAGTAAGATTCAACAACCAAAAAGATTCATAGGATTGTCTCACACTCGTGGTGAGACAATCTTTTTTTGTGGTTATTCCAAATCAACAACGGTGATTCCTGCTCCTCCGAACTGCACATGCTCGTCGGCGAAGTGGGTGACATTGGGAATGGCGGCCAGGTATTCACGGATGAGCTGGCGCAGAATACCTGTTCCTGTACCATGGAGAATGCGTACCCTGCTGACTCCCACCAGAATGGCGTCGTCAATGAAATAGGTGACGGCATTGATGGCCTCGTCGCCACGCATGCCCCGCACATCCAGGTCTTGCTTGAACTGACTCCTGCGCTTATCGATGGTTTCCCGGGTAGATGTGGAGTAGGAGGGGGAGAAGGTCTGCAGACTGCCCACACCCGAGCCGCCGCTGTCCTGCTTCTTCTCGTTCACAGTAGCGGGTTCCAGACGTTCCAGTCGCATCTTCGTTCGCATATCACCGAAGATCACGGTGGCCATCTTCCCGTCGGTGGCTTCAATCTTGCCAACGGTGGTAAGACCCTTGATTCTGACGGTGGAGCCAACGGTGAGCACGGGCTTGGCGGTGGACGGTGAGGGTGCTGCTGTCTTGTTCGCATCTGCCTTCGCGGCGGCAGCTGCTTTCTCTTTTCTTCTCTTTTCCTTCCGTTCCTTCCTTTCCTGTATCTGCTTGATCTTACGGGCAATCATCTCGTCGTTCGCCGTGCTGTCCACCTCCTCTATCTCCTGTTTGAAGGTGTTCAGCTCCTCACGGATGCGCTTGGCCTCTGCCTTCTCAGCCTGTGCCTCACGGATCTCGCGGATGGTGTTCTCAATTCTGCGGTTACTCTCCCGCAACAGTTCTGCCGCCTGTTCCTTGGCCCGCTGCAGGATTTCCTTGCGCTGCTCCATCACTTCTTTCACCTCTGCCTCATAGCGGGCGATGGTCTGCTGCATGTTCTTCTCATGCTGATGGATATTCTGTCGTTTGCTCTCCCAGTACCGCTTGTCGCGAACAATATCCTGCAGGTACTTGTCGCTTTGGATATAGTCGCTGCCCACGATATCGGAGGCGTCTTGGATCACCTCTTCGGGCAGACCGATCTTACGGGCAATCTCAATGGCAAACGAGCTGCCGGGCTGACCAATCTGCAGCTGGAACAGGGCCTGCATCTGATGACGGTCGTAGAGCATGGCGCCGTTGACAACGCCCGGATGACTGTCGGCGAAGTGCTTCAGGTTCTGGTAGTGGGTGGTAATCACACCCCATGCTTGTTTCTTACAGAACTGGTTGAGCACGCTCTCGGCAATGGCTCCACCGATTTGTGGTTCCGTACCTGTTCCGAACTCGTCGATGAGGATAAGCGTCTTGTCATTGGCGGCCTTCATCATGTTCTTCATGTTGAGCAGATGACTGGAGTAGGTACTGAGGTCGTTCTCGATGCTCTGCTCATCACCGATATCTATCAGGATATGGTTGAACACGCCAGTCTTACTGTTCTCACGCATAGGTACCGAAAGACCGCATTGAAGCATGTATTGCAGGAGTCCGGTGGTCTTCAAACAAACCGACTTACCCCCGGCATTCGGTCCGGAGATAATGAGAATTCTCTTTTCTGGGGTGAGCAGGATGTCCAACGGAACCACCTTCTTCCCCTGTTTCTCCAAGGAGATCTGCAGCAGGGGATGAACGGCTTGAACCCAGTCGATGTGGGGCTTGGAACCCACTGTAGGCTCTATGGCTTTGAAATGCTGGGCCATGACGGTCTTGGCGCGGATGAAGTCAATCTTTGCCAGGAACTGATAAGAAAGGAGGATGTTCTGCACATGCGGTCGTACCTGTTGGGCAAACTCCGTGAGGATGCGGATAATCTCCCTTCGTTCCTCACCCTCCAGCTCACGGATCCTGTTGTTTGCCTCCACCACCTCTGTGGGTTCAATGAAGACCGTCTTACCCGAAGCCGACTCGTCATGGACGATTCCTTTGATCTTCCTTTTCATGCCGGGTAATACGGGAATCACCAACCTACCGTCACGCATGGCCGGTGTAACATCCTTTTCCACCAGTCCTTCGCTCTGCGCTGCCCGCAGTATATTATATAAGGTACGTGATATGCTGCCTTCCGTCTTACTCAGTTCCTGTCGGATTTTAGCCAGTTCCGTTGAGGCGGAGTCTTTAATCTTACCGAACTTGTCGAGAATCTGGTCGATACGCTGGATCAGCTGCGGGAACGTCATCACCTCTTCCGTCAACCGCTGCAGGGCAGGGTAGAGGAATTTCTCGTCGGTACTCCTGTTCAGGAAATGGACAATGGCGTGAATGGTTTCCAACGAACGTTTCAGGTCGAACAGCTCGTTCTCCTCGAGGTGCGTACCCTCCAGGCGCAGACGACTTACCGCCTCCCGTACATCAAAGAAATACTGCAGGGGGAAGTCGTCGCTCTCCTCCAGGATTCTCCTGAACTCCCTGATGTGTGTCAGTAGCTCGTTGATTTCCTTTGCCTGAGTGGAGAACTTGAGCGCATCCACCTCGTCCTTGCCCAAGGTACTCATACAGTATCCTTTGAGCAAGGTCCTGATTTCGTCAAAGCCGATTTTCTGTTCGAAAGTGGCAGGATAGACCATTGTTGTTAGAGCAGTTCGGGTAAATGACTATTTGCCTTGCGCAGTTTCCTCACTGCCTTGTCGCGGATCTGACGAACCCTTTCGCGCTTGATGCCCATTGTCGTGGCAATCTCGGCCATGGTGAGATGGTCGCACTCGATACCGAAGAAATGCTTGATCACGGTCTGCTCCCGCTCGTCGAGCACGTCAATCACCTTCTTCAGCTCAAGAACCAGCGCCTCCTGTTCCGTATGCTGGTCGGCCCGGGGTGCGTCTTTGTCCTCCAGGACGTTCAGCAGACTAAAGTTGTTCTGACTGCCTAAGGGTATCGGTTCATCCACGGAAATGGGCTGACTGCTTCCTTCCTGCTTGTCGATGGCCTCTTCAATGCTTTTCCTGATAAAGGGGGCGGCGAAGGTCACGAAGCGCTTGCCCCAGGAAGCATCGAACTTCTCGGCAGCCTTCATCATACCGATATTCCCTTCGCTGATCAGGTCTTCCAATGCAACGCCTCTTCCGGTATATTGCTTGGCAACCTTGACCACATAACGCAGGTTGGCACTCGTCAGCTCGTCCAGGGCTTCTTTGTTGCCTTTCTGGATCTGCTCTGCTAATATCTTCTCCTGCTCATCGGTGAGCAACTCTCCTTCACTGATCTCGCTCATGTAGGCATTCAGTGATTTGATATCCGTATTATCCATATCCTTTAGTTGATCGATTTTTCAAAATGCTGGTAATCCTTCCTGTCGCGCCAGGCTCCTCCCCACGTGAACCCGTGCTGGATGAACAGACGGTAGCAGAGGTCGCCTCTGACAATCTTGTAGGGGAAATTACCCTTGCGGTTGACATACCGTCGGCCAGTTGCAGGTTGTACCACAACGGTACCGTTGGCACGTTTCTTATAATAAGGATTATATAAGGTGTTAATATCTACCGCCAATCCTCGGGCATGGTGGGATAGTTTCTTACTGCCTGCGATGGTGCGGTAGTTGAAACAGCTGGTGTTGTTGGCCCGCATGGAGGTCTCATCATCGGCATTATAGTCGTCTATCAGCACCATCCGCTCAATGGGGTAGGAGGCTTCATAGAGTTGACGGAAGATCTCCACCAGGTCGTTGGCGATGGCCACATTGCACACCATCTCGCCCAACAGAATCTGTCCTTTGTTGTTCTTATGTAACAGGCGCAGGTAGCGCAGCTGACTCCGGGGAATGGTACAATTCTTCTTATACGAATTCCCCTGCATGCGTTCAAACACCTCATCACTAATCTCTTCGGCCACGAAACAGTTGTCGATACCGTAAGCCTCCACCTCGTTCAATGATACAATACTTCCTGCCTTCCATTCCTGCATGCTTGTTGGCTGTTCACCGGCCAATGTTACAACCGACAAACAGAGTAGTAGCGTGATTATCATGTATCTCCATCTCATTCTGCAAAGGTACGAATAAGCGAGCACAAAAGCAAATAAAACGTGTTTAAATTTGCTTTGTCGAGCGAAAGTGCTTT
>Ga0256869_1001588_pt1 | contig 11323 bp, 3 predicted proteins | sample RumenRJG_05RNA_FD_186096 | JGI IMG/M metagenome (GOLD analysis project Ga0256869, IMG submission 186096) | Metatranscriptome of bovine rumen microbial communities from Lethbridge, Alberta, Canada - Rumen RJG_05 (Metagenome Metatranscriptome) | ecosystem: Host-associated > Mammals > Digestive... | reverse complement strand
CTCTTTTAGCCGTTAATCGTGAGATTAATCGTCGTCGCCGTCGATCTGCTCTGTCTGTGAAGTAGCAATAACATCAACGGTTTCATACTCATCAACGATAACCTCTGGCTTTGTGTAGAGTTCTTTCATAATGAACCTCCTATTATCCTCCGTGTCTGCCCCGAAGGGCAGAACGGTTGATGATTAATTAGATTAGTTATTGTTGATTAATAGTTGAACTCAGCCATGTCTGAGTATACAGTCTGAACAAGGTCGCCCTTCTTAACAACGATGAATGACTTAGCTGTTACTGTACCGTTCATAGCCTTGATACCGTAGTTAAGAGCGAATTCGTTAGATGAAGAGTTCATCTGACCTGCACGAGCAACCTTAACAGCACCGCTGTTTGTACCTGTGCCTGTCTTGCCTTCGTTTTCGATAGCAAGGTCAGCGTCAGTGAGGTTCTTACCGTATACGAAACCATAGTCAACAAGAGTGTAGCCTGCCGGTACAAATCTTGTAGCCATGATATTGAATCTGTAAGCCGGCTCAGCAAGTCTTGTTGCGCCGATGATTGTTGTTGTCGGCAGAGCCTCAACATCGTCAGTAATCATTGTAACTGTTGTGTCAGCACCTACGAAGAATGCATAAGTATCCTCTGTAGAAACTACTACGCCGTCAATCTTCCAGCCCTTAGCGCTGTCGCTCTTAAGAGTAGCCTTTGTATCGTAAGGAACAGCGTCCTTAGCAATACCTGCAGGAAGTGTAAGAACTTCGTCAGTGATGTCAGCACCCTGTGCGTCCTTAACTGTTACTGTGTACTTGTCTGTTGATTCAACATCTTCGTAAACAGCCCAGATTGTCTTGGAAGCGTCAAGTGCATAGATGTCAGCATCTGCTGTATCCCACGCTACGAATCTGCTTGAAGGATAGTTCTGTGCAGTCGGGATGCCGTCAGCACGGATAGCTTCCTGATACTCAGCAGCTGTCAAATCCTTGTAAGCCTTAACTTCGTTACCGAACTTATCGTAGAATACTACAGAAATTGTCTGTGATGACGGAGCTTCAAATACAGGAGTGATTGTCATATTAGTGTAAGCGTATGTTGTGAATGTTGCATCAGTTGATACGATCTTACCGTTTGACTCCCAACCCTTGAAGAAGTCAGTCTCTTCTGTTACAGCAAGTGTTACCTGACTGTTGTAAGGAACCTTAAATGTCTGGTCCTTAACGCCGTCAACATCTTCGCCGTTGATTGTTACGTTACCGATATCATACTTAGTAACAGTAATCTTCATACCCTCTGCAGGAACAACAACGTGCTCTCTTGAAATCTCTGCAGTACATGTTGTGCAGTATGTTACAAGGTCATAAGAACCGTCGGTTGTAGATGTTGCAGGAACTTCGTTCTCCTTAACTGCTTCGCCAGGTGTATGAGCGAGTTTGCCGATTGTCTTATGGTCTCTTGAGATTTCTGCGTTACATACTGTGCAGTATACAACCTCGTCATATGAGCCTTCTGCTGTGCATGATGCAGGAACAACGTTCTCCTGAACTGCTTCGCCAGGAGTATGACCCGGTGCAGGAATTACAATCGGATTGCTGATTTCGTTTTTAGCCTCAGCGTCTGAGTACATCTTGCCGCAGCCTGAGCATACCCAGTAAGCCTCTGAACCATCCTCTGTGCAGGTTGCAGGAACTTTTGCATGAGCAGTAAGGTTGTGTGTATGACCAGCCGGAGCCTTTGTCTGAACTTCCTTAGAATCGTTGAATTCGCCTACTGAATAGGTGTATGTTGTGATTTCAGGAAGAGTTTCTGTCTGCTGCTGAGTTACTTCGAATGTAGTCTGAACAGTGTCAGTTGTTGTGTGAGAAGCGTCACGTGAGCAAACATAGTTTGCTGTAACCTCACCTGTTGTAGTGTTAAGTGTATTCCAGTCAATTGAGTTGATTACATAATCGTGATCCAACGGATTTGTGTAGTCAGATGTGTACTGGTCATCGCCACGGATACATGTGTAAGTTGTGTAACCGCCCTCTGTGCAAGTAGGCTCTGTTACAACTGAAGTGTATTCATGCTGAAGTGCAGGAATAACAACAGGCTCTCTAATTTCGTTATGACCCTCAGGGTCCTCGAAGAGTTTATGACAAACTGAGCATTCAAAATATGCTAATGTACCTGCTGTTGTGCAAGTTGCAGGAACTTCAGCAACAGCATTGAGTGTGTGACCTGTAGGATCTGTGTAGTCAGCTACATAAGAATCCTGACATTTAGAGCATGTGTATGTTGTGTAACCGCCCTCTGTGCAAGTAGGTGCTGTTACAACAGGAACATAAGCATGGCCTGTAGAACCGATAGTCTTGGTTTCTCTTGAAATTTCGTCGCCGCACTCTGTGCAGTAAATAACTTCGTCATAAGAACCGTCTGTTGTGCAAGTTGCAGGAACTTCGTTCTCACGAACCGGTGTGCCAGGTGTGTGAGTGTGAACGTCCTGAACGTTCTCGTTCTTGCCCATGAACTTAACCTTGAATGAACCTTCGCGAGGCTCGTCAGCGCCGAACTGTGCTTTAGGACCGTTGAAACGGTTTTCTGCATATGTAGCAGCTGTTGCAAGGTTATCAGTGTTTACAGCAGCGTACATACCTTCAGAGAAGGATGAGAACATATCAGAACCGTCGGTCGAGCTCTTTGCATGACCTGCTGTGTTACCGTTGTGAACCCAGAATTCAACCGGGTTATCAGCACTCGGTGTGCTCTTAAGTACGAACATATATGTTGTCATTACAGACTGACCTGCATATGTTTTGCCAAGAGTACCGTCAGCATTTGCAAACGGAATCTCGTCGTTAGTTACAGGTGACCATGAAGAAGTTGAACCTGAGTATACTTCTGCATACATATAGTGCTGTCCGTCATAGTCAGTTTTAACAACAGAACCGTCAGCAGCGATAGAATCGCCATAAAGAGCGGTTGCGTCATAATCAGCAAGAGAAGCAGCAGAATCTGCGTCCTCACCTGTCTGAGCAGCTGTACCAACTGTAACGGTACGCTTTGTTGAAGTCATTGCGCCGCTTTCTACAACGTAAATAGGCTCAATGTTGTCTGAATAAGCGATTTCTGCAGATGCACCGTAAACGGTGTTAACGCCGTCCATACGAACTGTTACTGTGAAAGCGTCGCCTGCCTGAAGTGTGTAGTCAGCGTCAAGCGCTGTCTTATCTGTCTCAAAGTCAGGATCTGCGTCTGCGCGAGCAGCAAGATAAGTGTCAATAACGTCTTTGCTGAGCGTAAGACCTGTTACTGAATACTTAGCTGCTGCTGAAACAGAACCTGAAGCGGTAAGCTCAGGTGCTGCAAGGCTTGACATTGTAAAGTCAGCCGATGTGTTTTTACCCTTCTGGGAGAGTGGACCCTCAGAGAAGTTTGATACCCAACTTTCTGCATCAGCAGCATTCTCATTAAGAATACCGAACTGAATATGAACGTCAGGTGTGAAGTCGGAACCTGCAGCAAGTGCAGTAAACGGAACAGAGAATGTTACCATAAGCACTGCGAGTAAGCAAGCTACGACTTTTTTAAATGATTTGCTCATTTAAAATTACCTCCATAAATTTTAGATAAATTAATTACTGTTTAAAGAGTCATATCGTTATAAGCGAACGGAACGCCAACCTCAAAGCCGCTGAATGTTGACTTATCAAGTACGTTCGGACCGCCTGAACCGTCAAGGTCTGCATCAGGATCGCCTGCGTCGAACCTGCTTGTGAAGCCTGACTTATCAAGTACGTTCATAGTACCGGATGAGTCGTAGTCAACAGCGATTACGGGAATTACAGGATAATCTGTAACTTCGTTGCCTGAAAGTGTTATTGTTCTTTCAGGTACGCAGTACTTAACAATTTTAAGAGCAACAGCGCCTGAAGGAACAGTGATAGAGAACTTACCTTCATTGTTTGTTGTTACAGTTGCAAGTACATCACCCTGTGCGTCAACAGCGTTAACAGTTGCATTTGCTACATATGAGTATTCCTCATATGTGGCGCCGTTAACATCCTTGGATACTTTAACTGAACCCGTTACAGTAATTGATGATGACGGTGACATATCGTAATCAAGGAAAGGATAATCGGTTGCTGTCTGCTCAAGGTCTTTGTAGACATAAGCAGGCTCGTTACCCTCTTCAAGGTTTGCGATGATGAATGTGTGATTTCTGTCGGTAGAGAGGTCGAAGAAATCCGCAAAATCGCCGTCTGTGTTTACCTCAACAGTAAGGGTAACCATTACAGTTTCGCCGTCAAGTTCTGTGTAAGTGGTGTTGTTTACTGTTGAAATTACAATAACAAAAGCGTTATTGTCCTCGTCTTTTTTGTAGCCGCCGTACTCAAAGCCTGAATTTTCAACATCGGCAATAGAACGAACCTGAGTGATATTGATATCATCAGTGTAATTTGCTGTCATATTGAAGATTGCAACGCTTGAAATATCGGACAGTACAAAATTAACTGTGTATGTTTGACCTGCAGCAAGTGAGTTGCCGTCAACCTCTTCATCGTTTGAATCGAGGAACTGCGTCTTGATAAATGGAGATTCTTCACCAAGCGGAACAGCCTCTGCTAAAGCGGTATATGGCATTGCTGCGATAATTAAAACAATGGAAAGGGCAGTAATCATTATTTTAAAAAGTGTCTTTTTCATAATAAATCACTACTCTGTGCTAAGCACAAATTATTCCTTGCTACGGATTGCCCCTTGCGGGGCAACCCGTTGATTAGATAATGTATATAATAATTATATACTATTAAAGAGTCATATCGTTATAAGCGAACGGAACGCCAACCTCAAAGCCGCTGAATGTTGACTTATCAAGTACGTTCGGACCGCCTGAACCGTCAAGGTCTGCGTCAGGATCGCCTGCGTCAAACCTGCTTGTGAAGCCTGACTTATCAAGTACGTTCATAGTACCGGATGAGTCGTAGTCAACAGCGATTACAGGAATTACAGGATAATCTGTAACTTCGTTGCCCGAAAGTGTAATTGTTCTTTCAGGTACGCAGTACTTAACAATTGTAAGAGCAACAGCAGTGTCAGGAACTTCAATCTCGAACTTACCTTCAACGTCTGTTGTAGTTGTTGCAACAACCTCACCCTGTGCGTCAACAGCGTTAACAGTTGCATTTGCTACATATGAGTATTCCTCATATGTGTCGCCGTTAACATCCTTGGATACCTTAACCGCACCTGTTACGGTGTAGCCTGTCGGCTCAGGTTCAGCAGTGAACTCTTCAAGGTTGTTTTCAGCAATGATGAGGTGTGATTTAGCAGTGTAGCAATCACTTACTTCTGCGTCTGTTGAGTCAGCGTCAGCGCGGCCTGCCTTAGCAGTTGTAACTGCCTCGCCAAGTGCGTCGATGTAAGCCTTCCATGACGTATCTGTGTAAGCCTTGTTGCCCTCTGCGTCCTCGTTAACGATTACGCCGTCCTTAACTGTACCGAAGCGAACTGCATTTGCTGTAGTAGCAATTTCAGTGTAGTTCTTAACTTCATCAGCTTCGTACTTGCCCTTTGATGAGTAAGCGAATCTGTGAGTTGTGCCGTCAGTAGCAGGTGTGTAAGCGCTGTATGCATTGTCAGATGCATGCTGAATCTCGTTTTCGAGTCTGTTGCCTGTCACATATGAGATATGTGTTGCGTCTGCTCTGCTCTTATAGAGTTCATACAGACGGATTGCCTCACTAATCTCAACTGCAGAAGCAGATGTTGAATAGGTTGGCTGGTATACATAAAGTGTACCTTCGATAGGATCGCCGATTTCATAGCCGTCAAGTTTGCTGTAAACATCGCCGTCCTTGGTGTAGTATTCTGTGTCATACTGATATGTTGTATCAGTTGTAGCAACAGGATTCCACTCAGTTGAAAGGATACCTTCAGCCTCTTTTGCAACCTTAACCATAGCCTCGTAGTTTGCTACGATGAAGTTAACGTTGTTAAGACCTTCGCGGTCCTCACTTACGCTCTCAACGATTCTGTCAGCAGCGTTCTTAACGTTAGCCTTAACCTGTTCCATCCAATAAGAGAGGTTGTTATCAAGTTGTTCGTAACGTGAACGATACTCGTCACCGTCGTTAGGTTTAGTGATTGTCTGACCTTCAGGCATCTTGTAAGTCGGGTCGTCAGTTGAGTTAACTTTCTCGCCGTTCTCATCTCTGTATACATACTGAATCTGGCTGTAAAGAGGATTCTTGTCGGCGTCAGTTGCCTGAACATCGCCGTCAGTGAGATACGGATAGTCGTAAGTCGTTGTATCCCAAACCTTTTCATATTTAACAGAGTTAGCAATGTACCATACGCCGTCAACCTTAACAACAGCCTGGCCTGTAGCGTCCTTACCGCCTGTTACGTCAGAATCGGTAAGAGCGTGAGTAGCGCCAGCATAGTAAATCGGAAGCTGGCAGTCAACATCGTTGTACCAATAGCCGTCTTCGCCCTTAGTAGCGTCAACAAGCATCTTGGAAGGAAGGTTAACTGTTGTAGGTACAGGCTTGTAAGCCTTGTCGCCGTATGTTGCAGTTGAATCTTTTGTAACTGTTGCCTTGATTGTTGTAGAACCGAGGTAACGAGCGTTAGTAGCGTTGATTGGCTTAGAAATCTCTGCAACTGCGAGCTGGAATGCGTTTTGAAGTGAATCGTAAATTGATACATCTTCAAGGTCATCCCTCTGATAAGCAGCCATAGTCTGAATATCAGCGTCGTATGCCTGCTGAAGTGTAGCAGCCTGAGTATCATCTGCTACATAAATGTTAAGTGTTGTCTTAGCCTCGTCGTTATTTCTGAACATATCAAGGTTAACAGTATCAGAGAACTTGGAAAGTTCTGTAGAACCGTCATACTTGAGGAATACCTTAGATGAATCTGCAGTATTCTTCTTAAGTCTGTTCTTACCAACGCCGAAGTATACACCGGGAACAGGAGTACCCCAAGAGATAGATACCTTAGAGTTCTGACCGTAGTTACCCTGGAGAAGACCGGTTGTAGGCTGTACGAATACAGCGCTGTAGAGGTACTCTTCAGTACCGTCTGATTTTACACGTGCAAGTTCACGGATAACACCCTTAACATAACCTGTTGCGAGTGCTTCGTCAAATGTCCAAACAACGTGAGGACGGGTTGTGAAACCGTCAGAGTTCTTAATCGTGTCGGAAAGAGCACCGATTTCAGCCTCTGTGTAACCCATATAACCGCCGCCAAGACCGCCGCCTGAACCGTCATCGTTAACAGTTGAATTGATAGCGTTAGTGTTCTTGGTGCCACGGTACCATGTGCCATCATAATAGTAGTCATAAAGGTCATAGTTGATGATGTTACCGGTTGCTCTGTCAATAGCAGCATAAGCAAGAGTTGTATCCGAGCCGCTTGCTGTTGACTGAGTTGAAGCAACTTTGCCGTTTGTTACAGCATAGTACTTTGTACCGCTCTTAGCATATGTGAAGATACCGTCCATAGCCTTATATCCGTCACCGAACAGCGTGCTATAGAGGTTCTTCATATAGAATGTCTTAGAGTTGATTGAGTTAGGATCGCTCATCGGGATAATGAAATCCTTAGGAGTATAATACTCAAAACCATTGTTACCGCTTGGACACTTGGTGTAGTTAGCAGTTGTTGTGTTGTTGTTAAGAGTATTACCGTTGTAAGCAGTTTCAGCCCAACCCTTTTCAGTTGTGTGGTACATATAAGTCTTAGTCTGGAGACCTGTGTAAAGCGCAGTGCCGCCCTCGCCAAGAGTTACGTTGTAAGTAATTGTAAATGTGTAAAGAATGTTAGTTGAAGGTGCTTTACCTGTAATAGCAATCTTTGCAGTTTGCTCAGGTGCGACGTCAGCAGTTGTCTTTGCAACGCTTACAAGTGGTGTTGTCGGTGTAGTTGTGCTACCGTCACTTGTAACAGCACTGATGTCAACGCCTGTAACCTTAACATAAAGTCTGTTGTCCTGAACTACCTGTCCGTTAGTTCTGCCGGTTGTGTTATACGCTCTGTTAACACCGATAGAACCGTTCTTGATGTTGAGGTAGTTAGTATCAAGGTTAGAGTTTGCTGTAAGACCTGATACAGACGGATTGTCTACAGATGCTGTAACAGCGCCGAACTTGTGCGCACCAATCTGAGGTGCAAATTCAGGCATAAAGCTGTTAACTGCTGTTGCAGCAAACATAGCTGCGGTCCAGGCACCCTTAGGACCTGTTGCGTTTACGCCGTCAAAACCGCCGAGTGCTGCGTACAGGTTAGCAACAAGAAGCGACAGATAACCGAGGTCGTTACTTGATGTAACAGTACCAACGTTCTGATAGCCCTTATAGTTACCAAGCCATGAAACATGGAGCATTGTGTCAAACGGTGATGATGAGCCAAGTTCTGAATATGTCGGAAGAACATGAGCGTAGCCCTTGCCGTAACGCGGACCAAAGAGATTGTTGATGAACGAAACGAGAATGTCGTTATAAACGAGTTCGTCAACGCCCTTGCTTGTAATCGGGTCAGAACATACGATTGTGTAAAGTCTGTTGAGGAAGTTTGTAATACCGCCGCCATTGTCAGAAATCTCAAGGATACCTCTGATAATGTCATTGTAAAGCAGGTCATACGAATTGAACTGTCCGTCATAAGACGATGAACCGTACTGAAGTTGACCGAGTACAGGTAAGAGTTTGTTGATTACGTTATCAACATTTACCCAGATTGTGTTTGTCGGCTGAACAAGCGACGCACCTGTTGAATCAGCAACACCGAGAAGGGTTGCAACAGACTTGCTCTGGATGTTTGTAGCAGCGCCAGCCTTTGTGCCTGCATATTTGCAGTCAGAAGCATAGTAGCAAACTACTGAGTTAGCAAGTGTCCAGAGGTCGTTTGTGCCTTCTGTGTAGAAGCCTGCAGCACCAGGTGCAGCAGCGTCATAAGCGTTCCACTCATTACCGCTTGAATCACGAACAGGAACGAATGCCTGTACAACGTAACCAACAGCGTCACGAACCATAGGAAGAATGCAGGTGTTGAAGTCTGCGTTAATCATTCCGTCTGAATCGTAAGTGATGAGTGATGAGTAATCTCTGCCAGGAAGTACATATGAGAGATATTCAGCAAGTGCAAGATAGCCTGCGCCCTCTGCGTCCTTAACTTTATCCCAGTCTTCCTTGTGGATTGCGCTTGCAATACTTACATTCTGTACTACAGCAGCGATACCAAGCGGAATAGCAGCCTCTTCAAAGTTCTGCTCTGTGAGGTTTGTAGTTCCGTTGTAAGTGATGTTGTGCTTCTTATAGAATGTGTTGAAGATGTACGGGTCTGCAGCGTTTGCAGCGTACTCGAACATTGCAAGTGCATTAGAAACAAGTGTATCAACGCTTGTCTTAATGTTAGCGGCTTTGCCTGAACCTGTGAGGTCAAGGTTGCCTGTTGTTACCATAGTAGGTACTGTAAGGTTTGTGCCTACAACGCCTCTCTCTGAACCCTGGAAGCCGATGTTGTCGCTGTTCGGGAAGAGAACCTTTGTAGCAGCAACGAGAAGGTCGTTGAGCGCTGCAGGAATTGATGAATAAGCGTCGTTATCAAATGCTTCTGTAACGAAATCGTCAATTTCCTTTGTGCCTGTCTGCTCAAAGTAGAGGTTGATAGGACCTGTCTGTACGTCAAAGTAGTAATCAGCCATTGGGCTGTAACGAAGTTTAACGAAGAGTGACTTGGACTTGATATCTCTCCAGTTGTTCTTAGCGTCTTCAGCGATGCTACGGTCAAATGTGAGGTTAGTCTTGATGTACTCTTTCATCTCTGCTGCCGTCATATCATAACTGCCGCAGATTTCAGCAATCCATTCGTCAACCTTGTCGTACATGTCTGCACCCTTATTCGCTGTGCTCCAGCCGTATTTAGCCGAACGCCACATGAAATAATGGTTGTCGAAGTTTGTACCGCGATTGTTCTCGGTATCATCTTCGTTGTCGTAATTTACATGAACAAGACCGAGTGTATCCTTGAGAGCAGTCTTCCATGCAATCTTTGCTGCGGAATAAGCGATATCAAGAAGGTTGTCAGTCTTATTAACAACAAGTTTCTGGTCACCGTAACGGAAAAGACGAACGTTACCGTCATCTGTATAGTAGAGGTTAGCGTCCCATGTTGTGCCGTTTGCAGCATTGTATCCGTTAACGATTGTTGCAGTGTTTTCCTCTGTGAACTCAATGCCCTGTTCCTCAGCATAAGCTGCGAGCGCCGCATAACGAGTCTTTGAAGAATCCGCTGCTACGTCGAGATCTTTGTTAGCCTCAGTGTATGTAATCTCTGCATTAATCTGCTGGAGAAGTTGTGTGCTGAGAGCCTCGAAAAGTCTGTCGTCAAAGTTCCAGTTTGTGAGGTTACCTTTGCTATCAGTCTGCTTGTAATTAGCAAGTTCTTCCTCTGACCACCACTTTGTGTTGGTAAAGATAAGATTTGCTACTACGTTGTAAGCAAGGTCATTCTGATAATTGTCCCACATTCCGAGCGAATCTTTGAGCAAGTCAAAGATATCGCTGCTGCCTGCGATATTTTTGATAATACCGCCAAGGATTGTACCAAGGTTAAAGTCACCGATAACAAGTTTACGGAAAACGTTGTTGCCGTCCTTAGTGTTATCATAAAGCAACTGTGCTACTGAAAGAAGAATTTCTTTTGCAGTGTACTGTGAGCGGTAACTTCTGCCGCACTTTGATACTACGTCTGATGAAGATGTTGAATAGTGTTCTGCCAAATCAGCAACACCGTTGAGGTTGATGTTCTTAACATCGCCGCCGATAATACCGCCGTATGAATCAAGGAGGTCGTCAGCCTGCTCAACTGTGTAAATAAGACCGTCTACGCTGTCCATATAAGCGTCAATCTTAATGGTAGCGACAACGATGTTCTGGCTGAAGTGGTATTCATCAAAACCAACAAGGTTCTTCATTGTCCAGGAGAGGTTAGCGTCTGCCCAGTCAAGAATAGCCTCTGCTGTCTGCTCGTCAGTCTGCTCTGCCCATGCAAGGAAGTTGTAAGCGAGGTTCTCGTCATGATAATCCTCAGCCCTTGCGTAAGCGGTAAGCACGCCTGTAAAGCAAGAAATAGCCATCAAAGCGGAGAGGAACAAAGCAATCAGTTTCTTTGTGAAAATTTTAGATTTTTTTGATTCCAATTTTAAATTTTCCTCCGTATAAAATATTACGAATAACGCGGTTTTCTGATTTTACGGTACGTCACAATCTCTGACCTCACTGCAAAAATTGCAGCAGACTGAAGGTATTTCACCGCCGTCAGGACGAATGTCCTGTCAAAAAAACG
>Ga0256869_1001576_pt1 | contig 11343 bp, 8 predicted proteins | sample RumenRJG_05RNA_FD_186096 | JGI IMG/M metagenome (GOLD analysis project Ga0256869, IMG submission 186096) | Metatranscriptome of bovine rumen microbial communities from Lethbridge, Alberta, Canada - Rumen RJG_05 (Metagenome Metatranscriptome) | ecosystem: Host-associated > Mammals > Digestive... | reverse complement strand
GCTTTCTGCACGAATGGAGAGCTCCTTGGTGCTCTCTGGGACGGCGATCCTGAGAAGCAGGGGTATCTGAGGCAGCTTGTTCTCGATATGAGGGAGCGTCTTAAAGATATAGGAGCGGAGCAGGTCATTGCCAAAAAGTACGGAAAGATCGGGATAAATATGAATAAATTACAGTACGAAGGCGATCCGGAATCAATAATGGAAGAATTTCTTTGGATATAGTGATTTTTTACAAAATTCATGTTGAAAACCTCTTTTTGTAACGTTCTGGTAACACTTAGTGTGATATAATATTAATATAGAATGATATAAGAAAATAATGAAGGATGCAAGAGCATTCTTCATTAGTAGAATAGAGAAAATGTCAAAGGAGACAGCGGAGTTCAGCCGGGATATTCAGGCGAGATTTGCAGCTGTGTATAGTTTTGTCCTGAAAAAAGTATTTCATTATCCGTGTGCTGATCTGTCCCGCGCTAGTTGCGACTCCGGAACAAACTGGCATCGGATATTTTTATTTAGAGGAAGGAAGTGAGAAAATGAAAAGAAATAGTGTTGAACTTATTCAAAAACTTACTGCGCTGTTTTTATGTATTTCATTGATCCTCACACCTTCTGATCTCAGACAGATTTTGAATGACTCTTTCCGTGTGTTGGAGATGAGTTCTTCCGCTGAAGAATACGAAAGCGATGACACTTATGCGGAACAATCCATAAGCGCTAAAGGCATCGTAGAAAGAAATGAAGACGGCGATTATAGTGCTGTTATTGAAAGCAATGGCATCCGTGTAGCAGTATCATTTACCGATGAAGCGGGCATACCTGAAGGCTCCGTGATCTCTTTAAGCGAGATCGTTAGTGATACTCCCGAATATGACGAGCTTTTTGAACAGTCAGGAGTGCTTATAGGTCATGAGACAGACACAAACGGCACACTAAAGTATGCGAGATTTTTTGATATAACCTTCTTCAGTGAGGATGGAACTATAGAACCGCAGGCTCCCGTCTCAGTAGAAATGACCTATGACAGACCGGATATCGGATATGACGATTCAGAGCTCATACCTGATATAGTGCATTTCACAGATGAAACTCCGGTTCTTATGGAGACTTCTTTTGAGCAGGATGTTCAGGTGCCGGAGCAGAACGAAAGCATCGGCCAGACTGAGCAGTCTTTACCAGCTGATATGCTCAGCTTCGAGACAGATTCCTTCTCCGCCTATGGTCTGATATTCTATCACTTTGATGATAATAATATCGGTGATGCACTCGACGGTATGACTTATTCTCTTGTTAACTTCTCAAAAAACGAAGGAGAGGCAAATATACAGAGAAATGTTCCTGCTCTGATGGGCGAATATAAGTATCCTAGCAGACTTAATATAAAAGAGGTCGAGGTTTACCCTGATAGGCTGATAGATTCTGAGCCTGATGATTTTTCAAATTATGTTATCACAGATTCAGATATAACCCAGTGGACGTTTACCTGGATAAGTGACAACAAGTACTACATTACCACACAGGTAGACGGCGTTACAAAGTATCTTTCATTGTACAGCACCAAGGTAAAGCCCCCAGGCGCTGCGCAAGAAGGTGGAAAAATAGAGCTTCTTGATGAACCGGATGAGTACTCTGTTATTACCGTAAAGTATAACCAATCTTCATCTAATCAGTACAAATTCCGATTCGTCAACAAAGACAACTGGGCACTTAACCGAAAAGGCGGAAATAATGAGCAGGGATATCAGACATATGGTCCTAATGTCAACAGCAATCAATCACAAGAATGGTTCGTACCTGCTGTTCTTACGGATGCAGAGGTAAAGAACGGAAGTATTCTGCCTCCCGGTGAAATGATCCACACAGCTTCAAAAGTAAGCGTATCTGATACGGTTAATCTTACAGACGGAGCTGAAGTTGTCGTTTATAGTAAAGTATGGGATTCTCAGAATGAAGAGTACGTTAATTATGCTATTAATGGCAGCGGTGAGCTTGTAAAGGTCTGGGAGAGCGGAAGTGTTGTTCAGTGGAAAGATGATGAAGATACAAGTCTTTACTGGCAGTTCATTGAGTATGGCGATTCAGGATATTATGAGTTCTATAATCCTGTTACAGGAATGTATCTTGCGCCACAGAACGGTCAGTTACTCTCAAACAGCACAATTGGTGTTACTCTTAACGGCAGAGCAAACGGTGAATATACTTCAACTGTTGAAGCGTGGGATGAGAATGTATGGAGCTGGTATGGATACAAATATACTGATTCCGGTCGTCTGATCCCTGTACCCGATACTCAGTCAGCTCATTTTTGCTTTGCAGTAAAAAATGAAGGTACTTCATTCCAACCCGTTGAGACTATTGATAATAAGGCTCAAGGTATAACCATAAAGATGTTTGACTACTTCGCTGAAAACGATCGAAGCAGTTTACAGACAAACATTATTGGTGAAAAAACGTTTATTGGTGAAGGTTTAGGAGCAAGAACAGGACTTATAGAGAATATTCTGAACGAGAACGGTTATCCTGTAGCAACAAAAACAGGGTTATCTCTCGAACCGCTTTTTACATCTAATGCTGTTTATCCGGAACGTGAAGCAAATCATCTATTTATAAAGAGTACTTTCGATGAGACAGGATATCTTGAATACAGCTGTTTCGACAATTCTGCTTTTCTTATGAAAGAAGATGGCTCCGGAGCAACCCCATCACAGGAAGGTTATGCCGATGTGTATGACTTTACTGTATATCAGGAGCTTGCTTCACCAGGCAAGGATACTTCAAAATATTCCTATCAGCGAGGAAATTTCCTCCCATATGACAGAGTTGACAACTCTGATGAACACACAAAGAATATTTATTCCAGTTCAAAAACCGAGCTCAGCCATGATGATCCGAGATATAACGAAGATGTTTATGTACAGACTGATGTTGATTATCAATTCGGAATGTCTCTGGAAACTACATTTATGATACCGGAAAACGGCTGTGATGAAAATGGCAATCCTCTGATATTTGAGTTCACCGGAGATGATGATTTCTGGCTTTTCATCGATGATGTTCTGGTTATCGACCTTGGAGGTATACATAATGCCCTTACTGGCTCGGTTAATTTCAAAACTGGTCAGGTAAAAACGTATAACGGGTATAGTGCTGATACATATTCTTATTCTACACTTATGGATTGCTTTAAGGCAGCTGGCATCTTCCCGGATAAAACTCCATGGGATGAAAGCAAAAAGGATTCTTATTTCCGTGAAAACGGCAGCTTTGAAAGCAATGAGGGAAGCTTCAAGGATTATAGCTCCCATACGATGAAGATATTCTATATGGAGAGAGGTGCCGGAGCTTCAAACCTCAAGCTGAGATTCAATCTTGCAACAGTTCCCGAGAACAGCATATTCCTCGAAAAGAAGCTGACAGGAACCCAGACTACAGACTACTCCAATACAAAATATGCATACCAGCTTTATTACAGACCAGCAGGAAGTAATGAAGAATATACACTTTATGAGAATCCTGTTGGTGTGAATGCCGCTCATTTTGAAGGCGCTAACGGAGCAGTTGAGTATGCAGAAACCGCTGATATAAACGGTACATCATATAATAGTGTATTTTATATAAGAGCAGGCGAAAAGGCTGAATTTACAATGCCAAGTCAGGAAACAGAATACTATTTCGTTGAACTTGGTGTCCTGAATCAGGAATACGATTATGTAAATATCAATAACGAAAGAGCGTTCAACAGTGATTTCTCGTCTACCGGGGTAAGAAAATATGAGGATGTAGCATCATCCTCTGATAAAATAACCAATCGAAAACGTGTGATCTATGAGAACCATATTGATTCGGATTATCTTAAAAATCTGATCATAACTAAAGATCTGGTGAGACTTATTGATGATGAAGAAATCCCTGTTGATGATGATAAGACAGGATTTGAGTTCCAGATCTATTTCCTTGATGAAGACGGAACACCCGTTCCGTATAAAAAAGGAGAGTACTACGTCGTAGATGATGACGGAAACTATTATACTTTTGTAGGCGGACAGCTTTCAAAGCACGGTAAGGAAAAGGTTGTCTGCAGTGTATCCGGTAATAATGGATCTATTGCAGGAATACCTGACGGATTATCCGTTGTGATAGAGAATCTGCTTCCGACTACAAAATTCAAAGTCGAAGAGCTTCCTGAAAAGATGCCGCTGGGATATGAACATCTAAGATATGAGAGAGTCATTGATGATTCAGAAGCAACATATCATCTTATTGATTCGTCTGTTTACAACAGCGGTATCATAAAAGAAAACATAAATGCCCATATGATAGTAACAAATCAGAAGGGCTTTGGCATTACAGTCAAGAAGGACTGGACAGATGAAGAGTACACTACATATCATGCAACCATATACATCGCCCTTTTCCATAAGGAAGGCGACGGCAGTCTGAAATATGTGGATAACACTTGCAGAGAACTTATCTCTCCCAATACCACTATGTACTATTTTAATAGTGAAGAAGAAGCTAATGAGTACGTTGCGATGGAAGTTATACCGGAAACCATTATTCCGGCAGACTGGAGCGGCAATACTTCTTTAGTTACAGACTGTCAGCCATATCTCGCAAATTCATCAACTTCTTTAAATGCTGAAACACTCAGCGGCGAGACTTATGAGTTTGAGTACAATATAAGTTATGAAAAGGGTGAAGTTGAGGGAACAGGTCATAACATAAGAACGGATTCCATAGTCAATTCAAGAGATCATCTTAAGATACTAAAGCAATCTATGGATGGTGAACCTCTGAGCGGTGCTGAGTTTACACTTACAGATGTGACAAATGGCGATGTCCTTCTTAATACTATGACATCAGATGAAAACGGTTTTATTACAAATGCTTATCTGACAGCAGGTCACAGCTACAGGCTCAATGAGATAAAAGCTCCGAATGGATATGAACTTCTTTCAGGACCTGTTATGATATATGTAGATGAAAACGAAATGCTCACCATACAGAATAGCTCAGATGATGATGAGCGGATAAGCTTTGAGCTTTCAGACAGTCGGAAAAGCGGTACGCTTATCATAAAAAATAAGCCCGAAGGGATTATGTTCAGGAAGACTGATACAGAAGGAAAGCCGCTTAGCGGCGCTGTCTTCTCTATATACCAGTTTGACAGAACGCAGAACAAAAAATATCCATTGCTTAGTCATCAGAATGTAGTATCTGATGAAAATGGAGTTTTCTTTGGCGGATCTCTTAACAGCGGATACTATCTCATTGAAGAGGTTAAATCACCAAACGGCTATGCTCAGCTGGGTGAAAGCGTTGTTATTCATATCAGACTTGCAGATAACGCTATCGATAGGCTGTATACTGTCAGGTATGATATCAATTCAGAAAAATATATTACTGTAAAAGATGTTCTGGATGAATGGCTGAATGAAAGCGAAGATGATGTAAGGGTTGATTTTCCTAATAAAAAAATATCCGGAAATCTTATTATCAGGAAAACGATTGACGGTATCGATGCCTCAAAGGGTTATCCCACTTTCATGTTCAGAGTGAAACAGACAAAGGATGAAAACGGTAATACGATCAGATCGGGACCTGAGTATATCCGCACAATTTCTTTTGATAGTTCTGATATCGAGCCTACCAAGGAGATCATGCTCAGTGATCTGCCAATAGGTACATATATGGTGGAAGAGCTTTCGTCACTTAACTACACACCTTCAGGTGTTACAGTCGAAGGCGACAGCCATCCGATAATCAGCAGTAATGTCAATGCCACGGTAAGTCTCACCACTGAAGATCCGGTGAGTGTAGCATTTACCAACGATCTGATTGAGGACGGTCCGCCGGGTTATACAGCTTTTGCTGATAACAAGATACGTTATCCCGACTCGCAGAATGGTGAGAATTGAGGTGGCGGCTATGAAATTCAGAGTAAAAAAGAAATATATCATGCTGATCCTATCAGCTGCACTTATAGCGCTCACAGCATATACGCTTGCGTACTTCACAAGTTCGGATAATGTTACCAACAGATTCAGCGGAAAGAATGATTCTGACGAGAAAACAAATGTGGAGATAGAAATTACAGAGCACTTCGAGCCGCCGCCAGAAAAAAATGATGATCCGTTCCAGAAGACAGTTCAGATAAGCAATACAGGTAATAAGGATAGTTATATCCGGGTCAGACTTGAGTTCTCATCCTCAGAGATACGGGATATCTCGTGGTTATCAAACGATGATGACAAGGATAACAGCAGTTCGTATATCAACGCATCAGAGTTTTCTGCATCTTCTTTACCGGAAGGTTGGGAGTACAGAGGTCAGGATGGCTTCTACTATTACACTGAAGCACTTCCGCCAGATGGGGTAACAACTCCGCTGATAAAATGGGTGAAGACCTTATTCCCCGACGATGGATCGATAGATGCTGACGAATTTGATATTTTCGTTTATTCCGAGGCTGTTCCGGCTGACGATGAGAATGGTGAGAGACTAACTTATGAAGAAGCATGGAGATAATACTATTAGAAAAGCGCTTCGTTTCGCTGTTAATAGTATAATAATCCTGTTTATTGCAGCTGCAGTAGTCGTTGTTATCCTGCTGCTGTTCGGGGTTCATGCCTATATTGTAAAAACAGGCTCTATGGAACCGGAGATAAAAACAGGAAGCATATGCTTTGTAGATCATAAAGCTGATCTGAGCGATATAAAGTGCGGAGATGTTATCACATTCCGTGTATCCGAAGGAACAGCGGTAACACACCGAGTGGTCAGAATACAGGATGATCGTCTCTATACAAAGGGCGACGCAAACAATGTTGAAGATGAAGACGCAGTAACATCAGACAACTTCATTGGAAAATGTGTATTTGACATACCAGGATTAGGAAAAATCGTGCGATTTATCAGGAGTCCTTACGGAATAGCAGCAACACTTATGCTGATAATACTTCTGATAACTGCCGATCACATTCTTGAAAAAGACATAAAGGATGAATAATATAACGGGAGGAATATCCAATGAGCAGAATCAATAAGGGGCCGCCGGAAAAGAAAGGCTACCTCGCATATGCAATAGTCAGAAAGATAATTCTATATCTGTTCTGTGCCAGTATAATTATAGCAGCTATATTGTTTGCAGTAAGCAAAACACCGAAAAAATCCATTTTCGGATACCGATACTACACAGTGAAAACACCTTCAATGGAACCGAAATACAAGGTCGGAGATCTGGTATTCGTAAAAGTAGAGGGTGCTGATAAGATCGAAGTCGGCGATGTAATTACATTCAATCCGTCCAGCGGCAGTGAAGCATATCTTACCCATAGAGTAACGCAGAAAATGTCTGACTACCAGAATACCGGCGTTACCTGCTTCCGAACAAAGGGCGATGCGAATGACGCAGAAGATTCGTTCCTTGTCGATGAAGACAGAGTTATCGGAGCGGTGAAATTCAGAATACCTAAGCTTGGATATATCATCAGATTTATTCAGCTTCGATGGTACTTTATTCTGCCCCTTGCACTCATGCTGTGGATGTCCTTAAGACTTATGAAGATGTATTTTTCATCTCAGGATGAGGACCCTCTCATTTCCGCAGCTGATAATAACGAGACTATTCACCAAGAAATTTCTGAAAAGGAGAAATGATTATGAAAAATAATAAGAACAGCAAAAAGAATGATAAGAAATTACTTATTGGTTCACTTGGCCTTGCATCAGTAGTTGCAGCAGGTGCAACCTTCGCATGGTTCACATCCGAAGATCAGGTAACTAACCGTCTGTCTGCTGAGGCAGATTACAATGTATCCATCACCGAGAGCTTTACTCCACCTGAGGACTGGACTCCCGGTCAGGAGATCAACAAGGACGTAAGTGCTGTAAATACAGGCAATATCGATTCTCTTGTAAATCTCAAATTCGGTCACTCATTTACTGTTACAGGAAAGGGTGATCCTATAAAGGTTTCTGATGCAGCAACAGAGAACCTCGTAACAAAGAATGCTGTTGAGGTAAGCACAGATAAGGCTAAGTCTGCTCAGGCTGGCGGATACATAGTGTACAACAAGGATAAGGTCGAGGAGAATCCCAGAGAGTCTTCAAGTGATCCTTTCACAGATGATGGACTTTATATATTCCGCAGAGAGATCAAGAAGACTGTTGACGGCAGCAATAAGCTCACATCAGTTGACTATGAGTACGACGGATACTATGTCAAGGGCGGTAAGTATTACCGTATTGAAATTGCAGATGATGCAGTTACTCTCAAGACAGACAGTACTGAGGTCGATGCAGTTGATCTGACAAAGATCAATATCCCGACAGTAGGGGATGAGTATGTTTATACATACGGTGATGACGCTGAGGTAACATGGACATTCGTTAAGGCTCTTGAGGCTGATGATCCTACAGCAACACCTGCTGTTGACAACAAGACCACAAATTTTGCTGAGGCAAAGGGTATAAGGATCACTTATGCAGGTAATAATGCCGCATCTACAGATGATGATATCATCGTTTATGTTGAGTTTGATCCGGCTGCTAAGACAAATTATAAGTACAATGCTGATGATCAGAAGTTCTATTATAATTATGTTCTTCCTGCAGGACAGGAGACAAAGAGCGCTCTTATCACAAGCGTAACTCTTGGCAAGGAGACTAAAGAAAGTGCATACATCAAGCTCGATTATGATCTCGATGTTCTCCTTGACAGCATTCAGGCTTCACTTGATGAGTCTAAGAACTACACAGACGAAACAGCAGATTCCTGGCTGAGCGGAAGTTCAGTTAACGGCAAGCAGGGAACAGCTATAAGCGATTCTAACGGAAAGGTCACATGGGCTGACTGATAAAACCACGGGATAAAGAGACAGTAAGGAGGAAGGTACGTTGAAAATAAGATCAATACTTGCAGCGGCTTGCAGTACGTTCCTCCTTTTATCTTCACCCATTCATGCACACGCAGATGTTATGCTGCCTGACGGCGCAGTCAAAGGACTTCCGGAAAAGCTTACAGCTATGGACAGTGACGGAAATGTAGTCAGCTCTGAAACCGGAGAGTATATCTTCCGTGTTGAGGATATGGACTATGGTGTGACATACAGGAAAGACGTCCAGCTGATGAATCTCCGTGATGATAAAGCTTATAATATCTACTTTTATGTAGAGCCTTTATGGAAAGATGGAGAGATCGATCTTGAAGAGGGCTGTGAATGTAAATTTTTCCTTGACGGAGAAGAGTTTTATTCCGGAACAGTTACCGGTAACGGTAATTTTGATCTTACCCAAGAGGTAAAGGACTGCGGATATTATGCTCCCGGAGATAGTCATACCCTTTCATGCACCGTGGTATGGAATGAGCTTGATGTTCTTCACGGAGTAAGCAATGGACATCGTCTGATCGATAAGGACGGTGAACACGTTCTTGAGGGGCCTGATGGTTCAGGTCATGTTGAAGGGCAGATAGAATTCAAATGGATCTTTTATGCAGCCGTTGACGAAGATTATGATCCTCCGAAAACCGGCCTTCTTGCAGCTGATGGTTCTTTCTGGCTTAAGTGTATAGCCGGAGCAGCAGGTCTTATGGTAATAATGGCATTGCTGCTGCTTACGAAGCGCAAGAAAAGTAAACAGAAGTAATGAGAAAATATCTTATCGCAGCAGCAATGTTAATTGTATGCACAGCAGGCATCTATGCTGGTCTGCGTTACAGAAAAGATGTATATCTTCCCGAAAAAGAGATTCAGGAAGACTATGAACGGCTTACAGAGGAGATAGATAATATCCGTCCTGATATTCACTTTGAAAATGGAAAGCAAGCTTCAGATGAAAATAATTCTCTGCTTGAAAAAGCAGAAAATTATAATAGTGATATTGTTGGATGGATCAAGATACCTGAAACTAATATTGACTATCCCATTGTTCAGTCTGAAGACAACGACTATTATCTTCACCACGCTCTTGACGGAAGTGATAATCAGCTCGGTGTACCTTTTCTTGACTGCCGATGCCTCCCGGATTTTTCCGGATTTACTTCAATAGTATACGGACATCATTTTTCCGGGATGCGTATGTTTGCTCAGATCTTTTCCTTTAAAGAACGATCATTTCTGGAACAGCATAACATTGGTTATCTGATAGCTAATGATGAGGTAAAAAAAATCAGTTTTTTCGCCTATCTTAATATTAAAAGTAATTCTCCGATCTATCACACAGTTTTTCTTACTGAAAATGAAAGGGAGGATTATCTAAAAACGCTCTTTTCGGAAGCAGTGTTTACTGAAAATTATAAAAAAGAAGATCTTGTCGATAAGCACCTGCTGCTGTTATCCACTTGTACCTATGAGTTTGAGGATGCAAGAGGAGTGCTTGTAGGTGTGATCGAGGATTCATAGTTATATTTATACTATAATCATCACCATTCGTACCCAATTGTTTTATGACATAGTACCTTAGTAATGAGAGATGAACAGGTACATTTTTCCTGAACGAAAGGCGGTGTAGTAATTATGATGATCGCTATTGACACAGACAGGAAATTCATTGATGAGCTTGGTACAATGCTCAGCCGGATATTGCCGGATGAAGAATTTGTTGGCTTTACATCGGTATCAGAGTGCTTTAAGTATGTCAGAGATCATGAAGCACAGATAGTTTTCTTTAATATAGATGATATTTATCCGAATTACAGAAGAGAAAACATCCTCTATGAATTACGGAAAATGGTTCATGATCTTGATTTTGTACTTTTAGGTGATAAGAAAGTGCTCGATAATACCACAGCACTATGGAGTATTCAGAATCGATGCTCAGATTATATTTCTAAGCCTCTGACTCCGGAAAAGCTAATACATTCTCTAAGTGATATCTGGTTTCATAGAATACCGGAACAGACTCTTATGAATGCAATGTCTGGTATATAAAGTGATTAATAGAAATTTCTCCGGAGACCGATCCGGATAAAAGAAAAACTGCCGGTTCTCCGGCAGTTTTTTTATTACAATGTATTTCGTTTTAAGAGAAGGACACATTCTGTATGCCGAGTCCTTGGAAAAAGATCTGCTCCGCATATTTTCACGACTGAGTACTCGTTTGCAGCAAGCCATTTAGCATCACGGGCAGCAGTAGAAGGGTTGCAGGAGATCATTACTATTTTCTTTGGAGCAGCAGATGTGATCTGAGAAAGAGTTTCTTCTGAACAGCCCTTTCGAGGAGGGTCAACGATGATTATATCAGGAGAACAGCCTTTTTCTCTCAGCATTCCGAAAACTTTTCCTGCATCGCCTGAATAAAACTCAGCATTAGAGATCTTATTGTTCAGAGCATTTTTTCGGG
>Ga0256869_1001561_pt1 | contig 11377 bp, 8 predicted proteins | sample RumenRJG_05RNA_FD_186096 | JGI IMG/M metagenome (GOLD analysis project Ga0256869, IMG submission 186096) | Metatranscriptome of bovine rumen microbial communities from Lethbridge, Alberta, Canada - Rumen RJG_05 (Metagenome Metatranscriptome) | ecosystem: Host-associated > Mammals > Digestive... | reverse complement strand
TCTTGCCTCTGATAGCAGCATCTGTAAGAGCCTTTGTAGTCTCCTGGAATGAAGCTGCTGACATGAAGCTGTCGGAGTTAGAGGAAGCCTTTGTGATACCCTGGAGGACAGGACTTGTCTGAACGAGCTGGAGATCGATCTCGCCGGCATCGATACGAGCCTGAATGTCCTCATTGATAGCATCGATCTCCTTGCGGTCAACAAGAGTTCCGGGGAGCAGATAGCTGCTGCCGGTCTCCTCGACCTTGATCTTGCGGAGCATCTGACGAACGATGACCTCGATATGCTTATCGTTGATATCAACACCCTGTAAGCGGTAAACCTTCTGAACTTCATTGATAATGTAGTTGCGGACAGCCTGTGCGCCGAGGATATTGAGGATATCAGTAGGATAGATGTTACCTTCAGTGAGACGAGTACCCTTTTCGATGGATTCGCCTTCCTGAACTCTGATCTTGAGGTTGTATGGGATCATATAGCTCTCGGATTCGCTTGTCTCATTATTGGTAACGATGATATTTCTTGTAGTCTTGACTTCTTCGATGTGGATAGTACCGGAAATGCGTGAGAGGATAGCTGCGCCCTTAGGACGGCGGCTCTCGAAGAGTTCCTCAACACGGGGAAGACCCTGTGTGATATCTTCAGCGTCGGCAGAAGCAACGCCTCCGGTATGGAAGGTTCTCATGGTAAGCTGTGTACCGGGCTCACCGATAGACTGAGCGGCGATGATACCAACAGCCTCACCGACAGAAACCATATTGTTATTAGCAAGGTTAGCACCGTAGCACTTAGCGCATACACCTGTTCTTGACTTACAGGTGAGAACGGAGCGGATCTTTATCTTTTCAACGCCGGCATCGATTATCTTCTTTGCATCAGCGTCATTTATGAGCTTATTGCGGGAAACGATGAGCTCGCCGGATTCATCTCTCAGGTCCTCAGCGAGGAATCTGCCTATGAGACGCTCTGCAAAAGGCTCAACGATCTCGTTGCCGTTTTTGATCTCGTAAACCTCGATACCCTCAGTAGTTCCGCAGTCTTCCTCACGGATGATAACGTCCTGAGAAACATCAACGAGACGACGGGTAAGGTAACCAGAGTCAGCGGTACGGAGAGCGGTATCGGCAAGTCCCTTACGGGCTCCTCGTGAAGCGATGAAGTATTCGAGGATGTTAAGACCTTCACGGTAGTTAGCTCTGATCGGGATCTCGATAACGCCGCCGGAGGTATTAGCGATAAGTCCACGCATACCGGCCAGCTGTCTGATCTGTGAGATAGAACCACGGGCACCGGAGTCAGCCATCATCCAGATAGGATTGTAGCGGTCGAAGTTAGCCTTAAGAGCGGCAGTAACTCTGTCGTTTGTTTCAGTCCAGAGAGCGATGATCTTCTTGGACTTCTCCTGAGCGGAGATATAACCGTACTCGTACTCGCTGGTGATCTCAGCAACTTCAGCATCAGCCTCAGCAAGGATAGTCTTCTTCTGCGGCGGGATAGAAGCGTCGCATACAGCAACGGTAAGAGCAGCTCTTGTGGAGTATTTATATCCGAGAGCCTTGATACGGTCAAGTACTTCGGAAGTAGTTGTAGTTCCGTGTATCTTTATGCAGCGCTCGATGATATCGGAGAGCTGCTTCTTGCCAACGAGGAAAGCAACTTCGAGGTCGAACTGCTTATCGGAGTTGGTTCTGTCAACGTAGCCGAGGTTCTGGGGGATATTCTCGTTGAATATGAGACGTCCTACAGTAGCATCGATGATCTTTGAAACCTTCTTATCGCCGATATCCTTGGTGATCTTTACCTTGATATTAGCATGGAGGGAAACATCGTGCTCATTGTAAGCCATGATAGCCTCATTAACGTCACGGAATACCTTGCCTTCGCCGGGCTCGCCGGGCTTATCCATAGTCAGGTAGTAGGAACCGAGTACCATATCCTGTGAAGGAACAGCAACAGGCTTACCATCTGAGGGCTTGAGCAGGTTATTGGCAGCAAGCATGAGGAAACGTGCCTCAGCCTGAGCTTCAGCAGAAAGGGGAAGGTGAACAGCCATCTGGTCGCCGTCGAAGTCAGCATTGAAGGCTGAGCATACGAGGGGGTGGAGCTTGATAGCACGGCCCTCAACGAGGATAGGCTCGAATGCCTGGATACCGAGACGGTGGAGCGTAGGAGCACGGTTGAGCATTACAGGGTGATCCTTGATAACGTCTTCAAGAGCGTCCCAAACCTTATTGTCTGCACGGTCAATGAGCTTTCTTGCGGATTTTATATTAGCGATAGCCTTCTTGTCAACGAGTCTCTTAAGAACGAAGGGCTTGAAGAGCTCGAGAGCCATTTCCTTAGGAAGACCGCACTGATACATCTTAAGCTCAGGTCCTACGACGATAACTGAACGTCCTGAGTAGTCAACACGCTTACCGAGGAGGTTCTGACGGAAACGTCCCTGCTTACCCTTCAGCATATCTGAGAGTGACTTGAGGGCGCGGTTGTTAGGACCTGTAACAGGTCTGCCGTGACGGCCGTTGTCGATAAGAGCGTCAACAGCTTCCTGGAGCATTCTCTTCTCATTTCTTACGATGATGTCAGGAGCGTCGAGCTCAAGCATTCTCTTAAGACGGTTATTTCTGTTGATAACACGTCTGTAGAGGTCGTTAAGGTCTGAAGTAGCGTAGCGTCCGCCGTCCAGCATTATCATAGGACGGATATCCGGAGGGATAACGGGAACTACGTCGAGAATCATCCACTCAGGCTTGTTGCCGGAGAGACGGAAAGCCTCGATTATCTGGAGTCTCTTGAGGAGCTTTACCTTCTTCTGACCGGCAGGGAGACCTACCAGCTCAGCCTTGAGGTCATCAGCAACGATCTCAATGTTGTTTCTCCAGTCTATATCTGTGAGTTCAGCAAATTTCTGACACTCTTCACACTCACACTCAGTAGGCTTGTTGAAGCACTGTATCTTCTTGCCGCCCAGTGAGATCTTACCCATTTCAACGAGGCGGTTCTTATGAGTATCATATCTTGCGGGATCGTACTCATTGAGGAGCTTCTTGATAGCCTCTGCGCCCATTTCAGCCTTGAAATCCTCGCCGTACTTCTCACGGTAGGAGAGGTATTCCTTCTCGGAGAGGAGCTGCTTCTTTATCAGCTCTGTGTTGCCGGGATCGATAACGATGTACTTAGTGAAGTAAAGGATCTCCTCCAGGCGCTTCTGAGAAATTTCCAGGACCTGACCGATACGGGAAGGAGTACCCTTGAAGTACCAGATATGGGAAACAGGAGCTGCAAGCTCGATGTGGCCCATACGCTCACGACGGACGGAGGCCTTGGTGACCTCTACACCGCATCGATCGCAGACAACGCCCTTATAGCGAATCTTCTTATATTTTCCGCAATGGCACTCCCAGTCCTTGGTCGGTCCAAAGATCTTCTCGCAGAACAGACCATCTTTTTCAGGCTTAAGAGTACGATAGTTAATCGTCTCAGGCTTCTTAACTTCGCCATGGGACCATTCCCTGATCTTCTCAGGAGAAGCAAGACCGATCCGGATGGAATCGAAAGACACTGCTTCCTTCACTTCATTCATATTCTCTGGCATCAGTGAAACTCCTTCCGTTAATCTTCGTCATCGAAATCATCGGCAGCATCAGCAAAGTCGGAATCATCCGGCTCTACATCTTCATCTTCGACATCGACAAGTTCATTCGTATCAGAATTGAATTCCTGCTGAGTGAATCCTGCCTTTTCGAAAGACTCTTTGCTATCGAATGCGTAATTCTTTTCGTTTCTGTCACTGCCGGAGATAATGGAATTAATATCGGTATTACCGTATTCCGAAGTCTCCTTCAGCTTCACTTCATTGCCATCCTCATCAAGAAGGGTCATATCAAGAGCCAGTGCCTGCAGTTCCTTAAGGAGAACCTTGAAGGATTCAGGGATACCAGGCTGAGGAATGTTCTCACCCTTAATGATTGCTTCATAAGTCTTAACACGACCAACAACGTCATCGGACTTAACGGTCAGGATTTCCTGAAGAGTGTATGCAGCGCCGTATGCTTCGAGCGCCCAAACTTCCATTTCTCCGAAACGCTGTCCACCGAACTGTGCCTTACCACCCAGAGGCTGCTGGGTAACCAGGGAGTACGGACCAGTGGAACGTGCATGAATCTTATCGTCTACCAGATGGTGGAGCTTGAGGTAATGCATGTGACCAATGGTAACAGGAGAATCGAAGTTCTCACCGGTACGTCCGTCACGAAGCTGAACCTTACCATCAGGACGAATAGGAACACCTTCCCAGAGCTTTCTGTGGTCATAATTATCATGCAGATAATCCATAACCTCAGGTCTGACCGAGTCCTTATACTTCTTCTTGAACTCATCCCAATCGGTATTGACGTAATCGTTAGCCATAATAAGAAGGTTATGGATATCTTCCTCGTTTGCACCATCGAATACAGGAGTCTCAATATTGAAACCAAGTACCTTGGCTGCAAGGGACAGATGAATCTCGAGGACCTGTCCGATATTCATACGTGAAGGTACGCCCAGAGGATTCAGAACGATGTCCAGAGGACGACCATTCGGAAGGAAAGGCATGTCTTCTACGGGAAGTACTCTGGAAACGACACCCTTGTTACCATGACGACCTGCCATCTTATCACCGACGGAGATCTTACGCTTCTGAGCGATGTAGATACGAACTGCCTTGTTAACACCAGGTGACAGCTCATCGCCATTCTCTCTTGTGAAGACCTTAGCATCTACAACGATACCATATTCACCGTGAGGTACCTTAAGGGAGGTATCACGGACTTCTCTTGCCTTTTCGCCGAAGATCGCACGAAGCAGTCTCTCCTCAGCAGTAAGCTCGGTCTCTCCCTTAGGAGTAACCTTACCAACAAGGATATCACCGGCACGAACTTCAGCACCGATACGGATAATACCATTCTCATCCAGATCCTTCAGAGCGTCATCACCAACACCAGCGACATCACGGGTGATCTCTTCAGGTCCAAGCTTGGTATCACGAGCTTCTATCTCGAACTCTTCAATATGAATAGAGGTATAAACATCATCCTCTACCAGACGCTCAGAGATCAGGACAGCATCCTCGTAGTTATAACCTTCCCATTCCATGAATCCGATCAGAGGGTTCTTACCAAGTGCAAGTTCACCCATGGAAGTAGAAGGACCATCTGCAATAACTTCGCCCTTTTCAACATGATCGCCCTTGTAGACGATAGGACGCTGATTGTAGCAGTTAGACTGGTTCGATCTCTCGAACTTGGTCAGGATATATTCATCTGTCTCACCATCATCTGACTTAATGATGATGCGGTTAGACTCAGAACGAAGTACAGTACCAGGACGCTTTGCAAGGACGCAGACACCAGAGTCAACTGCAGTCTTAGGCTCCATACCGGTTCCTACTACAGGAGGTTCTGTGGTAAGAAGAGGAACGGCCTGGCGCTGCATGTTAGATCCCATCAGTGCACGAGTCGGGTCATCGTTCTGCAGGAAAGGGATCAGTGCAGTTGCAACAGAGAATACCATTCTGGGGGAGACATCCATGTACTCGAACATGGTCTTGTCGTATGCCTGGGTCTCTTCTCTGAATCGACCGGAAACTGTATCTGTTGTGAAGTATCCGTTCTCATCAATCGGAGCGGATGCCTGTGCTACATGGTAGTTATCCTCTTCGTCTGCAGTCATATAAACTACTTCAGAAGTTACACGAGGATTAGCAGGATCAGAACGATCGATAATACGATAAGGTGCCTCAACGAATCCATACTCGTTAATACGAGCATAGGATGCCAGAGAGTTGATCAGACCGATGTTGGGTCCTTCAGGGGTCTCAATAGGGCACATACGTCCATAATGGGTGTAGTGGACATCTCGAACCTCGAATCCGGCACGATCACGGGACAGACCGCCAGGTCCAAGTGCAGACAGACGTCTCTTATGAGTCAGCTCACCCAGAGGGTTGTTCTGATCCATGAACTGAGACAGCTGGGAAGATCCGAAGAATTCCTTAACTGCTGCAGTTACCGGCTTGATGTTGATCAGGCTCTGAGGAGAGATTCCTTCGATATCCTGAGTGGTCATACGCTCACGAACAACACGCTCCATACGGGACAGACCGATACGGTACTGGTTCTGAAGCAGTTCGCCGACAGCACGGATACGACGGTTGCCCAGATGATCGATATCATCCTTATGGCCAACGCCGAACTCAAGATGCATATTGTAGTTGATGGATGCGAAGATATCTTCCATAGTGATGTGCTTGGGAACAAGTTCATGAACATCACGACGGATTGCATCCAGAAGGTCTTCCTTATCCTCATACTTCTCAATGAGCTGCATAAGTTCAGGATAGTAAACTGCTTCGTGAATTCCCAGTTCTTCAGGATTGCAGTCAACATACTTTGTAATGTCAACCATCATGTTGGAGAGAACCTTAACATTCTTCTCTTCTGTCTGGATCATGACATAAGGGATACCAGCGTTCTGAATCCGATCTGCGAGCTCTCTGCTCACGGAAGTACCAGCCTCAGCGATGATCTCACCGGTTGTCATATCAACAACATCTTCAGCCAGTCTCTTCTTATAGATGCGATTCTTCAGAGCGAGCTTCTTGTTGAACTTATAACGTCCAACCTTTGCCAGATCATAACGTCTGGGATCGAAGAACATACCATTGATCAGAGTCTCTGCACTATCTACAGACAGAGGTTCGCCAGGGCGAATCTTGCGGTAGAGTTCCAAAAGACCGCCTTCATAGGATCCCTGAGGAGCCTTCTCATTAATCGAAGGATCTTTCTCGAAGGAAGCGAGGATCTTCTTTTCCTCGCCGAAGAGGTCAATAATCTCCTGATTGGTTCCAAGACCAAGTGCACGTAAGAATACAGTAATAGGAACCTTACGAGTACGGTCAACACGAACCCAGAAGACATCGTTGGAATCCGTCTCATACTCAAGCCATGCACCACGGTTAGGGATGACAGTGCAGGAGTAGAGGTCCTTACCAATCTTATCCTGGGTAATATCGTAGTAGATACCGGGGGAACGAACGAGCTGGGAAACGATTACTCGCTCAGCGCCGTTGATTACGAAAGTACCGGTAGCAGTCATAAGAGGGAGATCGCCCATGAAGATCTCATGCTCATTGATCTCATCTGTCTCCTTATTATAGAGACGCACCTTAACCTTCAGAGGTGCTGCATAAGTAGCATCACGCTCTTTACACTGAGGGATCGTGTACTTGGTTTCGTCGGTACAAAGCTTGAAATCCGTGAATTCCAGGCTCAGATGTCCGCTGTAATCGGTAATCGGGGAGATATCCTCAAATGCTTCTTTCAACCCTTCACGCAGAAACCACTCATAAGAGTCCTTCTGCACTTCGATGAAATTCGGCATTTCAAGAACTTCCTTCTGGCGTGCGAGACTCATTCGCATGCCTTTGCCCGATTTTACCGGACGCATTCTGTTCTCATTCATTGACGTTTCACCTCTCGAAAACTTAACTTTTGTTGCACACCAATTGATCTATATTGATCGAGCGTATAGCGCTCGACAATGACGCAACGTACATCATAGCAAGAATCAAGTCCTTTCGTCAAGGATTTTTTCCAGCCTTCCATGTAAGTTGCGCTCAATTCTAATCTATTGCTCCACATTTGCGACACCTTCACTTTAGTTCTTCCATCGTCCGCAAACTTCTGAGCATCTTCTATATGACCGGGAATCCAGCCAGCCTTCTCCACCAGATCATCCGGCTTATGAATGTTATACACAAACTGATTTGTAAATATAAAAAAATAGAGAGATAGCGTTATTCGCTCCCGGATAAAGGGCGGGTGCGTACGCCATCTCTCTGTATTGTTACCAAGCATATAAATTGCTTCGCATTTTAAAGGCAACTTGCAAACAAGTTTGTTCGCTGTCTTTGGACATGTATGCTTTTCGGCAATTACTTAAGGGTAACCTTTGCGCCTTCAGCCTCAAGCTTAGCCTTGATGTCATCAGCGGTAGCCTTGTCAGCCTGCTCCTTAACAACCTTAGGAGCGCCGTCAACAAGATCCTTAGCTTCCTTAAGTCCAAGACCGGTAGCTTCACGAACAACCTTGATAACCTTAACCTTGTTAGGGCCAACTTCGGTAAGCTCTACATCGAACTCAGTCTTCTCTTCTGCTGCTGCGCCAGCGCCTGCGCCTGCGCCTGCTGCTACAACAACACCAGCTGCTGCGGATACGCCGAACTCTTCCTCACATGCCTTAACGAGGTCGTTAAGTTCCATAACGCTAAGCTCTTTGATAGCTGCGATGATCTCATCATTGGATAACTTTGCCATGATAAATTTCCTCCATTAATTAGATTTTTTACAATACTGCAATAAGCATTATGCTTCTGCAGGTGCTTCTTCTGCTGCGGATGCTTCTGCGGTAGCTGCAGCGGGTGTCTTCTCTGCGATCTGATTGATAACGCGAGCGAAGTTTGCCATAGGGCTCTGCAGGGAACCAAGCAGTCTGGAAAGAAGCTCGTTTCTGGAAGGAATCTTAGCGATTGCCTTCATGCCCTCTGCATCATAGAAAGTACCTTCTACAACACCAGCCTTGATTTCAAGTGCAGGTGCATTTTCAGCAAACTTAGCTACGATTCTTGCAGGTGCTGTTGCATCGTCCTTAGAGATTGCGATTGCGCTTGGTCCTTCAAGTACCGGTGCAAGGCTCTCAAAATCGGTTCCCTTGAATGCGAAGTTCATCATCGTATTCTTGTAAACCTTGTACGTTACGCCAGCTTCACGGAGCTCCTTACGAAGCTTGGTGTCCTGGTCAACGGTAAGTCCACGGTAATCAACGACTACTACAGACTGTGCGTCCTTAACGTTTTCAGAGATCTCCTGAACGATAGGCTGTTTTAATTCAACTTTTGCCACGAATTTTACCTCCTTATCGTATTTTGGTTACCAAATGCGAATTGAGATAAGAAAAACCTCTCCGTCCGTAGACAGAGAGGTTAACATTTCATTAATGTTCACTCATCCCTCGGCAGGTAGCATGCGTTACGTCTTGCGACACCTGCTGTCTTCGGCATTTGCGTTCTATATTATATTATGTATTTTGCCTGATGTCAACCGAAAATTACTCTTCAGTAGTAGCTGCAGAGGTAACCTTCAGAGGGTTAACCTTTACGCCAGGTCCCATGGTGGGAGCAAGAGTAACGTTCTTGAGGTAGGTACCCTTCAGGGAAGAAGGGCGAGCCTTGTTGATGGCATTCATTAAGGTCTGGAAGTTGTCGGATAACTGCTCTTCAGTGAAGGAAGCCTTTCCAATCGCAACATGAATGATGTTTGCCTTGTCCAGACGATACTCAACCTTACCAGCCTTGATATCAGCGATAGCCTTGGTGACATCCATGGTTACGGTGCCGGCCTTGGGGTTAGGCATTAAGCCCTTAGGTCCAAGGACACGACCAAGACGTCCAACAACACCCATCATATCGGGAGTTGCAACGACTACGTCGAAATCAAACCAACCGTCGTTCTGGATCTTCGGAATAAGTTCCTCAGCACCAACGAAGTCAGCGCCGGCAGCGGTAGCTTCATCAGCCTTGGGTCCCTTTGCGAATACGAGAACCTTAACGGTCTTACCAGTTCCGTGGGGAAGAACGACTGCTCCGCGGATCTGCTGATCAGCGTGACGGCCGTCACATCCGGTACGGATATGAACTTCGATTGTTTCGTCGAACTTAGCAACTGCATTCTTCTTAGCGATAGCGATTGCTTCAGCGGGATCGTACTGTACAGACTTGTCGTAAGACTTAACGACCTCGTTATACTTCTTTCCGTGTTTCATGATTGTTTTCCTCCTGTGGTTCGGTCGGGTGTGCGATGGTAGCCCGGAAAACAGGCTCCGCCCTCCCACGTATTTCTTACGCTATGTATCTTGGGTTATCAGTCTACGACTTCAACACCCATGGATCTTGCGGTACCAGCGATCATGCTCATTGCAGACTCGATAGATGCTGCATTAAGGTCCGGCATCTTGGTCTCAGCGATTTCCTGAACCTGTGCCTTGGTGATCTTAGCTACCTTGTTCTTGTTAGGTTCGCCGGAAGCCTTCTGAATCTTTGCAGCCTTCTTGATGAGAACTGCTGCAGGAGGGGTCTTGGTGACGAACGTAAAACTACGATCCTGATATACAGTGATTACGACAGGAACGATGGTGTCACCCATCTGTGCTGTCTGAGCGTTGAACTGCTTGGTGAATTCAACGATGTTAACTCCGTGCTGGCCGAGTGCCGGTCCAACGGGGGGAGCCGGTGTAGCTTTTCCGGCTGCGATCTGAAGCTTAATATAGCCTTCTACTTTCTTTGCCATTTGGAAAGTTCCTCCTTATTTTATTTCATTTTTTCGACGTCCGCATAGCTGATCTCTACCGGTGTCTCACGGTCGAAGAGCTCAACATTGATCGTAACAGTCTGCTTAGACGGATTCATATTCTGGATTACACCCACAGTGTCCTTCCATACTCCTCCGATAACGGTGACAGTGTCTCCCGTTGTGAAGTCGACTTCGATCGGTGCTGCGGTCTGGTCGTCCTGCTGGATACCAAAACGTCGCATCTCTGCGTCGGTAAGGGGTACAGGCTTGGATCCGGGTCCGACAAATCCTGTACATCCACGGGTATTCCGTACGACGTACCAGGTATCGTCATTCATGATCATATGCACAAAAACATATCCCGGGAACATCTTGCGGGAAACCTGCTTCCTCGCACCATTCTTCATTTCCATAACATCGATCATCGGGATACGAACCTCAAGGATCTGTTCCTCGAGATGACGGTTCTCGATTGCTTTCTCGATGTTGGTCTTGACTTTGTTTTCGTAGCCAGAATAGGTATGTGCTACATACCACTGTGCCTCTGCCATATTACCGAGCCTCCATTACAGTTTAACCAGGAAATCAACGCCATTCTTAACGAACATGTCAATAACGGCGATCAGGATTCCCACGATCACAGATACGATTACGACGGCAGTGGTCTGTCTGCCAACCGTATTGCGATCAAGCCAAGCCACCTTCTGAAACTCTCCCTTGAGAGCATTGAAGCGGTCTGCCATGGTCTTCTTACCTTCTTTTGCCATGATGCACTCCTTATTTTGTTTCCTTATGTAAGGTATGCTTCTTGCAGTTAGGGCAATACTTCTTCAGTTCCATACGATCAGGATGAAGACGCTTTTCCTTGGTAAGATTGTAATTCCGATGCTTGCATTCGGTACACTCTAATGTTATCTTCGTGCGCACAACTTCCACCTCCAGTTAATTTAGTTTGCTCATGCCCTAATTTTGGGCATAAAAAAAAGACCT
>Ga0256869_1001543_pt1 | contig 11411 bp, 9 predicted proteins | sample RumenRJG_05RNA_FD_186096 | JGI IMG/M metagenome (GOLD analysis project Ga0256869, IMG submission 186096) | Metatranscriptome of bovine rumen microbial communities from Lethbridge, Alberta, Canada - Rumen RJG_05 (Metagenome Metatranscriptome) | ecosystem: Host-associated > Mammals > Digestive... | reverse complement strand
TTGTTCACGGTGCCGCACTCGCAGGTCCATCCGCCCGCTGCCGCTCCGGCGGCCGCCTGGCTGGGCGCCTGCATCTGCTGCTGCATCTGCTGCTGATACTGCATCTGCTGCATGTTGGTCTGGCTCGCCATGCCCATGTATCCAAGGCCGCCTGCCATGCCGAGTCCGACACCCATCATGCCGCCGGCTGCGCCGTTCGGGTTGTGTCCCGCGGCGTTGATGCCGTTCGCGATCTGGCCCTGCACATAGCCTTCGCGGATGCTCGGGTCGCTGAGCATCGCACCTTCGTTTCTCTTGTTGATGAGGGCCTGGGAGGTCTCGTCATAGCTGATGCTGGCGATACCGACTCTGACGACCTCGAATCCTCTCATCTTGGTCCACGGCTCATCCAGTGCGTTGTCCATGTATCTGGACAGGGTGCCTGCCTTGGAGGTCACGAAGGAGATCCTCTCTCCGTCCGCGGACATCTGGTTCAGGGCTGCCTGGAAAGCCTCAAGGAACTCTGCGCGGTACTGGTCCGCAATGTCCTCGTATTCGACCTTGGTGGCGTTCTTCGGAATGACTTCACTGTAGAACAGCAGCGGGTTGGTGACCCGGATGGAATAGTCTCCGTGGGCGCGGAGGAACAGTTCCGCGTTGTAGAAGGTATCAAAGTACTGGACCGGGTTCGGGGTGCCGAACTTGATTCCCTTGATCTCCTGGGTGTTGATGAAGAAGACCTTCTGCGCAGAAGAAGGAGTTCCGCCGTATTTGATACGTCCGAACACTTCCTTCAGGGAGTCGCCGAACTGTCCGTTGAACAGGGACGGAGCAGAGGAGTTCTGCACTTCGTAGTAGCCCTCTTCAGCTGTATAGTCCACGACCTTGCCGCCATCCACCAGCAGCATGAACTGGTTCGGATAGACATGGATCTTGGAACCGTTGCTGACGATATTGGAGCTGCCCTTCGTGTTGGAGCCTTTGCCGGGTCTTACCGGAACACCGCTGGTGAACACGGTGCTTCCGCCCATGTCGTTCGCCTCAAGAACCTCGAGCCACTGGTCCCCGAGACCGCTTCCGATCGCGCTAACCGCCGCTTTAATAAGTCCCATAACCTTTTCCCTCCTTAAATTCTGAATAGCAGGCTTAAAACGCCTTAATTTGCTGGTTCTATTCTATCAGACCTTACAAAAATGAGAAACCCCCCAGATGGCGGTGTTTGTGAAGAAGCGGTGAAATTTTCACCGCGGCGGCGATGAGAAACGCGCCGCAGAGAACTGCGAGCACCACACATCCTGCGGGAAGAAGCGCCGGGGAAAGAAGGATCCTCTCCGGGAGCCCTGCCCCGATCAGGGGCGATGAAACAGCGCTGCTCTGCCCTGTCACTGTCTGGACCGCCCTGTCGAAAACGCAGACCGGCAGGATCGCCAGCACAGCCACCAGCGCATAGGAAGAGGCTGCTGCCACCGGTGTCCTGCGGCTCACCGCGGAGAAGAACATGCCGATGCTCCCGGTAAAGCAGGCGGTCAGGAGGATCAGAAGATACAGCAGCGCCAGGTCTCTTGGGCGCACGCCGCCAAACAGCAGCACCGCCGCGAAGACCGGGGTGCCTGTCAGGAGCAGCACCACCACGCCGGAGAGCGCCGACAGAAGCTTTCCCAGGATGATCTCCGCCGGCGTCATGCGGGTCGTCAGCACCAGCTCCAGCGTCTTCTTCTCCCGCTCCCCCGTGATGCAGCCGGAGGTGATGGCAGGCATCATCACGGCGGAGGCTGCGAATTCCAGCCAGGCAAGCCTCGAGAACATGCTCAGGAACACGCTGTAGCGCAGTTCTCCTGTCTCTGAAACTCTGTGTATCGTGACCCACATCGCCGCCAGGGCGGCGGAGGCGAGAAATATGTTGAACGTCGTCAGGACTGCCGGGAACCGGACGCTCCTGGAGCCGGACTTCCGTTCTCTGTCATAGATCGGATTCATCATCATCATTGCTCAGTATCAGCCTTTCTTCCGTTTTTCCTGTCATCTGCAGGAAAAAGGACTCCAGGGTCCCGGGCTCCCGCATGAAGCCGTTGACCGGGATATCCGCATCGATCAGCTGCATCAGAAGGGCCGCTTCATCTTCCGCGCCGCCCTCAAACTCCAGGCTGAAGGTCTTGTCCGACAGGGTGACAGAGCGGACACAGGGATGCCGCCGGAAGATCCCCATGGCGGTCTGTGTCCCCGCGAGGACAGAGATCCGCAGGGGATTCGAGTTCCCGATCCGTTCCAGGATGGGCTGCACCTCTCCTGTGGCTTTCACCGTCCCCTTCTCCAGGATCCCGATGTCCGTGCATATCTCGGAGAGTTCGGAGAGGATGTGGGAGCTGATGACGATAGTCTTGCCGGTGTCGCACAGCTCACAGAGCATCTCCCGGATGGAGACGCGGCTGTGGGGATCCAGACCGCTGGTGGGCTCGTCCAGAACCAGGTACTCCGGGTCGTGGATCAGGGCACGGGCAATGCTGAGGCGCTGCTGCATGCCCCGGGAAAGTGTCTCCACGGGGTGGTCCGAGCGCTCCTGCAGCCCGACGTTTCTGATCAGTTCCTCACAGCGCACCCGGGCAGTGCGCCCCTTCATCCGGAAGGCGGAGGCGAAAAACTCCATGTACTCCATGACGGTCAGGGAGTCGTAGCTGCCGAACTCGTCCGGGACGTAGCCGATCTTCATGCGGGCTTCAGCCGGGTTCTTCAGGGCGTTTACGTCGTCGATGAACAGCTCTCCCTTATCTGGTGCAAGGATCCCCGCGATGATCTTCAAAAGCGTGGTCTTGCCCGCGCCGTTCTGTCCCATCAGCCCGAACAGGGTGCCGTCGGGGACAGTCAGGTCCAGGCCGCGGAGCGCCTGCACCCTGCCGTAGGATCTGCTGATCCCTTTTAATTCAAGCATCAGTTTTCCTCCCCGATCACATAGGGTATGGGCAGTGCGGTGTCCAGACGTCCTCCCGCCGGGTCTCCGCTGTCCGCGTACCGCACAGTCAGCATGTTGTCGGGAGAAAGATATCCCGAGAGTTCCTCCTCACTGAGGCTCCTCTGGTCCGGCTCCAGCTCGTCAAAGCTTCCGGTGCCGTAGTTGTAAAGGGAGATGGTGCCGCGGAAGCTGTGGCTCCCGCTGCTGTCGTCCCCGCTGTCAAAGACGGTGTCCGGTTCCTCAAAGTACAGCTCCGTAATGTGGATGTCGAAGCCCGGCAGGTACCCCAGCACCACCGGGTCGCCCCGGTAGCAGGAATTCGTCTCCAGGATATAGTCCCCGCTGATCACCTCCGGCGTCCTGGACAGCATGGACCGGCAGATCAGGGTGCCCTCCCGCATCTCCACAGGAAGTGTGGATGTCACAAGGGTCATGCCGGTGTGCATCATATTGTCGGCCACCAGGTCCTCCCCGGTGTCCTCTGCGAAGCCGATGACTCTCGCGTCCGGGGTGTATCCCCGGATGGCGTCGGAGAGGTAGAAGCTCAGGAAATTTGCCCGTTCAAGAGCTTCAATGTGTTCCCGCAGCCCGACGGAACCGTCGAATACTCCAGTGAGGAAGGACGCCACGGTGTCATTATCGTTCAGAGGAGGATGATACAGCATCAGCCCCCCGATCTCCACTTTCTCCCCCGGCTCCAGGGTCCCCAGGGGGATCACTTTCCCGTGGAGACAGACCGCCGCGTCCCGCACCCGGAAGGGGAACAGGTTCTGCACGGCGCCGCTGCACTCTTCTCCCATAAGGAAAAGGCTGCCCGAGAAGCCTTCCCCGTCCCTGTTGGAGCCGCTTTTTTCCAGCCGGAAAAAGCTGGATTCAAAGGCGCCCGCGCTGGTGACGGAGATCTGTCTGCCGCCGGTCCCTCCGGAGATCCTGACGTGCACTTCTTCATCTCCGGTCACTGTGTCCTTCCTGCCCTGGTTCAGGGCATTGGTCAGCGGCGTCACCGTGTAGGGCGCCGGGATCATGACCTGGTAGGACCCGGTGACGGGATTTCTCAGGTTCAGATAGGCAGTCTCGTTCAGCGTCGCCTCTCCCGCTTCCCGGATCCTCGCGTAGGTACAGAAGGTCTCTTTCAGACGGGAAGGACTGCCGGCGGCGTAAAGGATCCCGGAGAACACCACCGCAAGGCCCGCGGCGATCCTCCGGTACAGGATGGTCTTTCCGGTCCGCTTCAGGAGCAGCCAGAGGACCGGTCCCAGAAGAAGGAGGTACAGCGCCAGGATGCCGCCGAAAACAGCGGTATCCGGCAGCGATTTCTGCACGCCGGCATCGATCAGGGACTGGGCGGACCAGTATTCGTCGTACTCTGTCCCGTAGGCCTCGGAGACCAGCCTCTCCAGCCTGCTCTCTCCCAGGGTCCTGGTCAGGACAACGTCCGTGAAGGAGGAGTGGCCTGCTGCATACTCCGCGGTATCGGTAAAATCAAAGGACGCCGCTGCCAGTATCCCGGTGCCCTTGTTCACTGTGGAGATCAGCGGCACTGTGTCGGCGGACATAACGGTGCTGCCGCCGTGGAGTGCGAAGTTCACGAGGGGCAGTTCAAGGCCTGCAGTACCGGGTGTATCAAGACTCTGCAGGGCAGACATGCTGAGTTCCGTCTTTACAGGCGGCTCATACATATCCTCCAGAAATTCCGGTGCGAACTGTCCCAGGGTGTCGTCCACCCGCTCGCCGGTACCAAACAGCAGGACGCCGCCTTCCCGCATCCACTGCATCAGGGCGCGGGTCTGCTCCACCGACAGTCTGGACATACGGAAGGAACTGACCACGATGACATCCAGCATGTCCAGTCTTCCGCGATCCACCGGGAAAGTCTCCGGCTGAAGCGTGAAGGCCCTGGTCCGGAGCTGTCCGTAGTTTACGGAAGCTTCGTTGAAATACTGAAGGTCCTGGGGTCTGTCGGAGAGAAGTCCTATAAAGATCTCCGGCGGCGTCGTGCTGATGTTCAGCTTGACCCGTTTCACCGCGGCGGCGCTGCCGTCCTCTCTCAGGACCCGGACCGCCAGCTGGTCGGAGCCCGGGCTGATGGGGACCGTCATCTCGGAGGCAAAGGTCTCTCCGGGCGCGATCTCCATCGGATAGTCATAGGCGTAGACCGAGTTGTCGGACTGCCGGGTCAGGATCTCCACGATGCCGGAAAGCTCTTCGGCTTCGTCGTTTTTCAGCACGACGTTCAGCGGCAGATTCCTGCCGCCCTTCGCACTGTTTCCGTATCCGTATTCAACTTCGATCGATGGCATTGGCAAATTTTTCCTTGTCGATATCAAAATGGACCGGCAGCACCACAATAAAGGACGTGCCGGAAAGGTCGCTCGTCACCGAGATGTTCCCGCCGTGCATCTCCACGATGTTTTTCGCGATGGCGAGTCCCAGTCCTGTCCCGCCGGTGCTGGAGGATCTTGACTGCTCCACCCGGTAGAACTTGTCGAAGATCAGGGGAAGCTCGTTGGCGGGGATCACCTTCCCGTAGTTGATCACCCGGACTTCCGCCTGAGTCTCTGTCCCGTGGACCTTCACCCGGATCCGCTTTCCCTCCGCGCCGTACTTGATGGCGTTGTTCACCAGATTGTCGAAGAGCCTGGCCAGAAGATTCGGGTCCGCGGTGATCATGAGGGCGGGCACGTTGGATTCCAGCTCATACTGGAGTCCCGCCTCCTCAAAATTCGGGTAGAACTCGGTCAGAAGCTGGCTCAAAAGCTTTATGAGGTCGATGTTGGACACCCGCATGGAGATCTTCCCGTAGCTCAGCTTCGTGAAGCCGAACAGGTCGTTGATCAGCTGCTGCAGCTTCTTTGACTTTGTGTAAGCGATCTCAATGTACCGGGTACGGGTCTCCTCCGGGAGGTCCGGCTTCTGCGTCAGGATCTCGAGGTATCCGATGATGGAGGTCAGCGGTGTCCGGAGATCGTGGGCGATATTCGTGATCAGCTCGTTCTTCGACCTCTCCGCCTCTCTCTCCCGGTCCATCAGGTCCCGGATGTCGGCAGTCATCAGGTTCAGGTTCTCCGCCATCCCGGAGAACTCATCATCCCCTTCCACCTCCACGAAGGCGTTCAGATCGCCGCCCGCGATGGTCTGCATGGTCTCGGAGATGCGGTCGATGTACACGAAGGACTTCCTCTGAAGAAACCAGAACACCGTGGCAAACAGGCAGATCCCGAACAGGAGGAGCAGAAGGACCGCCACCACGCGGAAATCCGACAGCGCTGCCGCCGCCGAATTGTCCGGTTCTGCCTCATGCACGTAATCTGCTGCTGTCAGAAGATTCCGGACCAGGAAGAACTCCGCGATCAGCGTGATCAGAAGACTGTAGATGATCCCGGAGAGCACTTTCTTCCGGAAGCTCTCGCCCGCGTTTTCTTTGTTATTTTTCAATCTTGTATCCCACACCCCAGACAGTGGTGATGATCTTGTCTGTTCTGGTGTCCTCCTTCATCTTCCCGCGAAGCCGGCGGATGTGCACCATCACGGTGTTGTTTGCCTCATAGACCTTTTCATTCCACACCCGCTCAAAGATCTCGTCCGTGGAGAAGACTTTGCCGGGATTGCTGGCGAGAAGGAACAGAATGTCGAACTCGATGGGGGTCAGCCGGATCTCTTCGCCGTCGATGGTGACCTTGTGGTTGTCCCGGTTGATGGTCAGGTTCCGGACTGTGATCTCGCTCTGATGCTTCTCTCCGGCCGGTCTGCTGTTGGGGTTCAGCTGCATGTAGCGGCGCAGCTGGCTTTTGACTCTGGCGGTCAGCTCCAGCGGATTGAAGGGTTTCGTGACATAATCGTCCGCGCCGGTTCCGAGTCCCTTGATCTTGTCCAGGTCCGTGCTCTTCGCGCTGAGCATGATGATCGGGATATTCCTGGTCTCACGGATCTTCTGACACATCTCCAGGCCGTTCATGCCCGGCATCATGATATCCAGAAGCACCAGGTGGATGTCCTCCCTGGCGAGGATCTCAAGGCCTTCCTGCGCGTTCTTCGCCTTGGAGACATGGTATCCGTCACTGACCAGATAGATCTCCACCAGTTCGGCGATCTCTTTTTCGTCGTCCACTACAAGAATGTTAATCTGATCCATACTTCTCCTTTCCTCAGACCTTGAATCTGTATCCGACGCCCCAGATAGTCTCGATATACTGCGGCTTCGCGGAGTTCATTTCGATCTTTTCGCGTATCTTCTTGATATGCACTGTCACGGTGGCGATGTCACCGACGCTCTCCATGCCCCAGATCTCCCGGAACAGCTCCTCCCGGGTATACACATGATTCGGATTCGACGCCAGGAATGAGAGGAGGTCGAACTCCTTGGCCGTAAAGACCTTCTCCTCTCCGTTCACCCAGACCTGCCGGCTGGTGCGGTCGATCTTCAGGCCCCGGATCTCCAGGACCTCGGAACGGCTCTGTCCCACCAGGCGCTCGTAGCGGTTCAGGTGCGCCTTCACTCTCGCCACCATCTCCCCGGGCGAGAAGGGTTTGGTGATGTAATCGTCCGCGCCGAGTCCCAGCCCCCGGATCTTGTCGATGTCCTCGTGCTTCGCGCTGACGATGATAATCGGCGTATTTTTCTTCTCCCGCACGATGCGGCAGATCTCGAATCCGTCCGCTCCGGGAAGCATCAGGTCGAGGATGATGAGGTCATACTCCCCGTCCAGGGCTTCTTTCAGCCCCTGCTGTCCGTCGTCGCAGATGGTCGTCTCAAAACCGTTGATCTCCAGATAATCACGCTCCAGTTCCGCGATGCTCCGGTCATCCTCTATGATCAGGATCCTGCTCACACTACGTTTCTCCTTCCATGTATTTTCTCAGGGAGAAGATGATCTTCGTCCCTTTTCCAGGTTCGCTCCGGGCCCAGACGCGGCCGCCGTGGTCCTCGATGATCTTCTTCACGATGGAGAGGCCGATGCCGCTGCCTCCCTTGGAGCTGCTTCTTGAGGTATCCGCGCGGTAAAAACGGTTAAAGATGTTCGGCAGATCCTCCCTCGCGATCCCCTTCCCGTTGTCCGCGATCTCCACCCGCACGAAGTCGCCGTCGTCCTCCAGCCTGAGGGCGATCTCTCCGGTCTCCTTGTCGTTGTATTTCACAGAATTGCCTATGATGTTGTTGATGACCCGCTTCATCTGTTCCACGTCCGCGATGACCACCACGTCCGGCTGCACGTTGCTGACGTAGGAAAACAGCATGCCCCCGGCTTCCATCTCGGTCCCGACCTCGTCGGCGCAGTCCCGGAAGAATTCACTGACCCGCACCTTCTCGAAGTGATACGGGATGCGGTTGGCGTCGATCTTCGTGTAGAAGGTCAGCTCGTCGATCAGGCGGTCCATGTCGTTCGCCTTGTTGTAAATGGTGCGGATATAGCGGTTCATCTGCTCCGGGCTCCTGGCGACGCCGTCCAGGATCCCCTCCACGTATCCCTTGATGGAGGTGATGGGCGTCTTCAGGTCGTGGGTGATGTTGCTGATCAGCTCCTTGTTGTCCCGGTCGTACTGCAGCTTCTCCTCCTGATTCTCCTTCAGGCGGATGCGCATCTCCTCGAAGTCCTCCATCAGCTGGCGGATCTCGCCGCCGACATCCTCTGCGTCGAGGACTTTATCCAGGTTCCCTTCCTTAATCTCATTCATCGCCTCATGCAGCTTCTCCAGAGGGCGGATGATCCCGCTGTAGATCCAGACCGCCATGGAAAAACCCACAATTACAAGGACAGCGATCCCCGAAGTGAGCACCTGCGTGGTCAGATGGGAATCGCTGTTCTTCCAGATTCCCAGGAGATACAACGCCATGGGAATAATGATGATCATCAGGACAGAGCCGAACAGTCTGATTCTGGTCTGCTTCACAGACAGTTCCTCCGTGTCTCAGATTAAATGTACTTCTTAAGCTTCTCGACGCGGTCCGTCTTCTCCCAGGGGAGATCCAGATCGTTCCTTCCGAAATGTCCGTAGGACGCGGTCTGGCGGTAGATCGGCCGTCTCAGGTCCAGGGTGCGGATGATAGCCGCGGGCCGGAGGTCGAATTCCTTCCGGACGATCTCGCAGAGTCTGCTGTCCGGCAGTTTTCCGGTGCCGAAAGTGTTCACTGACACCGAGGTGGGCGTCGCGACGCCGATGGCGTAGGACAGCTGGATCTCACAGGCGTCGGCCAGGCCGGCAGCCACCAGGTTCTTCGCCACATAGCGCGCTGCGTAGCAGGCGGAGCGGTCCACCTTGGTCGGATCCTTGCCGGAGAAGGCGCCGCCGCCGTGGCGCGCATATCCGCCGTAGGTATCGACGATGATCTTCCTTCCGGTCAGTCCGGAGTCGCCGTTGGGGCCTCCGATGACAAATCTTCCGGTGGGGTTGATGTAGAACCGGGTATTCTCATCCACCATATCCGGCGGAAGCACCGCGTTGAAGACATATTTGCGGATATCCTGATGGATCTGCATCTGGGTGACATCCGGATCGTGCTGGGTGGAAAGGACCACCGTGTCGATCCGCACCGGTTTTCCAGTCTCATCGTATTCCACAGTCACCTGGCTCTTCCCGTCCGGACGAAGGTAGGGGACGATCCGCTCCTTGCGTACCTCTGCAAGTCTCCGGCACAGTGCGTGAGCCAGGGCGATGGGATACGGCATCAGCTCTTCCGTCTCTCTGCAGGCGTAGCCGAACATGAGACCCTGGTCTCCGGCGCCGGTGTTCAGGAGCTCCTCCTCGCTGCCCTCTCGGGCCTCCAGCGCCCGGTCAACGCCCTGGGCGATGTCCGGGGACTGCTCATGGATCGCCGTGAGCACCGCGCAGGTGTCGCAGTCAAAACCGAATTTTCCTCTGGTGTAGCCGATATCCCTGACAGTGTCACGGACGATCTGCTGGTAGTCGATACGTGCGCTGGTAGTGATCTCTCCCATCAGGACCACAAGTCCGGTGGTGGTGCTGGTCTCGCAGGCAACACGGCCCTGGGGATCCTGCGCGAGGATCGCGTCCAGCACAGCGTCAGAGATCTGGTCGCAGATCTTGTCCGGATGTCCTTCTGTTACAGACTCTGATGTAAAAAGTCTTCTCTCCATTTGTTCTTCCTTCGTTATTTTCTCTTCCTGAAGTTTCATGACAGATCCGGCACGTGTTCCGTCACACGGCGCGCATCTGGAATTTTCTTATGTCTCTTTCGTCCTCAGCGATGACGATATCCGCCCCGAGGCCCTGCAGTTTCTGTTCGAAGTGCTCATAGCCGCGCTGGATGTAGTGGATGTCGGACACCGTGGTGCAGCCCTCGGCGGAAAGACCCGCCAGCACCAGTGCAGCGCCGGCTCTCAGGTCGCAGGCTTTGATCTCCGCGGCGGTGAACCGCTCAATGCCCGTGATGATCGCAGTGTTCCCTTCTACCTTGAAGATGGCGCCCATGCGTGCCAGCTCATCGAGGTACCGGAAGCGGTTCTCGAAGATGCTCTCGATCACGACACTGGTCCCTTTTGCCAGCGCCAGGGCGGTCCCGGCCTGGGACTGCATATCCGTGGGGAATCCGGGATACGGCAGCGTCTTCACGTTGGTGGGGCGGAGGCGCCGTGTCCCGACAACGCGGATCGCGTCGTCAAATTCCAGCAGCTCGCATCCCATCTCCTTCAGTTTCGCGCCGATGGCTTCCATGTGCTTCGGGATCAGATTTCTGACCAGGATGTCTCCTCTTGTGATCGCCGCGGCGAACATGAAGGTCCCGGCTTCGATCTGGTCCGGAATGATGGAATAGTTTGTTCCGTGGAGCTTCTCCACGCCGCGGATCCGGATCACGTCCGTCCCGGCGCCCTTGATGTTCGCACCCATGCTGTTCAGGAAGTTCGCCACGTCGACGATGTGCGGCTCCTTGGCGGCGTTCTCAAGGACAGTCCGCCCCTGGGCAAGCGAAGCAGCCATCATTATATTAATGGTGGCTCCGACTGAGACGATATCCAGAAAAATATGGTTCCCGACGAGGCTCGTCGCCTCCGCACGGACCTTTCCTCCGGTCACCCGGACATCCGCTCCGAGGGCCCGGAATCCCTTCAGGTGCTGGTCAATGGGCCTGGACCCGATAGCGCAGCCGCCGGGAAGCGGGACGTCGGCACTCTTGTACTTTCCAAGCAGTGCGCCGATCAGGTAATAAGACGCCCTGATCCTCGACATATATTCGCTTTCCACGCAGAGCTCATGGATGGATGAGGCGTTGATTGTGACACTGTGGCTGCTGGTGCGCTCTACTTTCGCTCCGATCTCGCGGATGGCGTCCAGCATCATATTGATATCTCTTACATCCGGCAGATTTTCGATGCAGACGTCCTCGTCCGTCATCACTGCCGCCGCAAGTATTCCAAGGGCCGCGTTCTTCGCTCCGCTGACAGTCACCTCTCCTGTCAGGGGGGCGCCGCCCCTCATAATATATTGAGACATTGCTGCTCCTCTGGATCCGCGCTTATGAAATAACGCG
>Ga0256869_1001539_pt1 | contig 11422 bp, 10 predicted proteins | sample RumenRJG_05RNA_FD_186096 | JGI IMG/M metagenome (GOLD analysis project Ga0256869, IMG submission 186096) | Metatranscriptome of bovine rumen microbial communities from Lethbridge, Alberta, Canada - Rumen RJG_05 (Metagenome Metatranscriptome) | ecosystem: Host-associated > Mammals > Digestive... | reverse complement strand
CGGCAATCTCCCTGTTAAGTGCCACCCTGTAAAAATGCTTCAAATACCGTCTGCAGCCTACCCTATCGCTGTGTTCATTTGTCTATTACAGGCCTTACCAGTCTGCCCATCGGTCTGTAATCGCCCCAGCACTTAATTGTAATACTATTTTCTTCTTTGTCGTAATTAGCCCAGATGGTATGTGCGTTGCGGATAAAGCTCTTAGTACCACCCCAATACGAACAAGTACTACCTACTTCTTCATTGTTTTCACCAGAGATAAAGCCACCAGCTGGTAAAAATATACTATTTCCATTGAGACCTGTTATCTTGAATCCGTTTACGCCATCTTGCTGCGTCCACTCCCATAAGCAATTGTTTCTTAGTTCCATGATTTCTGTATCAGTAGGCAATCGCCACTCTCCTTTCCACATCTGCCGAGCCATATCATACTCGGTTCCGCAAATAGACTCACCAAGATCTATCAAACATTGCTCACACTCTTTCGAATCGGTATACTTATATGTATCGAACCAATACTTGGTTTTAGGCTCCATCTCGGCCCATGCCAAGTAAGTGCCAAAATCAGAAGCAGACTTGGCACCAATATTATGTGATGCCCATTTCACACTCAGCCCCAAATCTACCGCGTTTTCCACATTCTGAGCACACGCACTCAGGCAAAAACCTAGGATTATTAGCACCACAAGCAATACAGCTGCGATTGATTCCAGACGTTTAAGCCATCGCTTTTCACCAATTAATCTATATTTATTCATATTACTTTTTCATTTCATCTTCTGCCCAACGCATTCTAAGTTTTGCCTTGTCACGCGCATCTTCTGCCCACTTCAGACGGACTTGAGCTTTGGAAAGCGCATCGTCAGCCCATTTTGTATATGTACGAGATTGGCTATAATCCTTTTTCTTAGCATAACTCTCCGCCTGACGAGTATAACGAGTAGCCTTTTCTGTAAGTTGTTGCGCCTCACGCTCATATTTCTCAGCCTGCTCATTATATCGTTGCGCTTCACGCAGATACTGTTGGGCTTTATCTGGTTGGGCATTAATGCTTTGACAGCTCAAAGACAATAACAATACTACTGAATATACCTTAATTCTCAATCTCATATCTTACGAAATAACAAGGGCATCTACTTAACGCAGATGCCCTAAAAATGTCATTGTATTACTTTGCGCCACCAAATACGTCACAATCATTATAAGGCTTTTCTTTTATAATATTTGCCTCATAATTAGAATGAATTGGCACACGTTTATTCCATTTTTCTGCCCATATTTGAGCACGCGTCCTTGTTTTAGTCTTATTTGCATAGCTATAGTAAGTGGCAATTTGAGAAATATCAAAATTCAAATCAATTTCACAAATGTATTCGTCACCTGCAACGACATCTACAAGGGCTCCTTCATCAGTTCCAAACGTCTTAGTCTCACCATCCTGTTCACATGCGAACCACAAATTCAAATTTTTCATCGGCAGCAGGAAAGTATACCTATAAGCAAAACCTAAAGACGCATCAACTCTTGAGACTCTGTAACTTGTATTAGTTTCATTCTTTTCAATAATTCTATAATCACCAGAACCATCGAAACTGATAGCTTCACATGCCTTATTTGCCAATAGTTTAAGATGAGTAACATTATATGGAACTATTTGATCCATATCAAAGAAGAATGAATATATTAAAGCACCTACAGGCTTTAGATTAACATCAACACTATTAGTCTTGCTTCCTTGAACTGTAATAGTGTTTTTTGCGACACCTAATATTTTTGCGAAATTACCAATAGTACCTCCATCTATAATTTGCATTTCCGACAATTTCGCCTCTCCACTTAATTTCCAATACTCTGTTGATACAGAACTTCCATTAACGCCAACAACATCAGAAATACCTATCACGGTATAAGTGCCTGAACTAAGAAATACACTTGATTTCAACTGTACGTTATAATTGGAAAACATTTCTGTAGCCTGTTTTACCAGCTCACCTTTATCATTATACACCAGAGCACGGATTCTTAATCTATATGAAGATCCGAATGCTTCCAACTCACCAGGCTCGTATTCCCAAGTAAAAGGAGCAATTACACCCGCCGCGTTTATGTTTACAGTGGTAGGAGCCTCTATCGTTATATCTTCATTGCTACATGATGTCATAAACATGGCAAGAAGCGCAAAAGCACTTATAATAATTTTTTTCATAATCGTAATTTTTAGAATTTGAAGATGTTAAACAAATAACCTATTGATACAGATGCTGTGCTAACCTTACATGGGAAGTTGCCTGCCAAATCACTAAAGCCCATATTATATCGAGCACTAGCATAGAATCCGCTCTTTGTCTGATAAGAGATTCCAATAGTTCCTTTCAAATCGCCACCCTTCAGTTCGCCAATTGCGATAGTAGTTGATGTTCCTTCCAGAACATCTGGTGACTTGGATAACAGATAACAGAATGTTGGACCTAATTCTACATTCAGATTTGGAGTAATATAATACTTCAAAAGAACAGGTACTTCCAAATAACCAAGTTTAATATCCCCACTCAAATCGGTCTTCATACTATGCTGAGCATATAATGCCTCAACATGTACACCTATAGGGCCAGTACCAGGATCTGCACCACGACGTTGTCCGAAATGGACATTAAATGCGAGACCTCCTTGGAATCCAATACCAGTACGAGATCCTAAATCAACGGGATCGTATTTACTCATCATAGCATAATTACCTCCAGCTACCAATCCCAGAGACATAACATTCTTTCTTTTGTCAGTAAAACCACCATTTGCAAATGGGGACTCCTGCTGGTTTTTCTCATCATCGTCAAAAGTCACTTGTGCATTTGACGGAATTACCATCATAAAGATGGTTGCTAATAAGATTAGTTTTTTCATAAACGATTTGTTTTAAATTAATACTTAATATTATCTTGCTAACTAAAAGGCATAAAATGAATATTCGCCTCATGGCTACTCTTACCATGTTTTAGCGTAGCCTTTACTCTTGCATATCTCTCCTTTTTGATATCAGATACAGCAAAGATTGCATCAGCCGAACCTTGTCCTCTCACACTTACACTTTTATTACCTACTGGTTTACCATCAACAAATAGAGAAATCAACGCAGTTCCTCTTCTTGTGCTCTTGTTGCTAACTGTAACAGTTACATAGAAGTCGTTTCTTGGATTTGCTTTCTTTCCCTTTGCACGAGGTGCAGATAACGACATTGAGGCTATAACCATGTTATCATCTATGATATCTTGCTTAGGTGTAACAACAGGTTTTTCAGTCTTCTGAGGAGCTTTTACTACATAACTAATATCGTATCTTTTTTCCATCAGCTTCAAATTGTCACTCCATAATTCCAAACGATAAGGAACGACACAACTTGCTTTTGGCTTTTCGATTGGACTAAATGAATAAATACGATATTGCCCTTGGTATGTATTAGCCTGCATCGACATCTCATTACCAGATTCGTCATACATACGAAGTTGTAATATAGCATCTTCCAATGCTGCAGGAACGCTTAGATTTAGAATTCCTTTACCCATGTCATTCCCTATTACATCAATCTGACTATTCTCCATTTGAATAGAGAATCTTCCATCGATCATACGCAGAACACCATTCTGCCCCTTGAAACGAACATTTGCATAACTACCACGAACAGGTTCTGCTTTTTCTAATTGAGCAGGAAGAACAATCTCTCCATTTCGTTTATAACCATATAAGCGGTTGCTTTCATAAATTGTATAACGGGTATCCCGTTGTAATTGCTGAACTTGACTATTTAATTGCTGAGTTTTATCACCTACAGAGTGGTCGAATTTATTAACCCTCAACTCAGTAGACTTCACCTTATAGTTTCTAACAATACGCCCGCGACGATTAATAACATATCCCTTGGGATTATATCCATTTGCGCTATAAACAACAGCTTCGTCACCAGAAAAGGTTGATGCAAACAACAAATTACCATATCCAGCCTCAACTGGCAGATAATCCATATTACGATCAATATAGTATGCCTTATCGTCTAACATAACAGAGGCCAGACCTGAACTAAATGGATATGCAATCTGGAATTGGCAAGGAATTGCCATATTACCATCAGTTCCTAGATATCCCCATCCATCAAGTCCCTTAACAGGCATTTTTCCATCACTAAACCACATAAACTGAGTGGCATAAACAATCTCTGAAAGAGGCTGCATATCATTATCGTTCTCTGCAACAACTCCCTCAATCTTAAACTGTTTTCCAATTCTGTTCAGAACAAGTGCATACCCATCACGAAAAGTAGTAATACTATCATAACAAACTGGTACTATCTCTTGATTATTATGATCTATCAATCCACATTTTCCGTATTTCCTAACCTTTAGGAACCTCCCATAACCTTCCAATTGAGCAGAAGTTGGACGAACTGCCCATTGTACTGTTTGAGAAAAAACGTCTCCGACAGAAATGATAGCGCAAAGCGCAAATAGTAGCACCTTTTTATTCATATCACAAAACAGTTTTAATCATTTCTAATTGTTCACTAATACGCTCAATATAATCAACATCATTTGCCTCTTTGGCATATTCAAGCGCTTTAGTATAATACTCATTAGCTTGCTTAAAATCTTCTTGCTTAAGATCTATCTCATGTTCACGATTAAGCCCTGCCAGACAATCTCGACCTAATTCATATAATGCATGATAATCCTTAGGATTTATTTCTATCGTTTTCTGCAATAAAGCATGAGCTTTTTTATAATCGCTCTCGATAAAACCACCATCAAGCAGTATTTGTCGCATATTTCTTATACTATCAGGGTCGTACTCACTGTTATTTCTTCCGAAATATAATCTGCTCAATAAATAAACAGCATCAGCATCATTCTTCAAGACCATTTCATTAAGTAATGCCAACCCCTTCTTAGCCGTATCAGATTTCTTCATCATATCTGCAGCCTTGGCAATACCCTTCAATTCTATTTTTGGAGAATCGCCTTTATTAAGATCAGAAATATATTTTGTGGTACCAATAGCCACCAATAACACAATGGCACATAAACTTACAATCAATGGCATCTTATATTTAACATACCATGGATCAGGCCCTGGGAATGGGTTCCCACCGTCAAGAGCAATCTGGGCATACTCAACAATATCATCAGCAGTTGGTCTCTCCCAAGGCTCAATATTCAGGCACATATGAATCATTTGATTCAATTCTGGAGTGTATATACTTGGTAAATCGGGTATTTCAGCCCCTTTCGCTTGTAATATTCCTCCTTCTACCATTGTTCCGCTCGTAAATGGAACGGTTCCTGTCAGCATTTCATATACCATCGCTCCCAATGACCAGATATCATTGGCTTTAATAGGTGTGTTATCCTTACTGAAACGCTCAGGAGCCATATAAGCTGTAGTACCAGCTGATGCGAACTTTGTACTTACACTTTTACGTAATGCAGACATTGCATGAGCACTAATGCCAAAATCGGTTATCATATAAGTGCCATTATCAGCTATCATGATATTATCTGGCTTTATATCCTGATGTATCACTGTAGGCTCCATTGAATGCAAATATGCAAGTCCCGCAGCAACATCATGGAACAGATGCCAGGCATCTTCTTCAGAAAACTTGCCTATATGTCTTTGAATAGTACCATTCTTGCAATATGGCAACACCAAATAAGGCTTACGCTCAAAAGAATCATAATATAGAGGTTTAAGAAGATTCTTCTGATTTGCCGACACTACAATAGCAAACTCATGTGACAAAATATTAATACCATGATCATCAAGTCCTGTTGCAGGTGCATATATTTTTAATGCCACCTGAATTTCAGTCTTGGTGTCCTTGGCTAACCAGACTTCAGAGAAATTGCCTCTACCAAGCAATCTTTCTAGAAAGTATCTATCATGAAATAAGTTATCGCCTTCCATATATAAGGAGTTATATTATTACATCAACAAAAGCAAAAGAGAAATAAAGATTAGAAATACTGTCACTCCAAAAAAGATTGCAGCAGCAACATTCCATGCGTGTCTCGAAGACAAGAAATGATCAAAGTCATTATATGCATCATTATTCCAAGCCATCGATGAGCCTTTAAGTCCCAGCCATATGCTAATTCCTAAACTAATTAAACTGAATACTGGCGAGATTATCCCAAGTCCCATAAAAACAGTTATGGTAGAAACCAACAATACAACTAATTGCAGCAATGAAATGTATACCTTATTAAATACACCCCATATCCACCCAAAGTAGAAAGCTCCCCAGTTCCATTTTGCCAATTCCTGTTCAACACGCCTAGACTGAGCTTGTCTTCCCAAATACTCAAGTGGTTCAGATTCATTTATCTTAGGCTGTTCAACAAAAGCAGGCTGTTGCTGTGGTTTTGAAGCATTTCGATTTGCATAGAGATCTGTAGGACGAGAATTTGCAGAAAATCTCTGTTGACCATCAGATGGCGAATTAACATCGCCTCTTATATTCCTTGCTACAGTTGGTCTTCCTACTGGAGTAATCAGAGGTTCTATCTCGCTCCATCTAAGTTCATAGACACCAGCTAGAACTATTTTATCTCCACGATATATGTTAACACTTCTCCCCTGTATTTTCTGTCCATTTATAATTGTTCCATTTGAACTATGATCAGTATATACAATTTCTACTCCCTGCTGAGTTATTTCAGCATGGTCGTTACTAACAATGTCATAATCTTCGCTGACGTAAATAACACTGTCAGGATTTCGTCCGATCGTTATTGGTTTATTCATATCAATTTGAGTTTTGAACTTCATTCATATCATCAAAAGGCAGATTGTCACCAGCTTTTTTATCCACTTTTTTCTTATCTGCGGTCTTTTTGATAGCCTCTAAAGCCTTCTTCTTATCATTTTCACGTATTAGTGAATCTCGAACAGCTTTTTCTATAGAATCACGCTTTGCTTTTCCTATTGAATCGATACAAGCCTTATCAATAGAATCCCTTTTTGCCTTTTCAATAGAATCAGTATTTACTTTAGCGATATTGGTACTATCTTGTGGAAGTACATTTTCACTATCAGATAACATATTATTTCCCAAATACAACCATACACCTAAAGCAGCCGCACAAAGAACAGCCAAAAGAACAAATAACCATTTCTTACTTTTCTTTTCAGGCTCCTCCTTGCCCTCAGGCTGCCTAGAAGTTTTTTTGCGAATGCTATGCTTAGGAATTCTATCTGTTGTAGATTGTGCACCACCTGATAGAATTTGACACAAAGCGACCGTACAATTATCTGCACCTGCAGCATTAAGTGCAGCTTGTATCAAAGAGTCGACACATTCTGTCATATTCCCCTGATTATCAGCAATAATCTGTTCGATCTCCTCGTCACGAATCATGCCATTCAGTCCATCAGAACACAGTAGAATCACATCATTATCACATAATTTCTGTGGTACTGCCATGAAATCAGGCTTTACTTTGGGCGTAGTATCATTAAGTGAACGGGTGATAATGTTGCTATCAGGGAAATCGAAAGCTTCTTCAGTACTAATCTTCCCTGCATCCACCAAATCCTGAACATAAGAATGATCTTTTGATATCTGGAAAAGACCTGTGTTTGGATTGTAAATATATGCGCGACTATCACCGCACCATGATACATAAAGATTTCCATCAAAAAGCCAAGCAATAACAATGGTGGTACCCATGCTGCGCGAATCAGGATTTTCCTTTGCATATTCCTTAATACGTTTATCAGCCTTGACGATAACACCTTTCATAAACTTCTCGATAGCGGAATTAGACATTACCACATCGTCAGTAATATTCTCAGGACTGAAGCATTCACGTACAGTTGTTATTGCAATTTCAGAAGCGACTTCACCTGCATTCATTCCACCCATTCCATCAGCCACAACCAAAAGAGCTCCTTTTTTGCCAAGGGTATACTCTTGGTTATTAACCCATTTCATGGGCAGTTCATCTAGATTTGCAGAAACCTGGAAATCATCTTCATTATTGGTTCTTTCTAAACCAACATCTGTTTTGGCAGCTATTCTAAAGCGAATTTCACTCATTTTTGTTATTTCTTTGATTTCTTACCTTTTTTCTTATCCTTAGGCTGTTCCACAGGAGTTAAATCTATGTTCTGATCATCTTTTTCTTGAGCAGGCTCTTCTACGTTGGGCACCTCTTGTGGCTTCTCATCAGGTTCTACAGAAGAATTTTCATGAGACATACCTACAAACGGAATCTGCAATTTCCATTTGTTCTCAATCTTCATTGCCATACCCACAAGTTTGTAAACGACGTGACCACCACCTATAAAATAAGGACATACATAAATACCTCCAAGAACCTTATTACTATTTGCAGGTTCATCTATATCTATACCCTTATCGTCTTTTATATCAATTTTCTTATTTACAGACTTTAAAGATACCGCTCCTAATTCATCAGCTTTTGAATCTTTAGGAGAATAGAACCATATCAACCAACCGTCTTTTACACCATTTTCGTTATCAGTTTCCAACGTATTTGTATTCAAAGAGTCTGCTATATTGGCTATCCAAATACCTTCTGATGGTTGTTGGTTTTGAACTTTTATAGGACATTGCACATACTTTGTATCAGCGTTTGTCTCACGAATCTCTGTCATAGAAATTACAGGTTCATAATCATTCTCAACCTTTTTAAAAGCCTCATCGTACAACCACGGTTTTAATCCCTTTTCAGATATAATAAGACCGGACTCTGTTTTTACTGCAACGGAATAACTATGGCCAAAATATTCTTTTCCACTTCGTCCATACGTCTTTCCATTTTTCTTATTTTTTACTTGATATGACTGTCGTAAAACAACTGTACTCCCATCGATTGCTCTCTCCATTATATTCTGGCTTGTAGCCATAAAATCATTTAAACTAAACTGAGCATATAATTGAAATGGGACCAAACAGAACAGGATCAATGCATTTTTCTTCATAATCATCTAACATATTTTAATGGAACAATTCTACCTTTTCCTCTCGTATCACCAGAAAGGACACCAACAGCAATATATTTACCTTCTTTAATTACAAAAACAGGGCCTCCAGAATTTCCACTTTGAGTATCGTTATTCGAAGCCATAATAGTACCATCTGTATCAAGTCCCTTACGAGCGACTTCCGCAGAGGAAGAGATTGGAGAAACAGCAGTTGGATTCTCGCCACCTCGTCCATATGGGAATCCTAAGATTTTCAGTTTTGTTCCTGCTGGGAGTTCCGCAGACAATGCCGAATCAAAGCCTATACCCTTTTTCGAAACATTTACAGTAGCCCAATCAGTGGTACTAGCAACAGCAAGTTTTATAACTACACTTGTTCCATCATTTAGCTGCATACTTGTTACTTTATCCGAACTTCTATTAACCCTACATTGTTTATTAGTAAATGTTATTCTATCACCTTTACTTGATATTGCAATAAATGTAGATTCAATATTTCCCCCATTGTGAACTACTGCATTTTGATATCGCAGCAACTGATTAATTCTCTCATCTCCCCAATTGAACTGACAATAGTACCATGTTTCTGTCACGTGACGAGCTGTTACGAATCTTCCATCTGACAACAAAAAACCAGTACCAACCAAATGAACATCAGAATTTGTTTGAACCTCGCCATTGGGTTGAGTTATAACTTCTTTTACTTGATAAATTGCATATGTATATGGAAAACACTGTTTTTCTAATTCATTATCCCCTACTTCAGAATCTCTTGTTACCGCTTTCATTGCATTTGCAGCAGCAATACGAGCACTTCTGGCCTGATTCTGTGCAGCAGTAGTTTCTTTAGCCATATCACCCATGCGTTTCTCATAATCCTTCATTTTCTTATTGTTCTCAACAAGTTTTTTTGCCAAAGAATCGGCTTTTGCTTTATTATCTTTATTCGCTTCAATTTCTTGTGCAAGAACTTTGCTTTGTTTTACGAGATCATTTCGTAAGAATATATTCCAAGTAGATAATCCTCCAACCGCAAGTATTAATACTGTGGCTAAAACTGCTATTGCTTGCTTATATGGCCTCAGCGCCTGCTGACGGAAAAGGCTTAAACGACGAGTAAGACCTATGCTTCCCACTGTAGCCTTTTTACCAGTTGGAACAATGAAGCCTAATTTGGGGCCATTGACAGATAACTGTATTTCATCTCCATTTTGGAGATACCACTCATTTTGAACTGGACGACCATTGAGTAATGTGGTGTTGGTCTTGGAAATCTGAACCAACTTCCAATTATCACCATCCTTTATAATAGCAGCGTGACGTCGAGAAACCGTTGAGAAATTATCATCAAAACGAACTTGACAACGGGAATCACGACCAATTTCAATCTGATCTACAATAATTTCCTGAGCCTCACCTGCACGATGATATTTACTACTTACCTTGTGCTCCAAAATATAATATTTTCGACCACGAGGATTAAACACGGACCCAATACCTGCTCCTATTGAGCCTGATAATGTAGCCTTGTAAGGCTTTACTGTTTTACCTGCCATATCATTTATAGTTTTTTAGTTTATCAATAACCTTCGGCACGTAGTTTAGTATCGCCAATTGATATAATATCCCCTGGTTTAAATACTATTCCTGTGCGATCTACTTCCGTTGAATTTACAAATGTACCATTGGTCGATCTTTTCCACCCACCAGTATTATAGCGATCCCATTGACCGTCTCTGATAATCCAACTTCCAATGTTATAATCAAGCTCGAGAGTACAATGTTTGCGAGAAACGTAACTGCTACTGTTTTCTGTGATTGATATATCATTTTCAACAGACTCATCCTTGCGGCCTACAGTCAGTATAGACTTATCTGCTTTAAGCAAATTATCCAAATAAAATACTTTTCCATAATCATCCCCCTGCATGATTCTCAATAAAACGCCGTTAACGATTCTTGTCTGGAATGGCTCGGCCAACTTTTCTGGCTCTCTCTCTTTGGGTGGCTCATAAGGCATTTCTGGTACATAATTCAGAACTTCGCTTACAGTCTGAAATCGTTCTTGAAATCTCGGCTGCAAACATCCTTCTATTAGCGGTTCCCAATCGGAGCCTTCCTTGCTTCGACGTAAAGCACTACGATCCCAATCACCATTTTTACCTCTTTTAATATAGTCAATAAGATCACCTTCATCATCCAAATTTCCAAATGGAAGAACATTTGTGACTAATTGATACATCATTACACCAAAAGAAAAAATATCTGTTGTGGGGAGTACTGTAGCATTTTTCTTCCTGTTAAGTTGTTCAGGTGGCATGTATGCATACGTACCAAATATCTGAGCAGACCTTCCAAAGATATCAGTCTGAGTCATACGATTATTTCTGTCGCCTGATATACCAAAATCTGTCAATGCGAAATT
>Ga0256869_1001537_pt1 | contig 11426 bp, 12 predicted proteins | sample RumenRJG_05RNA_FD_186096 | JGI IMG/M metagenome (GOLD analysis project Ga0256869, IMG submission 186096) | Metatranscriptome of bovine rumen microbial communities from Lethbridge, Alberta, Canada - Rumen RJG_05 (Metagenome Metatranscriptome) | ecosystem: Host-associated > Mammals > Digestive... | reverse complement strand
ATTTCGTTATGTTTATACTTATTTGTTATTTTTAACTATTTCCTCAATAGCTTTCCTGGATTTGCTTCCTACCTTCAATGAGTCGGCTAATAAGTTATCGAATTCACGCTTTAAATCTGCAGATATCGGCTCAAAGTTCGAATTTTGATATCTAACACTTCTACCGAATATTTGATCCAAGGATACATCAAACAAATCAGCATACTTCAATAACGCTTCTTCATTTGGTGTAGTGATTCCCGCTTCATATCTTGCCACTGCTGCTTGAGTGACTCCTAAGGCCTCAGCAAGCTCTGATTGACGCATGTCCTTATTAACTCTCAAAGTCTTAAGGTTTGAGGCTATAATGTCCTTTAAACTATCCATAAAGCTATTCCTAACGTATATATTATAATAAATAACATTTTGTTATCAATGTTATCATTAAATACCTAACTTAGATTGTATTAATGCAGCAGTAATTCCGGCACCAACGCTAATTAAAAAATCTTTTAAACCAATTAGTGCGGTTTTGATAAACGATGTTTTCCTTTTTTCTTTTATGCTTTCTTTTATATCTGACAATATTTCTAACGCTTTTTCTTTATCTGCCTTTTCAATTGTTTCTTCGTTAATTTTATTTTGGGCCTCTTCAACAATTGAATAAGCAGTATCATAGTTGAATACATACGAGTTGTTAGATTTAATTACTTGTTTTAATGTATTCTTTTCGCCATTAACTATATTAGTTGTTCCATAAAAATTATTAACGTTTTGAGGTATGTTTGAAGCAGCGTTTTTCTCTTCAACTGTAAATTTTAATCCCTCACCAAGAATTCCATCTTCTTCGAGCTTAAGAGTCCATTCAAGCAAAGCGTTTTTTACTTTTTCTACAATATCTGCAACAGCTGATTTTGATAGTACTATCGTAATCTCCATTGCCATATAGTCATTACACATGTTATTAATAATCATCTGTTGTTCTGATGGAAGTTTTAAAACCAGCGTTTCATGTTCACTAACCAAATCTATAATTTCAGAAATTGAATTCGGAATTGGCCTTACACATATCATTGTTTCTAGTTCATTATTATTTAATAAAACAGGGATCATACCATGGTAAGGGTTTTTAGCTTTTAGTTCCCCACGAATTTTTCTATAATTTGGAAATTTATTCTGAGGGCAATTTTCATAGCCATTTAGCTCAAAGTTGATCCATTCATCCATTTCATTTAAATTTAATTTTTTACAAATTACATGAGCTTTTCTAAGCGATGAAACAACATCGCAATTATTACTTAAGACATCTTTTTGTAATTCTAGGACGATACTATTAGACATAAGTGGCCTCCTATTTAGCAATTTAATATTAATATTCTAACACAATTAATCATCAAATAATTAGAGTTCAGCCTTATTCTGGAATATGCTCTGGCGGACCAAGGGTCGCGGACATTTCCAGATAAGGTTGACTCGTGGCATTTTTTCAATTGTAGGCGGAGCCGGTGGGGATAGTAACACCCCACCTAAAAAGTAAAAATCACCTTTCCGGCCCTCTTCTAAAATAATAGTTTCCATCATTTCCAATTATTCATCTATTGCATATTTTATACACTTTTGTTATATTGATTATGCATCAGTCATGAATGATGTTGGATTTACATCTAGAGACGTTAAACATTTGTCTCCGTGCTGGCCACTATGGACACGTTAAAAGATAGCTGGCTCAGGCTCTCCATCCCCTAGCGCGATGGATAGGGGCTTACCCGAATGATGAGCTAAAAAAATCTCCGCAAAGCGCTTTAACGGAGATTTTTAATATTAGAATACTTCTTTTAACGGAATCCAATGAGGGTCATTCATTGAAGAAACGAATTCCGTATTGTTGAAATATAGCTTTTCATCATAGTTTCGAATGAAACCCCATTTAATTTCCGGATGCTTAGCTGCATAAGCTTTGAATGACTCGAATTTATTCTCGGCCTTTTTATCAATATTCAGCGTGGTTCCATCCATCTTCTCTCCACCTTTGGCTTCAATAATATAGATTGAGCCATCAGTGAGTTTGATGATGTAATCTGGGAAGAATAGCCATTCTTTGCCAAATCTATCGACATAGGTCACTGAGAAATAAGCTGCGCCAGAATCTCCGTTTTTATATACCCATTCAACATTCTTATTATCCTCGCAATAGTATTCGAACATTTTTTCAGATTTACTGCGTAAGCCACCGGCAATCATTCTTTCGTTATATTCCTTATAAACATTTTTCGAAAGCAATGATAGATGATTACAGTATGGGTCGGATTTAAGCTTGTCAACCTCAGGAATCTTAAACTCTGCAGTATTTGGATCGATATGTAATAAAGTCTGCTTAACTAATCCGTTTTGAGCTTCTTCAAAATCATCTTTTAATTTTTCTTGGTTGTTTACGACGAAAGAATAGAAATTGGAATGAGGAAGTGATAAGACTTTCTTTGAAAATCCTTCTGCTTTCTTAAATAGTCTTCTAAGAAGCTTTGCTACATCCACCACATCCAAGTCACAGTGTGACGCAATTCTAGTTTGAGCGTTCAACAAAGGGAAGTTGTTTGTCTTATCGACATCAAACTTAACTTCAACAGTATTAGCACTATTTTCATCTTGAACAATATCTTTCAATGTTCCAAAAGTTCCTTTTTTAATATTTCTAATTAATTGTTCATCAAACACATATCCTTTATCTTTCATTTTTAGAATATTGGCTGAAACATTACCTAAAGAAAGCTTTGAATCGTAGTATTTATAAAGCGCATCTAAGATATCTCTAGTGTTTAGTAGTGCTTTCTCAGAATGCTTTAACTCTTTTGTAAGTGTCAAACTTTTAGCTTCGTCTTTCAAATGACATTCAACAAGTTCATACAATGAACCGGTAGATTGCTTAACAGATTCAACATATTTTGAGTCAAGCGTGTAAAGATAACAATAATCTAATAAATCAATGCCATAGTGTTTTCTTTCCGGCATTCTTCTGATTCTTCCAATGGTTTGAATTTCGAAATCTTCGTCCATGTTATCTCTTAACTTGACGAGAATTTTAGCTCTTGGACAATCCCAACCTGTTGAAATAGCTTGCTTCATCAACAAAATGATAGGAAATCCGATATTGTCTTGAATATCCCAGTCTGGATCAAATTCAGTATTAATCTTGTCGTCTGCCATCCACTTAGCTAGCAAATTATCATAGTTAATTCCTTTAGTAGCTAAATAATCTTCAACATAAGTAATAAGGGAATCAGACATTGATGGGAATTGAATGAGGATTAAGGGATTAATCTTTTCATGGACTTTGCCTTCTGAAAGTAACCTATCATATTCCTTTGCAATAGCTTCTCTTTTCGCTAAGGCTAAATCGATTAATTTTTTAGTTTCGTTTTCGTTGGTAATTTCGCCTTTGTTCAAATCTTCGTTGATTACAATGGCTTTACTTATAAAACCGGCTGAAATAACATCTTCTTCATTAATTTCATAGAAATTACAAGTCGGTCTTTTCTTAACGGTCGCAGACATTCTTAATTCTTTTTTAGCTGCAAGTGCATCAATAACTTCTTGAGCTTTAGATGTATCGTTTTGATGCTCCTCATCAATAACAGTAATAAAAACTATACCGTTTTTGTGAGCAGTGCTGATTCTTTTATATAGGTTCTTTCTTTCAGAATCTTTAAGAGCCTTGTTAGTTCTCTTACAAATTGTTTCCCAGTTTAAGAAATATGTGCATCCTTTTTCAAACCCAGTAGATAAAACATCAGAAATAGTTCTCGTCTCTAAATCTGGACATTTTTGCTCCATGCTTCTTCTACTTTGTTCTTCAAGGTCACCAGTACCTGGGCAAAGCCAAACGAAGACAACATCACCATCAACATCCTTTAAATATTTGTCGATAACAGAAAGCATAATAACAGTCTTACCAGAACCAGTTGGAGACTTAATTACTAATGTTTTATTATCATGGGCAATGTCTTCTAATATTGCACTTCTCGCAATCTCTTGATAACCAGCTAAAATATCTTGAATCATAATTCTCCAGCCTTTCTTAATTCTCTGTCAAAGAATAGTTGAGGGATTTCATAAATGTTTATGTTATATCTAGACATTAGTTGTCTATCATCTTCACCAATCAAGACATCTGGGCAAATATAAACATTTTGGCCTTCAAAATCTTCAATAGCCTGTAATACCTCAAGCAATTGATCGTCATCTACAACAATTCTTTTATCATCAACTGCTTTCATTTCGAACAATGAAACCATTTCTTTTATATGCGCCATTAATGACTCAGACAAAGAATCGTCTTCCGACATAATCGGCACGAATTCTGTTTTAAAGTATGAGACATTTCCGCCAAGTCCATCGACTTTTTGATTCTTTTCATCTAATCCGTAAAGTCTTAAAGCTTCATCTTCATATTTGACATCAAATTTCTCAAACAACTTCTCATTAGCTTCTTTAGTTTTCTCAATTTCCTCTTTCACTTTTTTCATCTTTGAATCATTTAAAAGGATACTTTGTGTTAGTTTCTTCTCATAAATCATAGTTTTGCCACCCTTGGAAGACACATATCCTTCAATAGCGGCTTTAATTCTTGGGAACGTAATAGACCTAGCAATGCCATATTTTTCTTCAAACTCTTTATATTCATCGGATTCTGTTTTCAAAGTTTTATCTTCGTTAACTAAATGCGGATACAACTTCGCAAACTCTTTTTCTCTTTTTTCACCAATAGCATTATTTGTAGTCAGGATAAAATGTCTATTTCCGCCTAGAAGTTTATTCATCAACAAAACTGCATGGCCTGTCGTTCCACTACCAGCAAAGAAGTCGAGAACAATTGCATTAGGTCTGTTTCTCACAACAGCATTTAAGCATTCATATACATTGTATAAGGATTTTGGAAAATCAAAGTCATTCGTTGGAACCATATCATTAATTAGTTGCGTCCCATAAGTGTTTGCATCAAATATTTTCCCTTGCCAAACAGTTTTATATGTGCCAAAAGGTTTCCCGATTTCAATTTCAATTCTGTCATCTTTGCCTTTTTTAGCGCGAAGCAATTTTTGAATTGAAGCAAAAGACTGTGTAGCATATCTCCATTTTCTTTCTACACCACCTAAATCTATTGGGTATACTTCAAAAAGATTTGTTTCTTTATTGAATTCTGTTTGCTTTGGATGACAGTTATCATCAGAGACCGCTCCACAACCAACTACTTCAAGGTTCTCATTTACATAGACAGGATAGAAACAATTCCTTGCATCACTTCTTAATGATTCATCACCCCAGTTTCTAAATTGAGTCCAATCGATTTCATCTTCAGGAATGGTCGTATCTTCAATTACTTTTAAGCCCTTTTTGTAAACAAACAAGGCATACTCATTTACGTATGAAAAATTATCGCCTTGAACACCTCTAGGATTATGGACAACGCAAATAGTATCAATGTGATAATCAAGTCCAAACAAATCTTCTAAAAGAAGGCTGATAGTTGCCAATTCGTTTTCATCAATTGCACAAACCAACACACCGTCTGACTTTAAGAGATTTTTAGCAATTTTTAATCTTTCATTCATCATGGAAAGCCATTTGCTATGGCGATATCCATCGTTATTGTCTACATAGTTATTATTGTATTTCCAATCTTTTGCACCAGTGTTGTATGGAGGATCAATATAAATCATGTCTATAGAATGCTTATGTGTTTTAGCCAAGAGATATAAAGCATGGAGATTGTCACCTTCTATGATGTAATTCATGCCACTATCTGATGTAATTACTTTGCGAGTATCATCAAGCTTTAAAACAGGGACTTCTTTATCCAAACGTTCTAAAACTTCTTCAGAATGCTGTTCGAATTTTAGTCCATAAGTTTCTGAATCAATATATCTCTCTAATTCAAGAATTTTAATAAGTTGCTCAACATCAGAAGTACCTAATGACTCGCGCATTTCTTTTAAAATAGCTAAAGCTCTTTCTCTTTTTTCTTTTGAAATGTTTTTGTCGTTATAATTAGCCATATAAAACCTCCTGCTTATTCAACTAATCCTGCTTCTTTAAATAGAAGAAATAATTTCTTCTTCATCTTTATAGTAGGGACAAACTTATTTGTTTCCCACCGATTCACAGTGACATACGAAACATTTAATTCCGCCGCTAAATCTCGTTGTGAAAGGAATCGTATTTCTCTATATTCTTTTAATAATTTCGAATAATCCATATCTGAGATTAGCATTATGTTAACACTTTATCATCTCTTTATAAATAAAAATCCTCATTTCTGAGGACTTCTATTCCTTTGAATCGTAGGAAGTTTGAACCTATAATCGTCCATCCCTAATACGTTCAAAATTTTAAGCATTTGGTGACCTGTACGGGATTCGAACCCATGAATGTATGCGTGAAAGGCATATGAGTTAAGCCACTTCTCCAACAGGCCATTAATGGCGCTGACTATAGGACTCGAACCTACAACCAATCGGTTAACAGCCGATTGCTCTACCATTGAGCTAAGTCAGCGCATGCGTATCAAAACGCTTAATTACTATATCACAACTTTAAAGACTAAATCAATAAAAAAATCTTCTATTTTATAGTCTCGTCGATAATTTTTAATAATTCACCGACAGTTTTGACTTTTGCTAAATCTTCTCCTTCAAATCTAACATCAAATTTATTTTCAAGATCCATTAAAAATTCCATAACATCTAAACTATCAAGACCATAAGTTGCAAGTGTGGCAGTTTCATCTATTTCATCTTTACCAAGCTTTTCTTTAATTAAATTTCTTACGATTGTTTTTTTATTTTCTTCCATAATTTAATTTCCCTTCAACTAAAAATAATTATATCAAATTCTTTAAAAAGAGCGATACATAATTGTATCGCTCGTAAGTTGATTTTTTTAGAAAGTTAATAGATTGGAATAGCTATTTTGAAAAAATGCTTGACCATTATTGCTATTATTGCTATCTTCATTTGAATCTGTTAGTTGTTTGCCGTCAATTTTTTCTATTTCGTCTTTAATTTTATTAGCCGAATTTTGAAATGCACTAATTAAAACTCCACTGATTACTCCAAATACTGCAAGAACGAGTACGATTCCTAATAATTGACCTTTGATTTCTGACATGTTTTCTCCTTTTCTTATTTATTTATAAATATTAATTATGGTAAATCTTTTGATTTTTAATTTAATAATGCTATTGGAAATAATGATTGGCGAGTAATCTTTTTCCAATATGTAGCCATACTCTTTACCCTCCTCATAACTTTGTTCGTTATTATTTGTATCGATAGGATATACTTTTAATCCATAATCATTTAAATATTTGTTTTTAATTTCTTTGCTGATGTAGCCATTTTTACTTATTTCATAACTTATACTTGTTGAAAGAGCATCCATATTTGTGTAGTTATATTGCATAGCAACAAGATCTACTCCAAACATAAAACAAATAAACATCATAAATATTCCAAGCATTGCACCTAATTTATTACTCATGCAATCTCTCCTATTAAGTTTATAATTCCATAAACTAAAATTATCATTACAGCTCCACTTCCAACTAGACTAGTTGTTATAAAACTATCAAATTTTGCAAATCTTCTTTCACTATTGCTTTTATTAACTCTTATTTTGAAATTTTCAAAAATCGAAGTGAATTGATTTATATAATTTAGATTATTTCCGTTTTCTATCATTTCATAAATGGAGATCATAATGTCTTCAATAAGTTTCATCTTAAAATAACCTGCAAATCTAATAAATGGCGTAATGGTCTTATCTTTATCGATTTCACTAATCAAACCTTCAATATATGGTTTTATATTATTTGGAGCAAATTCTAAAGTTTTATTTAAAGCAAGATAAACGCTATCTCCATTTGCAATATAAATCCTAAAAAAACCAAAGTATGAAATAAAAGAATCAATCAATTTATTATTTAAAGTTTGTTCTTTTTTTGAATATTTATAATAAAAACCAAATAAATAAATTAAAGATACGCCAATTAATGCGAGTGCAAAAATTAAAGATTTAAAAATTATCGCAAGACCAATCCCTAAAACAACAAATATTAAACTAGGAACTGCCATTAAAATTAATTCATTTTTATATATGTATCCTAAGTTTTCAATCTTATTTTTCAGGTTTTTCATTTTTAATTTCCTCATTTATAAATCGTAAATCCAAGAAATGGCTCAATAGTAAATATAGGCATGTTAGGAAGAGCAAAAAGAATATAAGTATTGAGAAGGGAAAATATTCCATTTCTTGAATTTTCATGTAATAATTGCCAAGTGCAAATTTTGTAATTATTAAAATTATAAAACAAATTGCCCACATTAGGCCAAATTGAAAGACTTTTCTAAAAGATATTGATAAAAAATTATTTAGATCTTCTTCAACAATTCTGGTATCAAATATTAAAAGATGGGTATTATCGATGATATTTCCACCTTCTTCTATATATTGTTTTAAAAGTTTTGTAAAAACACTATATAAAGGTGAAACAAAATAATATTCTAAATACATTATTTTTTCTTCATCACTTAAATGATTTATTGAATTTATTTGCTCAATAAGTTCATTACTAAAAGATGATGATAAGGTTTGAAATGTCGTATTTATCGAATTATTTACACTTAAAGTTATAATAAAATTATTAATAAACTGGATACATTCTCTTGTTTTTCTAATAATAATTTTATATCTACGATATTTAATTTCATAAAATGATGAAAAGAAAACTAAATAGATTATGGCTATTGCGATACTAAAAATTAAATTAGCTGTTAGATAATAAAATAAAAATCCAAAAACTAAAGATATTGAAAGATAAATTATAATTCTTTTAATCATTTTTATAATACTCCCTAAATTTTTGATATTCTTTATCACTCATTCCTAAATTAATTTTTAAAGCATAAGGAAAAGGATGATAAGTATTTGGGTATTCATAAAGCATATAAATTTTATTTTCGATATTTGTCGCTACTTTTTCTACAAAACGAGTTATTGTTCCATCTTCATTTAGTTTCTTTTTTACATGAATTAAAAGTTTAAAATGATCATAAATATCGATAATTGTTTCATTAAATTTTAGATTTGAATTTTTAATCATGCACATTCTTGTCATTCTTGAATAATTAAAAGAAATATCTTTTGAGTGTATGGTGGAAATAGTAGGATGCCCACTCATTGCACTATTAAGTAAAGAAAGCATTTCTCCACCACGAGCTTCACTTACAATTAACCAATCAGGATTAACTCTTAAAGCGTTTTTAATTAAATCATCAAAATTAAGATTTAATGCATCATTTAAAAGCCAAGTTTGAGAGTCAATATTATCTAAAAAATAATCCGTTTCTAACTCTTCAACATTATCAATTACAAGCAATCTTGTATTTTCTTTAAATCTTGAAATTAAAAACTTTTGAAGTTCAGTTTTTCCACTACTTGTAACGCCACTTATAATGATGGATTCTTTGCTTTTTAAAAATAAGTCGATGAGATCAACAACTTTTTTAGGAACAAAATTTCCATCATTTTTGATTCGTAATTTTTCATATCCGATACGGATTGAAAAATTTATGACTTTTTCTCTTTCTTTTCTGCTTATTGCATAATGGGTGGCATTTATCCTATATCTTCCACAACTTATATCTAAAATTGGTTTAGAATAACTAAACATATTGTCACTTAAATTAGAAATCTGTCTTATAAAATCATAGACTTCTCTTGAACAAACAGAGATTTCACTTTTCTTTCTTCCAAGTAAATTATCTTGATAATAAAGGTCTTTTCCATTATAAGAAATATCCGTTACATTTGGATTTTTTAGTAATGGTGAAAGAAAACTATTGTCGATATATTCAATTAAATTAGAATTCACTTTTTATAACTCCCTTTTCTTTTAAAATAAAGCAAAGATAGGCATCAACTTTAAAATCTAAAAAATATTTACTAACAAAATGGATTTGAATATTTTTTATATTGTCTTCTAGATTTATGTAATATTTATTATTTTCTTCATCTTCAATATAAGGAAAAAACGAAATTTTATAGTTACTAACTTCATTTTTAAGATTAAGATTTAAATAATAAATTACTTTTTCTTTAACTACATCTAGATCAAAATGTGGATTTATATTTTCTTCTTTATCGATTGGAATAATTGAAGATTCAAATAGATATAATGGCATATTAAGAAATGTTCTTTTTACAAACATTCCTTTGGTTGATACAAAAAACATTGATGTTATCGTAATAAAAACCACATTTATAAATTGAATTACCACCATCATCATGGATTAATATCCTCCAAAATCGAATCATTTAAGGTGTTTTTTATTCTTTCTTGGCAATAAAAATAATCATTAATATAGTTTTTTTCAAACCTAATGGTAAAAGGAATTAATACATCAACTGAATTACTTCCAAAATTTCTAAAAACCATAATTACTTTTAATTCTTCAAATATACTTTTTTTATCTTTTGGAAGATAGATATTTTCTACTTCATAAAATTTTGTTTTTTTATGTTTATACATTTTTAAAGTAAAAGGATCTAAATATAAATTATTTTTCCCACCACGTTTAATATTTTTATATTCTAAATAAAATTTTTTCTTATCAAATTGAGCGATATCTAATAAAAATGATTTTCCATAAGGAGAGTTATAACTTGTACAATCTGAAAAACTTCCATTGTCGTTTGAAATTATTAATTCAACATAAGTTAAACCAAGATTTCCCCTATAAGAAAACTTAAATTCTTTTGGTTTGATTCTAAAATATATTTCTTGATAGGCAACACTTAAATAATTATAAAAATTAATTTCATCAAAATATGAATAAAGTCGGCACTTACTTGAATTAAATTCTACATAATATGGGACTTTTGTAATCGTGCTATTAGCTCTAATTTCGGCGTTATAATTTACTAAATTAAAAGAGATATTTTGCTCACTTATCGTTTTTAAAACTATATTTGATTCATTTATTTCAAAAGCCCTAATATAAAAATTAAAAGAGGTTATATCTTTTGGAATATTTATCCTTTTTAAAACGAAGCTTGCATCAAAATATTCTCCGCTACTAAAAGAAAAACTAGGATGATAATTTTCATATCCATGAATATCATCTTCATCTAAAAAAGAATATAGGATTTCAACTTCATAGGTATAATTTGGATTTTTTAAAATATAACTAAAATCTAGTTTTTGCTCCTCTTTTTGCCCAATATATCCAAAAGAAAAATTATTAATTTTAAATAGATCGCTTCTTCCATCAATTCGCCAATCACTAATTGAATAAGGGCTATTTTTATAGTTATAAAGATTATTAACTTTTATATGATTAAAACTAAATATATTTAAAAGTGATAAACATAAAAGATATTTAATTAACATAAAT
>Ga0256869_1001531_pt1 | contig 11458 bp, 9 predicted proteins | sample RumenRJG_05RNA_FD_186096 | JGI IMG/M metagenome (GOLD analysis project Ga0256869, IMG submission 186096) | Metatranscriptome of bovine rumen microbial communities from Lethbridge, Alberta, Canada - Rumen RJG_05 (Metagenome Metatranscriptome) | ecosystem: Host-associated > Mammals > Digestive... | reverse complement strand
GCAACTGAAGAATCAAGAGCTGCAATAGCTGCATCGATAGCAGCCTGAACACCTGCAAGCTTAATACCATTAGCACCTACAGAAAGGAAGCTTTCAGTAGTAGGATCAAGAACTACACTAATAACATTAGATGCAGATACATTGATACCATTACCAGAAGTATAGATATCAACAAGATCCTGGACTGGAATATAAATATGTGACTCGGTACCAGCACCATCAGTAGAATTGATAACGAAATCAAGATATTTATCACCAGGCTGTAGACCTGCGACCGGTTGATCTGCAGTAGTACATACTTCTACAGTACCACTCTTAACGAGGAAGTCCTTAGGGATAGAGATTGTACCAATATTAGTACCACCCTGAGCGAATGTATAGCTCTTAAGTACATCACCGGAACCAGCATTCTCAGTAATAGTTACGAGTGAGCCAGTACCACCTGCATCGATAGCATCTTCGAGAGCACCGAGAACAGTCTGTAGATCACCTGCTGAAATGTTATCAAGAGCTGCAACGGAGATGTTAGCTGCAGTAGGACGTGCACGCTGAACCTGTACTTTACCATCAACTTCCTTGACTTCAGTGACGAACTGATTTTCAACAGCTGCATCATCAACGTCAAGTTTCTGAATTTCAGCATCAGTATAAGCCTTAGCATCAGTGAGAGCTTTCTCAGCTGAACCATACTTATCAGCAGCTGCATCAGAGACTGCGGTGAGCTTGCCATCAACCTCAGTTACACCAGTAAGAACCTGGACACCTGCCATTGCAGTAGCGTCCTTTGCACCAAGTGCACCAGCATTAACCTCAGAATCAAGTTTCTGAATCTCAGAGTCAGTATAACCCTTAGCTTCAGTGACGGCATTAGTAACTGCAGTTTCACGTGCAGAAGTCTCAGCTGCTACCTTATCATCAGCATAAGCTTTCGCACCATACACAGTCTCAGCATCCTTATCATCACTTGCCTGACCTACTACCTCAGCAGCTGTATCTGTACCAGCAGAAGCTGCTTGCTCTTCAGCATATTTCTTAGCTGCATTGATTGTATTAGCACTTGAGGCATCAGAAGCTGAACCAATAAGTGATGTAGCCTTATCATCAGCGTACTTCTTAGCACCAAGAATAGTAGATGCATCCTTAGAGTCGGAAGCAGTACCAATAACCTGATCCTTCAGACCATCAGCATAGGACTTAGCATTAGATTCAGCAGTAGCTGCTGCACCCTTAGCATCAAATACGTTATCCTTAACCTTGATGATATTATTTGTAACCTCAACAGTAGCATTATCACCAGTATAAGGATTAACATAAAGACCATTAGCAGAATCTAACTTAAGATCATTAGTTCCGCTCTTAACATTTACTTTAACCTTAGTGGCAGTAGTAACATCACCGGTAGTAGAACCAGGAGTTACCTCAACAGATTGATCGGCTGCTTCTAAGGCTTGCTCATTGAACTTTTGACTTAGTGACTCACTGGTAGCAAGATCAATCTCAAAGTTGAGAATCTTATTACCATTAAGATTAATGTCAGTTAAGAAAAGTTTTGCTGCCATAATTTAACCTGAAATAAAGTTTAAATATATTAGTTGTTAATATTAGTTTTTTTTATTCTACTACAAAGAATTTACCAGATGTTAATGAACCATTGATATGAATATCTTTTGAGATGCTTATTGTGACATCGGTACCTGATACTGATATAGATACTCCATTTGCACTTAAAGCATCAATGATTGCTTGTTTACTTGCATATCCAGGTCCTTTAGCTCCAGTAACTCCTTGAGCTGGACGTGCACCGGTAGTTCCTTGAGCTCCAGTTACTCCTTGAGCTCCAGTTACCCCTTTAGGACCTTTTCCTGATCCTCCAGTAGGACCCTTACTACCAGTTACACCCTGAGCTCCAGTACCACCAGTAGCACCTTTAGCTCCAGTAATTCCTTGAAGGCTACTTCCAGTTACTCCTTGTGCACCTTTAGCTCCGGTAACACCTTGTGAACCAGTCGGACCTTTACCACCAGTTGTACCTTGAGTAGCTACACCTTTGGCTCCAGTCATACCTTGGGATCCAGAGATTCCAGTTACTCCTTGAGGTCCTTTAGCTCCGGTAGCTCCCTGAGTTTGAGTACCATTGATGCCCGTAACTCCCTGGACTCCAACTAGACCATTTTGTCCATTTGGACCTTTAGTACCAGTTATACCCTGTACTGCTATACCTTTAGCTCCAGTAGAACCTTGTGATCCAGCAGTACCAGTTGCTCCTTGTGTACCTTTAAGTCCTTTAGCTCCAGTTATACCTTGGATACCTTGGTATCCTTGATCTCCTATAATTGTAGCTCCTCCAACAGGTCCTTGAACACCTTGATACCCAGTAACTCCTTGAACTCCAGTTTTACTGGAATCATCGGATTGAGCATCTGGACCTGTAATACCTTGGGGTCCAGTTGGTCCAATAGATCCAGTTATACCCTGAATACCAGTTAATCCAGTAACACCTTGAACTGAGTTACCTCTAGATCCAGTTATACCTTGGACACCACTTTTACCTGTAGCACCAGTAATACCTTGTAGTGTACCTATATTTTCATTTATGTATTGAACTATACCAGTTGAATCCATCAAGCCAGTTAATGATCCTACTGGTGACGACATCTCGGTAATATACTGTGAAGATAAAGCTTCGGATACATTCAATAAACCTGGAATATAATCTGCTTGATTTTCTTCACTTCTAGCTATACCAAAAATCGTCAGTCCTCTATAACTCTTACTCTCACGAAGAGTACTAATTAACGGAACTTTAACAGTATAATTTAACATAGCTTCTATGATGATTCATAATAACCTTTAGCGTAAGTATTGTCTACTCCAATAGATACTGATCCACCAAATTGAAGTGATCCATCACTTCTAACCGATATGGTACCACAGTCAAGCAATGAAGCTAACGCACTCAAAACTGCACTATTTAAAGAAGATCCAGAGTACTGAGCTGCTCCAGTAATACCTTGAGATCCGCTGGTACCTGTTACTCCTTGAGAGCCTGATAATCCATTAGCTCCAACTTTACCAGTAATACCTTGAGCTCCGAATCCAGTAACTCCTTGAGCTCCAGTGATACCTTGCGATCCACTAAGTTTTGCTCCAGTAACTCCTTGAGAACCTTGGTTACCTTGACTATTACTTCCTGCGGATCCAGTGGATCCAGTAATTCCTTGAGATCCAGTAGAACCTTTATTTCCAGTAACTCCCTGAGCTCCAGTTTTAGGTGTACCAGTAATACCTTGAGCACCTTTAGCTGAAGCTTCTCCATCTTCACCACTATCTCCAGTTACACCTTGAAGTCCAATTTTACTTCTTCCAGTTGGACCTCTATTTCCAGTTATACCTTGAGCACCAGTAGCACCCTGAGCTCCAGTAGGACCATTAGCTCCAATCCAGCAATGACCAGTTACACCTTGAGCACCAGCGGTACTTGATCCAGCATCGGGACCTTTAGCTCCTCTAGTTCCAGTAACTCCTTGTATACCTTTAGCTCCAGTTACTCCTTGAGGTCCTTTACCACCTTCTTTTCCTTTAGCTCCAGTGATACCTTGTAATCCTCTAGCTCCAGTAGGTCCCTGACTAGTGGTTCCACTAGGACCTTGTCTACCCTCGAAGCCACGTTGACCAGTTGTACCTTGTACTCCCTGATTTCCAGTTATACCTTGTATACCATCACCATTAGGTCCGGTATAACCTACTATTCCAATATTACCTTGAGGACCTGTGATTCCTTTAGATGAACTTCCAGATTCAGATCGTATATATTGAGTAACTTGTTCACCTGTAACTAAATCAGTACCATCAGCGTTAGATAGATCTTTTAGATTACCAGAACTATCATATAATTTATTATAGAGTACAGCTTCTATATCAAATAAAGCTGACTTCTGATTTTCATCGTTATCTATGCCAAGCAGTATAGGAGATTTTTTAGAAATCTCAGAAATTTTAACTGCAGTTGGCGTTTGAACTGTATATTGTAACTGCATATTCTAAGATTAATTCATTATGAATCCACTACTAGCATAAATATAATTAGAGTTTACCCTAATAGTAACATTACAATTACGTATATTGGATATTCCAAATATTGCTGCTAAATCAATAGTATTACCACTTCCAGTAATACCTTGAGCACCTGTACTACCAGTAAGACCTTTAGCTCCAACAGATACTCCTTTAGCTCCAGTAGGACCTTGAGCTCCATTATCACCTGTACTCCCAGGACTACCTATATTACCAGTAGAACCCTTAGCTCCAGTGTTACCTTTACTACCAGTTACACCTTGTGTCCCAGTTGCACCTTTAGCTCCAGCAGCCGGAGTACTACCGGTAGTACCAGTTTGACCCTTGGCTCCGACTGGTCCACCATTACCTACAGATCCTTTAGCTCCAATATCCGGAGTTGCATCGGGACCATTAGCTCCGGTAGCTCCTTGAGCACCAGCTGAACCTCCACCTTTAGCACCTCTATCACCTCTCAATCCTTTAGCACCTCTAGGAGCATCATCATAATTGATTCCTTGAGCACCTTCAATTCCTTGAGATTGAGAATCAATACCTTTATTACCAGTTAGACCTTTAGCTCCAGTAGCTCCTTGAGGTCCTGTAGGTCCTTGAGGTCCATCACTTCCACCTCCAACTAGTACACCTCTATCCCCAGTTATACCTTGAGTACCTGAATATCCGGTTTTTCCAGTTATACCTTGAGAACCTGAACTTCCTCTATCACCTCCAGGTCCAGTAATACCTTGAATACCTTTAGCTCCAGTAGTACCTTGAGCTCCTACTGCACTACGTCCAGTAGATCCTTGTGGTCCAGTAACTCCAAGTATACCTTTAGCTCCAGTACTACCTTGTAGTCCAATACTACCTACTATATCTAAACCTTTTGGACCTCTAGCTCCTGTAGCTCCTTGAGGACCTTGTATTCCTTGTGCACCTCTAAGTTGAGAAGTGAATATACTCTCATGAGTCTCATCCCCATCTAAGTATGCTTTAGCAGATTGCACTGACAATAACTTATACTTTTCAGTTTGATCTTCAGATGCTATAGCATCAGATGGATGTTTTAATGTACAATCTAAAATCCTTGGACTAACCAATAGTGCATTGGTTTGTTCATCCATGGCAAGTAGATATTTACATTTCTCATCATTTAACTCCGCAATTGGAGTTAGTGTATCCGAATAATTTAGTGCCATGTTATAAAACCTCGACTATGGTATCTAAAATAATTGTATTAATAACATTTTCTTCTTTATACTCGATCTTCGATTGAGTTTCAGCCATGGCTAATACTTCCATAATTGACTGCTGTATATCTCTATATCGTTGATCATAGACTATTTGGTAATTAACATCACAGGAAAATCCTGCTTCATGAGCTACATTATTTTGCTCATCTACTGCATAGTCTTGGTTGAATGAAGTATCGATTGGACTCCACCAAATACTTGAAATCCAATTTCTTCCTAACTTATCTTCAGTATAAAATTCTGTAAAGTTAGTCAGTAAATCTAGATTTTGATATCTATTAATAAAGTCATTATATATGACTAAATCAGGTGTAGATAATTTAAAATCTATATGAGCTGACTGTAATGTCATAAATCTCAGTGGATTAGAGTCAGACTTATAATTTAACTGCCGTGAAAGATCAGTAAATCTATAAGTTACCCTACTGACATTCTTTTTATACTGATCAATAGGAAGACTCAGTAACTCTAAACCATAATCCTTGACTCTCCTTTCTAACTTAGTAATGAAAGACTCTTGTACATCGATCATACTAAGTAGATATTTTTCATATTTTGCTTTAGTTTGGAATATGAATTTATTATCTGATTTCAGATTAAAATCGTTATCCAGTAATCTAATAGCATTGAAAGTTCTAAGGTCTTTAAGACCTTTACAGTCAAGGATTTTTAAATAAGGATTTTTAGTAATCAAGCACTTATATTTATCAGTCGACCATAGAAGGGATTCTGGAATTAAAATTTCACAATGATATTCATCGTAATTCATTATGAATCTATCCAGATTCCCCACTATGAATTGACTGAAAGTATAAGGTCTAGTACTTAATTTAGTGAATTTTAATCCATTAAGATTAAATACTGGGTTCTTGACCTTTATATAATCCTCCTCATGTAGTTCAAGAGGACTGAGAACTTCGATTCGCTTATCAACTATATGTCCGGATGAAAATCCGCGTGGGAATTCAATATACAGGCATGAAGTGTCCCCATCTTCATAAATATTTAAGTATTTAGCCTCAGTAAATTTTACATATCGGCACTGCGTCGTTATTCTCAGTCCCTGAACTATTATTTGCATAATTTAGATTAAGAATATTCTACCAGATTGAGTTAAGTCTGATTCATTGAAGTCTAGTACAACCTCCGTATCAGATTTATAGTATACATCAACTTCAGCAACTCTCATCATTTGAAGAGTACGATCATAGGATTCAAGAACTGTAGGTAAGCAGAATAAGACATGAGGTTTATGATTGAAGTGATGTTGAATAACCATTGGTGGAGCTCCAACTGGAACTTCCATCTCACCACTTACAATAAGCAATTTCTTATCTCTACCTATTGCATACAGAGTTATCTTATTGTACTCATCAATTACTGATACATATAAACCTATAGCATCATCATGAGCTTCAGCTGCGTATTGCTCAGCTTCCTCAACTGTATGGAAAACTATGATTCCAGGTTCACCCTTTGGACCTATGATCTCAAAGTCTGACATATCACAGATGAACTCCCATTCGACTTCACCTTTGACATATACCTTACCATTATCTTCCTCACCAGCACGTTTAGTATCAATAATTACATACTGCCCTTGCTTTACATATGGATTGAGGAAGTCAGCTTGCATTTCTGCTATTGACTCATATTTTGCTACAAGCTTAAATGGCTCACCGGATTCACCTTTAGGACCTGTCGGACCTACAGCACCATCTTCACCTTTAGGACCTCTAATTGAAGTATCAACTACCCACCTCCATACAGGTACATATCCAGTCCTCTTCTCGAGTTTGTATACTTTACCATACTCTTCAGAAGTCCTGTCACCAGCATCAATGAAGCAGTAATCACCATCCTTAAGTAGTGATACATCTGCATGCTCCATCTCACTGATAGACTGATATCTAACTGCAAACTTAAAAGGTTCACCAGTTGCACCTCTCTCACCTTGAGGACCAGTTGGACCTACAGGACCAGTTGGACCAATTGGACCTACAGGACCAGTAGGACCAGCTTTAATCGCTGGACCGAAATAACGCCATGCAGCATCTGGAGTATTATAATCACCATTACCTGCACCAACAAATGCATATAATGATGCTTCATAAACTCTCTCATCTTCAGGTACTGGAACTTCCTCACGTGGTGCAGTTTCATCCCAATCTACAATTGGTACTGAACCACTAGGAATTAATTTAGTAGGCTTATAACCTCTAAGAGCTAAATATACTGTACCATTCTCAACATCAGTTGGTAACTCCTCAACATTTGTTACTACTGCACTGATATGATAACTTTCACCACGAGGACCTGTAGGACCCATAGGACCAGTAGGACCTCCAGCTGGACCCTTAGGACCAGTAGCACCAGTATCACCTTTAGGTCCAGTAGGACCCATTGGACCAGTTGGACCAACTTCACCTTGAGGACCAATAGGACCTGTAGGACCTACCTCACCTGGATTACCCTTAATTGAAGCAGGTCCGATATATTTCCAGGCCTGACCTGGAGTCCCTTCATCACCTTTACCAGCTCCTACATAAGAATAAAGAGAAGCTTCACTAGGATCGATGGGATTTCCGAAAACATCTAATATCTGATCTGCCATAATTAATTACCTGATTCAAATTTCCCTGCCACTATAATAACGGTACCTTCAGGAGCTTCGGCAGGTAACTCCTCTACCTTTGTTACAGTATCTTCAATCTTGTAGCTTTCACCTTTTTCACCCTTAAGTGATGCTAACCACTCTTCTTCAGTTCCATCGAATCCATGACGGACTGCAATCTGGTAAGCTGACTCACCCTTAAGAGATTCAAGCCACTCATCTTCAGTCCCAGAGTATCCGTGACGAACTGCTATCTGATAAGCGGATTCACCACGTTCACCTTGGTCACCCTTAGGACCAGTAGGACCTCCAGCTGGACCCTTAGGACCAGTTGGACCAATAGGACCTGTAGGACCTATTTCACCTTGTGGACCTTGCTCACCTATAGCTCCATCTTCACCCTTAGGACCAGTAGGACCAACTTCACCTCTTATTCCTAAAGGTCCCATCCATTTCCAAGCTCTATCTGGAGTGCCAGGATCACCAAGCATATGATCGACATAGCCATATAATGAAGCTCCCTCATAGACTGCCGTACGACCAAGTGCTACTGCAATAATAGTACCTGGCTCAGCGACTGCTGGTAGATCAATTATATTATTAACAATTCCAGCAGGTTTCATTGCCTCACCTTGAGGACCAGTTGGACCTGCAGGACCTACATGACCATGAAGACCTCTTGGACCTTGAGGACCTTGAGGTCCCATTGGACCTGGACCTGGATGTGGTGGCTGAGGACCTGGACCTGGAGGTACTGGTGGTACTGGACCTGGATGAATTCGTACTGGGATTCCAACCTCAAACATCATCTCTGATGACATTGGGTTCCATATTCCTTGATTAACTACTACGCTCATACTGATCCTTATTTAAGTGTTATACCAGTAAATCCATCATAATCTTCCTCAGCCCATTCGCCTGGAATAGTAGGATCCATAATTTTGAATTCTAACTGTTGATAGAGCTTACCAGTCTTTAATGTATAGTTCCTGAATAGGAGCGTGACGGTTGAAGCTTGTTGATTAATAATCACTCTATCATTTGAGATGCTAGGTTTAGTGAATTCTATTACCTCACTTTCTCTTCCATAAATCCAGAAAGCTGCAGTCATGTCAAACATGCTTAATTCAACTTTTGGAAATGGAGAATACCCTAGCGGAGTAAAATGATATGTGAGCTTGAATGTAGAGCCATTAGGAATCGAAATCTCTGACTGGCTCTTGTTCTTATCACATTCTTTCAATATAATACGCTCTGCCATTGTATATGTAAGTTTATATATTAATTTGAAAGTAGCAGAGAGCTCAATCTCCACTACTTAGTTTATTTAATCTTCAAGATGGCATGCATGATCTTGATCTTGATCTTCTCCATATACTATTGCTATGAAACTCTCTTCAAAATCCTTATCCCACTTGATATTAAATCTAAATTCGGGACCAGTATTAGCTAGATCTTCAATTTTACAATAATAATGGATTGCAGGTTGACCCTCATAGAATTCATTGAATGCCTCATGAACTGGTAACCTTGAGTCATCTGGTAGTTCAACAATTCCATTTTGGAATTTTTCTACCATTTCGGAGTCAGCTATCACAAATACTCCAATGAAATAACCTTCCTCACCATCAACCTCATTATACCGGATATTACATCCAGCAAATCTCAATTCCTCATTAAATTCACCTTGATTAACTGGTTCATTCCAAATGGAACCTTTACCAGTATAGCCATCATAAATTATACGAGAACGAGCATATTCGGTATCCTCTGAAGAATCATCACGAGAATCATCGGAATCTCCTGAATCTTGTGATTCGTCACTATCATCGGAGCTAACTCCATTTCGTAAGAGGTATCTTTGTACATCAACAACTAGAGCATGTTTTGTCCAGTCCTGCACTTCTGGATCTCTTACACCCTTAATATAGTATATCGTAGGGATTTCTTGGTTACCCTCTACCCTGATAAGTTTAGGTGTAACTGCAGCAGCTCTACGTAAGCTACTTATGGTAGAGTGAAGAATGAGCTTATCAATGTCATCAGGAGTCAACTTCGTTAATGGAGTGACCTGATAATCTTTCATAAACTCAGATATTAAATATCATCAGAGCTGTCGGTTGAATCATCAGAAGAATCAGATGAACTGCCATCTTCTACATGCTGAAGAAGGAGGAACCTCGTAATATCAGCTGAAAGTGCATGAATTGAATAGCTCTCTTCTTTAGTCACAGGATCAACCTCATGAATGTAGGTCAGAGTAGGGCACTCATCAGTTGCAGGAACTGTTGTGAAAGGCTTAATAGCAGCTGCCCGACGAATAGAACTACGAGTTGAGTGGATGATCATTTTCTTAACATCCTCAGTTGTTAGCTTCTCCAATGGAGTAAATTTTACTTCTGCCATAATTTCAAAATATTAAAATAAAAAGGTTTGTTGAACTTAAGAGCTCGATTAGGAGCTCCTAAGTTATTTAGATTATCGATTATCAACGATTCTTGAAGGATCGGCACCGACTGGTAGCTCATAAACTGCACCATGGCTATCTTCAGAGCTAAGCTGAGCACCATTTTCAATGATGATCTTAGCATCTGCATCAAGTCCAGGATAAGCAGCTTCAGCATCGAATACAACTGCGGAGCAAGGTACAACGACTCTTGAGTCACCTACCTTACCTACAGTATCTCCAGTGGTATTAATAACTGCATCCTTACCGACAGTTACCTGACCAGCACGTGCGCAGATACCACAACCACCTTCGATATTGAAGGTACCACCATTGACTTCTACTATATCATTATTTGGTACATAGATACCACAAGCGATGTAACCAGATGAAGTAATGTGACCATTAAAGGTACCACCATTAATAACAATGTGATTTCCTTCATTGCCAGCATTACCATTACCCATGACTACTGCATTATCTACAGTTTCAAAAGTACCTCCATTAATTTCTACTTCAGCATTCTTAGAACCTGCAAAGATATTGCATTCCTGAGATTGCATATTAGCATCATTAACGATCAGCTTAGAGTTACTAGATACTGTTGCACCGATATTTCGATCGGACTTGACATTGATTCCACCATCAAGAGTCAATTCAGATCCGCCAGCAACTGCAAGAGCATAACCATCTGCAACGGTATTTCTAATAGTACCAAGTCCCTTTATGGTTACTTTAGCACCATTATTTATAACAAGTCCAAGTTGAGCTGACTCATTGATATTAGAGTCGAGAGTAATTACTGCATCCTTAGTGACATCAAGTCTCTCACTGAGATCTAACTCATCAGTTAACTTAATATATTTTTCACCAGACTGAAGAGCGGATTTGAATGATTCAACAGAATCTACTTCAACTGGGTGATCTGCTTTATAAAGTTCCTCAAGAGCTTCGACGCGAGCGACTAGAGCTGCATATTTCTCAGCATCGTAATCTTGACCTGCAGGACCCTGAGGACCTATTGGACCTTGCTCACCTGGATCGCCTTTTTCACCTTTTTCACCTGGATCGCCTTTTTCACCTTTTTCACCT
>Ga0256869_1001528_pt1 | contig 11470 bp, 11 predicted proteins | sample RumenRJG_05RNA_FD_186096 | JGI IMG/M metagenome (GOLD analysis project Ga0256869, IMG submission 186096) | Metatranscriptome of bovine rumen microbial communities from Lethbridge, Alberta, Canada - Rumen RJG_05 (Metagenome Metatranscriptome) | ecosystem: Host-associated > Mammals > Digestive... | reverse complement strand
CGGAAGTCTGCTTGGTTAGCGGTATCTAACGCATTTGGATCAGGTCAAAGACTGGCATGCAACTATCAGGAGGAATAATTATGGAGTACCGTGTAGAACATGATTCTCTTGGCGAAGTCAAGGTTCCTGCAGATCATTACTGGGGAGCTCAGACCGAGAGAAGTCACGAGAATTTCCAGATTGGTGTTGGTATCGAAACAATGCCTAAGGAAATCATCCATGCATTTGGCATACTTAAGAAGGCAGCAGCCCTTGCCAATCATGAGCTTAAGCCTGAGAAGATGACAGATGAAAAACTTGAGGCTATCAGCTTTGCTGCTGACAAGGTGATCAAGGGTGAGCTTAATGACGAGTTCCCGCTTGTTGTATGGCAGACTGGTTCAGGAACTCAGTCCAACATGAACACAAATGAAGTTATTGCCAATGTTTCAAATGAGCATGCCGGCAAGAAGCTCTGCCATCCTAATGATGATATCAATATGAGCCAGTCTTCAAATGACACATTCCCTACAGCAATGCATATCTCAGCTGTTATTGCACTTGAGGATAAACTCATTCCTGCAGCCAAGACTCTTATTGCTACATTTAAGAAGCTTGAAAAGGAAAATGAGGGTATTGTAAAGAGTGGTCGTACACATCTTCAGGATGCAGTGCCGATCTCATTTTCACAGGAAATAAGTGGATGGAGAAGTTCACTTGAAAGAGATATCGAGCTTGTTGAAAGTGCTCTTGAACCTCTTCGTCATCTTGCACTTGGCGGTACAGCAGTAGGAACAGGGCTTAATGCACCAAAGGGCTTTGACAAGCTTGTTGCAGAAAAGGTTTCAGAACTTTCAGGCAAGAAATTTGTTACAGCTGAAAATAAGTTCCATGCCCTTACTTCAAAGGATGAGATCGTGTTTGCACACGGTGCTGTAAAGGCTATGGCAGCAGATATGATGAAGATCGCCAATGATGTTCGCTGGCTTGCCAGTGGTCCTCGTGTAGGTCTTGGCGAGATAACCATTCCTGCCAATGAACCGGGTTCATCGATCATGCCTGGTAAGGTAAATCCTACTCAGTGCGAGCAGGTTACCATGGTGGCTGTTCAGATAATCGGAAATGATACTGCGATCGGTATGGCAGCAAGTCAGGGCAATTTTGAATTAAATGTATTCATGCCTGTTATTGCATACAATTTCCAGCAGTCAGTAAGGATACTTTCAGAATCGATCCTTTCATTCAATGAGAAGTGTGCAGTTGGCATCAAGGCTAACAAGGATAAGATGCATCATAACCTTCACAACTCACTTATGCTTGTTACTGCTCTTAACCCATACATCGGTTATGAGAATGCTGCCAAGACTTCACACCTTGCATTTGAGGAAAATATTTCACTGAAGGAAGCTTGTGTTAAGCTTGGTTTCCTTTCAGCAGAAGAGTTCGACAAGGTATTCCATCCGGAAGAAATGGCACAGCAGTAAGAACTATTAATGTGGCGCGGAGCGCTTGCTCCGCGTTAGAAGGAGAAAAAAATGGCTTATAATTATTTCCCGGGCTGTACGCTTAAGAATAAAGCAAAAGACCTGGATCAGTGGGGAAGAAATGCCTGCAAGGCATTAGATATTCCTCTTTGTGAGATCCCGGACTGGCAGTGCTGTGGCGGTGTTTATCCTATGGCTAAGGATGAAATCGCTCAGCGTCTTTCTTCTGTACGCGCACTTGCCTACTCAAGAGACAATGGCGGCGTTATCGTAACCATGTGCTCTGCCTGTCACAATGTTATCAAGCAGACAAACGAAGATTTCAAAAAAGATGAAAATTTCAGAACAAAGGCAAATAATTACCTTGCAGCCGATGGAATCCACTATGAAGGCGAGACAAAGGTAATGCATCTTCTTGAAGTACTTCGTGATGATGTGGGATTTGACAAGATAAAGGAAAAGGTTACCAATCCTCTTAAGGGTCAGAAGATAGGTGCTTACTATGGATGTCTTCTTCTTCGCCCTTCAGATGTACTTGCCATGGATAACCCTGAAAATCCTACGATCATCGAAGATCTCATAAAGGCTCTTGGAGCAACACCTGTTGTTTATGCACAGAGAAATGAGTGCTGCGGCGGTTATCTTACTCTTGAGGACAAGTCGATCCCTGCAAAGAGAAGTGCATCTATTCTTGAAAATGCAAAGGCGCAGGGAGTTGAGACAGTCATCACAGCCTGTCCGCTCTGCTATTACAACCTTAAGAAGAATGCAGAAGGTACAGGAGTAAATGTCAAGTACTTCACAGAGCTTCTTGCAGATGCTCTTGGCGTAAAGGAGGAAGCATAATGGCCTCTAATTATACAGTTACCAGAGAAGAAATACTTGCGATAAGCGGAGTTAATCCACGCAAGTGTATGAAGTGCGGTCGCTGTACTGCAACCTGTCCTGATTTTGACGAGATGGAATATCATCCTCATCAGTTCGTGGATATGGTAAACAATGGCGAGATAGAACCACTCATGGAAAGCAAGTCGATTTACAAGTGTCTCTCATGCATGGCATGTATCCAGAGATGCCCACGTAACGTTGAGCCGGCTAAGCTTATAGAAGCCGTAAGACTTGCAGTTGAAAGACAGCAGGAGAAGAATCATCTTCGTCCGGATATGCTTCCGGAAATGCTTGATCCTGATCTTCCACAGCAGGCTATAGTAAGTGCGTTCCGCAAGTTTACAAAGTAAGGAGAATATTCATGCAGAAAATCGGTGTATTTGTCTGTCATTGCGGTACCAACATTGCTGCTACAGTTGATGTTGAAGCCGTAGCCGAGGCAGCTCGCCATATCCCTGGCGTTGTTTTTGCTACAGACTATACTTATATGTGCTCTCAGAGCGGACAGGATCTCATTACCGATAAGGTAAAAGAATTCGGTCTTACAAATGTAGTTATCTGTTCATGCTCTCCTCACATGCACGAGAAGACTTTCCAGAAGGCTGTAAGCCGCGTTGGAATGAACCCATACATGATTGAGATAGCAAATATCCGTGAACAGTGTTCATGGGTACACAAGGACAGAGAAGAAGCAACAGAGAAAGCTAAGGCTCTTATGAGAGCTGCTGTTGCCAAGGTTCTTCTTAATACTCCACTTACAGCAGATTCAACTCCTGTAACAAAGCGTGCTCTTGTTATCGGTGGTGGTATCGCTGGTATGCAGACAGCTCTTGATATAGCTGATGCAGGTTATGAAGTAGATATTGTCGAGAAAAATCCTACCATTGGCGGTAAGATGAGTCAGCTTGACAAGACGTTCCCTACTCTTGACTGTGCTTCATGTATCGTTACTCCTAAGATGGTAGAAGTCGGACAGCATGAGCGCATCCACATCTACTCATACAGTGAGGTTGCAGAAGTAACAGGTTTCGTAGGAAACTTCAAAGTAAAGATAAAGAGAAAAGCAAGATATGTTGATGAGGATAAATGTACAGGATGTGGTCTTTGTACAGAGAAGTGCCCAAGCAAGAAGGCACCGAACGAATTCAATATGAACCTCAACAACAGAACTGCTGTTTACATTCCATTTGCACAGGCTGTACCTAAGGTTGCAACGATCGACCCTGATTACTGCCTCATGCTTAAGAATGGCAAATGCGGTCTTTGCTCCAAGGTCTGCGGTTCCGACGCCATCAATTACAAGGATGAAGATAAGTTCATCGATGTTGAGTATGGTGCGATCGTAGCAGCAACCGGTTATGAGATCACAGATGTAAGCAAGTATGATGAATATGCTTACTCACAGAGCCCGGATGTAGTTACATCGCTTGAATATGAGCGTCTTATGAACGCTGCAGGTCCTACTGGCGGACATCTTCTTCGTCCTTCAGACGGTAAGGAACCTAAGAAAATCGTATTTATCCAGTGTGTAGGCTCACGTGAGACATGTGACAGCAAGAAGGGCGGTAAGCCTTACTGCTCAAAGATCTGCTGTATGTACACAGCTAAGCATGCTATCCTTACAAAGGATCATTATCCTGATACAGATATTTACGTATTCTATATTGATGTCCGTACTCCTGGCAAGAACTTCGATGAGTTCTATAGAAGAGCGGTTGAGCAGTATGGAGTTCATTATATAAAGGGCGCTGTAGGCAAGGTTACTCCTGAAAATGGCAAGCTTAAGGTTCAGGCTTCTGACCTTATCATGAACAAGCAGCTTCACATAGATGCTGATATGGTTGTTCTCGCAGCTGCCATTGAACCAAGCAAGTCCGCAAGATCTCTTGCTACAATGCTTACAGCTTCAATGGATACAAATGACTTCTTTACAGAAGCACATCCAAAGCTTCGTCCTGTAGAAAGCCCGACCGCAGGTGTATTCCTTTCAGGTGTATGTCAGGGACCTAAGGATATTCCTGAGACTGTTGCTCAGGCTGGTGCCGCAGCAAGTAAGGTAATAGGTCTTCTTTCAAAGGATTCTCTTGAAGGAAATCCTTGCGTGGCTCATCCAGACGAAATGATGTGTAACGGATGCTCACAGTGTGCTGATGTGTGTCCTTATGGTGCTATCACATACGTTGAGAAGGAATTCCGTATGAGAGACCGTACAACAAAGATCAGACGTGTATCTCAGGTTAATCCTGCAGTATGTCAGGGTTGTGGTGCATGTACAGTTGCCTGCCCATCAGGAGCTATGGATCTTTATGGCTTCTCTAACAGTGAGATCATGGCGGAGGTAGACGCAGTATGTCAGTAAACGAAAATGAATTTAAACCAAAGATCGTTGCGTTCTGCTGCAACTGGTGTTCATATTCCGGCGCAGATCTTGCCGGTACAAACAGACTTGAATACCCGGCAGAAGTAAAGATCGTAAGAGTACCTTGCTCATGTCGTATAAATCCTATATTTATACTTAAGGCTTTCCAGCGTGGCGCAGACGGCGTTATCATCTGTGGCTGCCACCCTGGTGACTGCCATTACATGACAGGTAATTACCATACAAGAAGACGTATGACACTTCTTTTCTCAATGCTCGATTATCTTGGAGTTGAGAAGGAACGTACCAGAGTAGAATGGGTTTCTGCCGCTGAAGGTGCCAGATTCGTTGATGTTATGAATAGCTTCGTATCAGACATTACAAGACTTGGCAGATGCAGAAGACTGGAGGATTTAAGATGCAAGGAGAACTGATAGAGCGCGCCGCAAAACTCCTCGAAGACGGAACTATAAACCGTGTTCTTGGCTGGGCAGCCGGTGACTTTGTTTATGATATTACTCCTACAGTCTTTAATAGTGCTGAGGAGCTTAAGAAGAACTTCGTATATAATGATTTCTGCGGAGCCAACCTTTCAAAGTACCTTGTAGAGGAATCACAGAAGGAAGGAAAGATCGCAGTATTTTTAAAGCCATGCGACACCTACAGCTTTAACCAGCTGCTCACAGAGCACAGGATAAAGAGAGAAAACGTATACATTATCGGCGTAGAGTGCAATGGCAAAGTAAGTGCAGAAAGACTTCATTCACTTGGTCTTTTCGGTATTACCGGAATCAAGATGGAAGGCGACAATTTTACTGTTTCAACTGTATACGGCGATAAAACTGTAGCAGTAAGCGAGGCAGAAGACGAGAGATGTAAGTCATGCAAGAGCCGTAAGCATGTCGTATATGATGAGCTTATTGGTGCTGAAGGTGAAATGCTTGACTCTGACAGATTCGACATGGTTGAGAAGATCGAAGCTATGTCTCCGGAGGAAAGATTTGCTTTCTGGCAGGGTGAATTTTCACGTTGTATCCGCTGTAATGCCTGTCGTAACGTATGTCCTGCATGCACATGTGAGACCTGCGTATTTGATAATCCTAAGTCAGGTGTACAGAATAAAGGTGCAGTTAATGATTTTGAAGAAAAGCTTTTCCATATAATCAGAGCTTACCATGTAGCAGGAAGATGTACAGATTGTGGCGAGTGTTCGCGTGTATGTCCTGAGCATATTCCGCTGCACCTTCTTAATCGTAAGTATATTCACGATATGGACAGACTCTATGGTCCTTATCAGGCCGGCGAGGAAGTCGGCACTATGCATCCGGTACTTGCTTATACAGAGAAAAATGATGCAGAAGCAAGCATAGTTCAGGAAGGAGGTATCAGGTAATGATAGCAAAGATTGCGCTTGATAAGCTTCAGGACCTCATTGCAGCAATTGCGAAAAATGAGAAGCTTTACCTTCCTGTTGATAAAAAAGATGGTGTAGCAGTATTTGAAGAGTATAAAGAAGGAAGCAAGCTTTCACAGCAGCTTAATACTCTTCGTTCTGCAAAGGATTTCTTCTTCCCACAGATAGAAAAACTTGCCAAGTTCCGTATGGAAGGAAAGAAGATAGAGGTTGAGGATATCCGTAAGGAGCCTGAGGATTATGTAATCTTCGGAGTACGTGCCTGTGATGTACGTTCATTTGATGTACTTGACAAGGTATTCCTTGCAGAACCTGTTGATACATATTATAAAATGAGCAGGGAACATGCTACTGTAGTAAGTTTTGCCTGCCATGCTCCTTCAGAAACATGCTTCTGCCATTCATTCGGCATTGATGCAGCAAGACCTGATGGTGATGCAAGAATGTGGATCGTTGAAAATGATGTATTCCTTGAAGATATTACCGAAAAGGGTAAGAAGCTTCTTGATGGCATCGACCTTGCAGCACTTGGTGCAAACTGCGATGAAGCAAATAAAGAAGCAGTTGAAAAGGAAGTTGAGAGAGTTCACGATATCATCGGAAAGCTCCCTCTTGGCAACCTTAAGCCGGTTGACAACCGTGACAAGGAACTTGAGCTTTTCAACCAGGTTGACAAATGGAAGGAACTTTCAGATAAATGTCTTGGCTGCGGCTCATGTACATTTGTTTGTCCTACCTGTCAGTGCTTTGATATAGAAGAATTTAAGGGCAACAATGGAGCTGTCGAAAGATTCAGATGCTGGGACAGTTGCATGTATAAAGACTTTACCATGATGGCAGCCGGTACTCCTCGTAAGAGCCAGATGGAGCGTTTCCGTCAGAGATTCATGCATAAGCTTGTATATTATCCGATCCAGCATGACGGAATGTATAGCTGTGTAGGATGCGGAAGATGTCTGCGTCGTTGTCCTATCAACATGAATATCGTTAAGGTCATGAAGGCATTTCAGGAGGAAGCATAATGGAAAGAGAAGAACTTATTCCGCACATTGCCGTTGTTACTGATATCCGCGAGGAAACCGGCGATGTCAAGACATTCCGCGTGGTCGGAAGGGACGGAAAGAAACTTTTTCCGCATATTCCCGGACAGTGTGCCATGCTCTCTGTTCCTGGTGTAGGTGAGGCTATGATCTCCATCACTTCTTCCCCAACGGTAGAAGAATATCAGGAATTCAGTATAAAGAAAGTCGGTGTTCTTACAAGCTGGCTTCATGCAATGGAACCGGGACAGGAAATTCTTGTCCGCGGACCTTATGGGAACGGTTTCCCTGTAGATACCACATTCAAGGGAAAGGATCTCCTTTTCATAGCTGGTGGTATCGGTGTAGCTCCTCTTCATTCAGTCATTAACTACTGCAGAGCTCACAGATCTGATTATGGTCATCTGAGCGTAGTTTACGGTTCAAGATCAAAGGAAGACCTTGTTGATCTTAAGGAAATGCAGGAAGAGTGGATGAAAGAAGAAAACATGGACGTTTACCTTACCATTGACCGCGAGGAAGAAGGTTGGGACGGACATGTCGGTTTCGTACCAAATTATGTTACAGAACTTAACCTTTCAAATACTCAGACAGCAGTTCTTTGCGGACCGCCTGTAATGATCCATTTCACGCTTGATGGTCTCAAGAAGCTTGGCTTTAAAGATGATCAGGTTTACACAACACTTGAGATGCGTATGAAGTGTGGTATCGGTAAGTGTGGAAGATGTAATGTCGGAGACAAATTCATCTGTAAGGATGGTCCGGTATTCAACTTTGAGCAGTTAAGTACTATGACTGGTGAGTATTGATAATTGTGCCACTGCAAGGCAGTGGCGCGGTTTAAAGGTACTTAAAATACTGTACATTACTTAGCGGCATTGCAGAGCAATGTCGCAATAATAAATAAAGGAGCATGTTATGGGAAACGTAAATATATACTTGTTCGGAAAGAAGTATTCAGTACCGGACAACCTTACAATCATGACAGCTATGGAATATGCAGGCTATCAGCTTGAAAGAGGCTGTGGCTGCAGAAATGGTTTCTGTGGCGCATGTGCAACAGTATACAGAATCGAAGGACAGCAGGAGCTTAAGATGGCACTTGCATGTCAGACAAAGGTTGAGGACAATATGTATATTGCAACTCTTCCTTTCTTCCCTCTTGTAAAGAAGATCTATGATATAGAGAAGGTTTCACCTGAGCAGTCTATAATGATGCAGCTCTATCCTGAAATCTACTCATGTATCGGATGTAATGCATGTACAAAGGCATGTACTCAGGGTCTTAATGTAATGCAGTACATAGCTTACGCTCAGAGAGGCGATTTCAAGAAGTGCGCAGAGCTTTCATTCGACTGTGTAATGTGTGGTGTATGTTCATCAAGATGTCCTGCAGGAATTTCACATCCACAGGTTGCAATGCTTGCAAGAAGACTTAACGGTAAGTATCTTACCCCTGAGTCAGAGCACCTTTCAAAGATGGTTGCAGATATTGCAGCAGGTGTTTTTGAAACACCTATCAGAGAACTTATGGACAAGTCATCAGAAGAAATCCAGAATCTCTATAATACAAGAGATATCGAGAAATAAGGGGAGGCAAAATTATGTATCCGGAACAATTTCAGGAATCACTTCGCAAGGTAGAAGCTAAGAGAGCTGAAAATGCGGCAATGGAGCCAACCCGTATGACAGCTGAGGAAAAGGACGCACTTCTTCGTCAGTATCATCCTGACTACAGAGAAGAACAGTTCGAGGAACTTGTTATTGGTAAGAATGCAGGAGAAAAAGCTCCTCATGAGCTTGCTGCAATGCTTCAGGCTCATGCAAGAGTACATGCAAGTGATGTGGATCTTCTTCATCCGAATTATGAGACAGATGTACTTATAATCGGTGCCGGCGGTGCTGGCTGTTCAGCAGCTATCGAGGCTGATGAGGCTGGTGCAAAGGTTCTTATCTGCACAAAGCTTCGTCCTGGTGATGCCAATACAATGATGGCTGAAGGTGGTATTCAGGCTGCTGATAAGGAAAACGACAGCCCTGCTCAGCATTTCCTTGATGCATACGGTGGCGGACATTTCGCAGCTAAGAAGGAGCTTGTATATAAGCTTGTTACAGAAGCTCCTGAGGATATCAAGTGGCTCAACGAACTTGGTGTAGAGTTCGATAAGGCAGAAGATGGAACCATGGCTACCGTTCACGGCGGTGGTACATCAAGAAAGAGAATGCATGCTGCACGCGATTATACCGGCATGGAGATTATGCGTACACTTCGTGATGAAGTACTTAACCGCAAGATCCCTATCATGGACTTTACTGCTGCTATCGAAATAATCAAGGATGAAGATGGCAAGGCAGCCGGGGCTGTTTTCATGAACATGGAAACAAAGGAACTTATCGTTGTTCGTGCAAAGACAGTTATTATAGCTACCGGTGGTGCAGGAAGAATGCATTATCAGGGCTTCCCTACATCAAACCACTATGGTGCTACAGCTGATGGTCTTGTACTTGGCTACAGAGCTGGAGCAAAGCTTCTTTATCAGGAGACACTTCAGTATCATCCTACAGGTGCAGCTTACCCAGAGCAGATTTTTGGTGCACTTGTTACAGAGAAGGTTCGTTCTCTTGGTGCAAAGCTTGTCAACTGTGATGGTACAGTATTCGTTCACCCTCTTGAAACAAGAGATGTTGAAGCAGCTGCTATCATTCGTGAAACAGGCGACAGAGGCAAGGGCGTAGATACAGGACGCGGCAAGGCAGTATGGCTTGATTCTCCTATGATCGATCTTAAGAATGGTGAAGGAACGATCAAGGCAAGAATCCCTGCCATGTACAGAATGTTTGCTAAGCGCGGCATCGATATGACAAAGGAACCAATCCTTGTTTATCCTACACTTCATTACCAGAACGGTGGTCTTGATATCGACACAGATTGCCAGACAAGCGTAGAGAACCTTTATGCAGCAGGAGAGGTTACCGGAGGCGTTCATGGAAGAAACCGTCTTATGGGTAATTCACTTCTCGATGTTATCGTATTTGGTCGTGATGCTGGTCGTGCTGCAGGACGTAAGGCTCTTAGCGTTAAGGGCGACAAGAAGCTTTCACTTGCTCATGTTGATGAATTTGAGAAGGAACTTGAGAAGGCTGGTCTTAACACAGATAAGGTTTCTCCAAAGCTTCTTCCAAACTATGTAAACAAAGATAGAAATGTTTACGATGGACCAATGATCCAGTAATATTTGAGTGATTCTTTATCATGTGCAGTTTCCCCGGGCGGCTTAAAAGCCACCCAGGGGTAATATATAGATAAAAGGAAGAATAAAATGGAAACAAAAACAGGAAGAAAGATAACTATAATCGGTGCTGGTTCTGTAGGTGCAACAATTGCTTATTCTCTTTCACAGAGAAGTCATGCAGCTGAAATACTTCTTATCGATGTAAATGAGAAGAAGGCAGCAGGTGAGGCTCTTGATATTGCTCAGGCAACAAGTTTCCGTGATCCTATCCGTATTGTAAACGGCTCTTATGATGATGCCAAGGATTCTGATATCGTTATCATCACAAGTGGTATCGGCAGAAAGCCAGGTCAGACCAGACTTGATCTTACAAGAACAAATGTAGGTATAATAAAGAGCATTGCTCCTCAGATCGCAAAGGTTGCTCCAAATGCTATTTATGTAATCGTAAGCAATCCTGTCGATATCCTTACCTATGTATTTATGAAGGAATCAGGAATACCTGAAAATCAGATTCTTGGTACAGGTACTTCTCTTGATACTGCAAGACTTAAGTATACACTTGCAGATCAGCTTAATATAGCTCAGAAGAATGTACATGCCTATGTATTTGGTGAGCATGGTGATTCTTCATTTATTCCTTGGTCAGCATGCACTATCTCAGGTGTAAGTGTAGACGAATATATCGAGCTTGCCCGCAAGAACGGTCTTGAGGTTGCTGATATCAATAAGGAAGAAACAATCAACTATGTTAAGAAGTCAGGTGGTACGATCATAGCTGACAAGGGTGCAACCTTCTATGGCATAGCTGCTTCAGTTATGAACATTGTTGCTATGCTTACATCAGCATACGATTCTATAACATGCTGCTCAACCATGATGCATGGTGAGTATGGTATAGATGATGTTTGCCTTTCTGTTCACACAGTTATCGGACCTAACGGCGTTAAGGCAAGAATACCAATGCCTATAAGCGAAGAAGAAAACAAGCAGCTTCATGCTTCTGCAGATGCTCTTAAGGAAATCATCAAGCAGCTTGATCTTTAATAAAAAAATCCTCTGCAAATTGTTTG
>Ga0256869_1001518_pt1 | contig 11501 bp, 9 predicted proteins | sample RumenRJG_05RNA_FD_186096 | JGI IMG/M metagenome (GOLD analysis project Ga0256869, IMG submission 186096) | Metatranscriptome of bovine rumen microbial communities from Lethbridge, Alberta, Canada - Rumen RJG_05 (Metagenome Metatranscriptome) | ecosystem: Host-associated > Mammals > Digestive... | reverse complement strand
GAAACATTTTATCATGTTGCGACAGCGGAATGGTTCGATATTCAGGAAACTGTATTTAGCGGAATTTTGTAAACTAAATGTAAAATTTGCAAAACTATTTTGACATATAAGGCAAAAGGTGCTATACTACATCTTGTATTTGTTACTGCCTCACGGAAGCGTGATGTAGTGGACAGGAGGAAATATTAATGGAACAGGCAGAGTACAATAAGGTACGCTATTCAATCGAGCAGCAGCGTGGAAATAAAGTAATGATCCAGCTTGACAGAGGCCGGAATAAGGTAGATATCCGCAAGGGTGTGATCAAGGAAGCCTATCCCAGTGTATTTACAGTGCTTGTGTCAGATGATGATGCAGATCACCCGGACCAGCTGCTTTCATTCAGCTACAAGGATGTCATCACCGAAGAGATCCGGATGAAGCTCTGCTGATAGTATTATACAACTGAATAGATTTTCAAGGAGGGCTTTAATGCCCTCTTTTTTTGTGATATACTATAGACAGATTGTGGTTTTTGACAGAGGTATAAATGAAGAGATTTATCGCTTTCATATTAGCATCAGTGATGCTTGTTACGACACCGCAGGTGACTGCAAATGCTTCCGGCATCAGGAATAGGATAAAGACCCTGCAGAAGCAGGGCGCCGAGAAGCAGGCAGAGGTTGATGATCTGCAGTCACGTCTGGTAAATATCATTTCGCAGATTGATGCTCTTGAAGAGGATATTAAGAATAATACACAGGATATAGAGGATACCAAAGAGGATCTGAAGGACGCGAAGAAGGCTGAGAAGCAGCAGTACAATGCCATGAAGTCACGTATCAGGTATTTTTATGAAAATGATACGGACAATAACGTGTTCAATATCCTCGTAAGCTCGAAGAGCCTTACTGATTTCATCAATAAGGTCCAGTACATGAATGCTGTCTACAGCTATGACAGGGATCTGCTGGATTCGTATGAGGCTACCAGGGTGGAGATCCAGGGGATGGAAGAGGATCTCGAGGACCAGCAGGATGAGCTCGAGAAGGAGAAAAAGTCTCTTAAGAGCCAGAAGAAGAGTCTGAATTCCCTGATCGATTCAAAAAAGGATGAGGTCACTGATATCAATGCCCAGGTCGCTAAGGCCAAGGCTCAGGCGAAGAGGGAGGCTGAGGAGAGAAGACAGAGGCTCGAGGAAGAGAGGAGACAGAGGAATCTCGCCCAGGCTGCAGCTGCTGCAAGGCAGGCAAGGGCTTCACAGGGTGGCGGCTCGGGCGGTAGTAATAGTGGCGGCGGCAATCCTTACAAGCAGGATGCAGATCCATCACCAGCCACCAATGTGAGCGGATCGGCTGTCGTAGGCTACGCCATGCAGTTCGTCGGGAATCCGTATGTATGGGGAGGCAATTCCCTGACCAATGGCTGTGACTGCTCGGGATTCGTGGTGCAGGTGTACAGGCATTTCGGAATAGATCTGTCGGGCTCGAGGAATTCAGCAGCTCTCAGGTCTGTAGGTCAGGCGGTAAGTCCTGACAATATCAAGGCCGGAGATATAGTCTGCTATCCGGGCCATGTGGCCATATATTCGGGAGACGGCATGATAGTCGAGGCACAGAGCTCGAGAACGGGTATCACTCACAACCGTTCATGGAATCACGGGACCGTGCTTGCGATCAGGAGAGTGATATGACAGACAAGGCCAAAAGCCGGCTGGCGAGACTGCGGGTAAAGGCCAGGAAGTCCTTTATCATAATTCTCGTGGCAGCAGGCGTTACAGCGGTGCTTGCCCTCGGGCTGTACCAGGGGATCACCAGAAGCAGGGACTTTGTATATAGGGATCACCTCGATGATACCGCTGTGACAATAGATGGAGAGAAGCTGACCTACCGGGACGTGGCCTTCTACGTGGTATATGAGGAAAACCAGGTCCAGACGGCAGCACTTGCGTATGATCAGGAAAAGCCGTGGAACTACTGGGATAGCCATGTAAACGGCGTTTTTGTCATCTCCGAGGCGAGAAGGGTGTCTATGGAGATGGCCATTCATGACAGGATTCTGCTCAGAATGGCGCAGGAGCATGGCGTGGCACTCTCCACAGATGAAAAGCAGCAGATGGAGGACCGGATCACCGACTTTTACGAGGATCTCTATGATGACCAGAAGGAAAACCTTCCGGTCTCTTATGATGTCCTGAGCCGGACTATCGCAGACATAGCAGTATCAGAGAAGTATCAGCAGATCCTTGCGGATGAAAATGATGATACATTTGCCAGCTATGGCTACGACGGAAGGGCTTATGAGAAGCTTGAGAAGAAGCATAAGGTAAAAATCAGTGATTCATGGAACCGGATACGGATGGGCCGGATTACACTGAGGGATCAGCCGGAATGTTCCGCATCAAAACATACAGAATATTACAGGAAGAAAGACAAATGAACGCATTAGGACCAGGTCAGGCAACAAATAAAAAGAAAATCACCAAGATCGGCAGGAACGATCCATGCTGGTGTGGCAGCGGCAAGAAGTACAAGCAGTGCCACGAGGCCTTTGACAGGAAGATCGAGAGCATAAGGCTCGAGGGCCATGAGGTGCCTGACAGGACAATAATCAAGACACCGGAGCAGATCGAGAAGATCAGGAAGAGCGCAGTGATCAATATGGCCTGCCTCGATGAGGTAGCAAAGCAGATCCACGAGGGAATGACGACTCTCGAGATCGACAATATCATCAATGAGGTGACTTATGGCATGGGAGGAATTCCTGCACCGCTGAACTACGAGGGCTTCCCGAAGAGCGTATGTACCTCGGTAAATGATCAGGTCTGCCATGGAATCCCGTCAGATGATGTGGTCCTGCAGGACGGTGATATCATCAATGTCGACTGTTCCACGATCCTCGACGGATATTTCTCTGATTCATCGAGGATGTACATGATAGGCAATGTCTCCGAGGAAAAGAAGAGACTTGTCGAGGTCACTAAGGAATGCTGTGACCTGGGACTCGCACAGGTGAAGCCGTGGGGCTTCCTTGGCGATATGGCAGAGGCTGTCCATACACATGCCGAGGAAAATGGCTACAGCGTCGTCAGAGAGATTGGCGGACACGGCTGCGGTATCGAATTCCATGAGGAGCCGTGGGTAGGCTATCTGTCGAATCGTGGCGAGGATATGCTGATGGTTCCGGGAATGTGCTTTACCATTGAGCCAATGGTAAATATGGGCGCAGCTGACATCTATACGGATAAGGAAAACAACTGGGAAGTTTACACACTTGACGGAATGCCGTCTGCACAGTGGGAATATCAGGTGCTCGTGACAGAGGACGGCTATGAGGTTATCTCACACTGATGCTATCTGATGTATGACATCAGGCGGATTTCGAGAATATAGAATCACGTTACAATATAGAGCAACAACAGAATCCGGGCGGCTAAATCCGGGTGCTCGGATTTTGTACGGTATGAATTGTGTGTAGATGAGTAAATATTCAGACTTTTTTTTATAAAAAAGCTTGCAATATTCATACAAACTTTTCCAGTTAATCCGGCCACTCGTGGTCGGGTTTTCTGGTTTATGGAAAAAAGATGAAAAAGGGACCTGTCCCCATTTTCATCTTTTCTGGTAAGGCTATGAAAGAATTCAGATCACCCTTTTATGAGCTCGGGGAGATTCAGGAACTAAAGGAAAAATTAAACAAGGGCGGAATGTACGAGCTTTCCGGGATCCTCGACCAGGCGAAGGCACAGGCTGTACAGGCACTCGGATGGGATGTGCCGTGGAAGCTTGTTATTTTCGATGGAGAAAAGAAGGCACTGGAATTCGTAGATGAGTACAGGCATGTGGATGAGAATACTGAGTATTTTCCTGCGAAGGATGTGCTCTTCTACCAGTCTGATGTGAAGGGGAATACCCTGACAAGAGAGAGGATGCGGGTGTTCCGCGCGCTTTCGGAGAGCGATCATCTGACCATAGCCACGACTGTTGATGCGCTGATGAATATCCTGCCTCCGCTCGAGGAACTGACGGATGCCGTGATAGAGCTGCATCCGGGCGACGAGGAGGACCCGTCCCGTCTGCAGAGAAAGCTTGTTGCGATGGGATATGAGCCTGTCGCACAGGTGGAGGAGCCGGGGCAGTTTGCGTCAAGAGGAGGGATCATCGATGTTTTTTCTCTGACAGAGGACGCTCCGGTCAGGATAGAGTTCTGGGATACGGAGATAGATACGATCAGGACCTTCGATATCGGAAGTCAGAAGTCCGATGAGAATGTGGACTGTGCACGCATAGATCCGGCGATGGAATTCGTCCTGACGGATGACAAGAAGCAGAAGGGCCTGAAGCAGCTCGAAAAGGAGTACAACACCCGGCACCAGAAGCTGCGTGATGAGATGAAGACGGAGGAGGCATTTGCCCTGAAGACAATGTATGAGGACTTCAGGGATCTTGCCATGTCAGGGGACTATTCACAGGCGGACGGATTCCAGATGTATTTCGAGGATGAGCAGGCCGGGCTTCTCGACTATATACCGCAGAACGGGCTTATTTTCATAGATGAGCCGGCAAGGATAGCCGAGCAGGCGGGGATGGTAGAGAAGGAGGTCTCAGAGAGCATGATGAGGAGGGTGGAAAGTGGCTCCGCTCTTCCAGGGCAGCAACATATCCTCTTCGGCTCGCATGAGATCCTCGGAAAATGCGCGAACCGCACGGGAGTCATGTTTGCGCAGATCGCAGGAAATACAGGCGCGATGAAGCCTGCCGGGCAGTATTATGTGCATCAGGTGTCAGTCACGAGCTATCAGAATTCCACGGATCTGCTCGAGAAGGAGATCGGGTTATATCGGAAGAAAAAGTACCGTATCTGTCTCATCACCTCATCCGAGACCAGAGGAAGGAAGCTCGCTGATAATCTGGTACAGGACGGTCTGAACGTATTCTATTCGGATAAGGGAGAGTCAGCAATCCTGCCCGGACAGGTCATGGTGATGAGGGGATTCATCAGACGCGGGTACGAATTCCCGGATATCGCCTTTGTATATATTACCGAGGGTGACATTTTCGGCACGGCTACCAGAAGGAAAAAGAAGAGAAAAAGGCATACTGCCGGAACGGCCATTCAGAGTTTCGGAGAGCTCTCGCCTGGAGATTATGTGGTGCATGAGAACCACGGCCTCGGTATTTACGAGGGCATTAAGAAAATCGAGGTCGACGGTGTGGTCAAGGATTATCTCAAGATCTCCTATGCGGGCGATTCGAACCTGTATGTCCCGGTCACCAATCTCGATGTGCTCTCGAAGTACGGCAGCGTTGGCGACAAGAAGCCGAAGCTGAACTCGCTTAATGACAATTCATGGTCGAAGACGAAGTCAAGGGTTAAATCGGCTGTTGGCGAGGTGGCGAAGGAGCTTGTGGATCTGTATGCCCAGCGCCAGCAGAACAAGGGCTATGTGTATGGTCCGGACACTCCGTGGCAGAAGGAATTCGAGGATTCATTTCCATACGAGGAGACCGACAGCCAGATGCAGGCGATAGAGGATGTGAAGGCTGATATGGAAAGCCCGAAGATTATGGATCGTCTGATCTGCGGAGATGTGGGCTTCGGCAAGACGGAGATAGCCATGAGAGCGGCCTTCAAGTCGGTTCAGGAGAACAAGCAGGTGGCATATCTTGTGCCTACGACGATACTCTGTCAGCAGCATTATAATAATTTTAAGGAGAGAATGAAAAATTACCCTGTAAATATCGAGATGCTGAGCCGTTTCAGGACTGCTGCCCAGAACAAAGAGACGATCCAGCGACTGAAAGAAGGCAGGGTAGACATCGTAATAGGAACTCACAGACTGCTGTCGAAGGACGTGGGATTCAAGGATCTCGGACTTCTCATAATCGATGAGGAGCAGAGATTCGGTGTAACGCATAAGGAAAAGATCAAGGAGATGAAGAAAAACGTCGATGTAATGTCTCTTTCCGCGACTCCGATACCGAGAACGCTTCACATGAGCATGTCCGGAATCCGCGACATGAGCCTGCTTCTCGATGCGCCGACTGACAGGGTTCCGATCCAGACCTTCGTATTCGAGCAGAATGACGAGATGGTGCGTGAGGCGATAGAGCGTGAGCTGGCGAGAGGCGGACAGGTATATTATGTGATAAATAAGGTCCGCCAGATAGCGGATGTGGCTGCGAAGATTCAGGACATGGTGCCGGATGCCGTGGTGGAATATGCCCACGGACAGATGCCGAAGAATCAGCTAGAGGAGATAATGACAGACTTCGTGAACCGGGATATAGATGTGCTGGTGGCGACGACCATCATAGAGATAGGTCTTGATATCAGCAATGTAAATACGATCATCATCCACGATGCTGACCAGCTCGGACTTTCCCAGCTGTACCAGCTGCGCGGCAGGGTCGGAAGAAGCTCGCGGACAGCGTATGCTTTTCTTATGTACAGGCGTGACAAGGTGCTGAAGGAGGTAGCGGAGAAGCGTCTTGCTGCGATCAGGGAATTCACTGACCTCGGAAGCGGATACAAGATAGCCATGAGGGATCTGGAGATCCGCGGAGCCGGGAATATACTCGGCGAGGAGCAGTCGGGCCACATGGCATCAGTCGGATACGAGCTGTACTGCAAGCTGCTGAATGCCGCTGTAGCTAAGGAAAAGGGCCTGCCGGCCAGCGAGGATGAATTCGAGACAAATGTGGATATCAGGCTCGATGCGTATATACCGTCATCATATATCAGGGATGACGAGACCAGGCTTGATATGTACAAGCGAATCAGCGCGATAGGCTCGGAGGATGACAAGCAGGAGCTGCTTGAGGAGCTGATAGACAGGTTCGGAGACCCTGGAAAGGCAGTCATGAATCTGCTCGATGCAGCGCTTCTGCGGAATACAGCCCACAGGGCGTATATCACGAAGATAAAGCAGACCAATGAGAAGGTGACGCTTTCATTCTGGGAAAAGGCACGTATTGACGGCGCGCGTATTCCTGAGGTAGTGGAGGCCTTTTCTCCCTACCTTACCTTCGTGCTGTCCCGGCTCGAGCTGGTCCTCGATATGGGATTAAATAAGAAGTTCCCAAGGAAGGACTTTGTGTCATATCTCATCGCTATATGTGAGAAAATATGCACGATCGGGCTGCCTGATGAAGAGAAAAATGAACAGGCTTGACAAATATTCAGAAACGTGCGACAATGATATAATATCCCATAGAATCTGTAGGAATAGTAGGAGATATATATGACAGTCAGTACAAGAGGAAGGTATGCGCTGCGGGTGATGGTGGATCTCGCAGAGCATGACAATGGAGAGTTCATCCCGCTTTCGGATATAGCGGAGAGGCAGGAAATCTCAGAGAAATATCTGGAGTCGATAGTGGCGATGCTGTCGAAGAGCGGATTCGTACAGTCACTCCGCGGCAAGGGCGGCGGCTACAGGCTTGCGAAGAAGCCTGAGGAGTACACCATCCGTGATATTCTCGAGGTGACAGAGGGCTCACTCGAGCCGGTACCGAATCTGAATAATACAGACGAGGGCATGGGAGCGTCAGTGTGTAGAGAAATGGACATGTGGCGCGGCCTGTACAAGGCGATCACGGATTACCTTGATTCCGTGACCATCAGGGACATTGCAGGCACAGAGATAGGGCAGTATGACTTCGTGATCTGAGATCGCTTGTATATTTTTTATAAACGTGTTATCATATATCCTAATTGGCTTCTTTGGTAAAGCTTTTTTCTTATAAAGGAGATAAGATACACAGATGAGTATAGCAAGCAAGATATTCGGAACGCACAGTCAGCATGAGCTGAGGCGTATCCGTCCTATAGTTGACAAGATCGAGAGCTACCATGATGAGATGGGAAAGCTTTCAGATGAAGAGCTGAAGGCGAAGACTCCGTACTTCAAGGAGCAGCTCGCTAATGGCAAGACTCTTGATGATATCCTTCCTGAGGCATACGCAGTAGTCCGCGAGGCTGCGAAGCGTACACTCGGAATGGAGCACTTCAGAGTACAGCTGATCGGTGGCATCATTCTTCATCAGGGCCGTATTGCAGAGATGAAGACCGGTGAAGGAAAAACCCTCGTATGTACTCTTCCGGCATACCTCAATGCCCTGGAGGGCAAGGGCGTGCATGTAGTCACAGTCAATGACTACCTGGCAAAGCGTGATGCAGAATGGATGGGCGCCGTTCATGAATTCCTTGGCCTTACAGTAGGCTGTGTCTTAAATGACATGGACAAGGAAGAGCGTCAGGCTGCATACAATTGTGACATCACTTATATTACTAATAATGAACTCGGCTTTGACTATCTTCGTGACAACATGGTCGTCAGAAAAGAGGACATGGTTCAGAGAGGTCTTCATTACGCCATCATCGATGAGGTCGATTCGGTACTTATCGATGAAGCACGTACACCTCTTATCATTTCAGGCCAGAGCGGCAAATCAACCAAGCTTTATGAAATGTGCGATGTGCTTGTCCGCCAGATGGAGCGAGGCAAGGATCTTCCGGAGTATTCCAAGATGGATGCCATCATGGGGATTGAGCAGGAGGAGACCGGAGACTACATCGTAGGCGAGAAGGACAAGGTCGTAAACCTCACCCAGCGAGGAATCAAGAAGGTAGAGGAATTTTTCCATATAGACAATTTAGCAGATCCGGAGAACCTCGAGATCCAGCATAATGTGATACTGGCTATCAGAGCGCATGAGCTCATGCACCGTGATCAGGATTATGTGGTAAAGGACGACGAGGTCCTCATAGTAGATGACTTCACCGGACGTATCATGCCGGGCCGTCGTTATTCTGACGGACTCCATCAGGCTATCGAGGCAAAGGAGCATGTGAAGATCAAGCGTGAGAGCATGACTCTTGCCGATATCACCTTCCAGAATTTCTTCAATAAATATGACAAGAAGTCCGGTATGACAGGTACCGCTCTGACAGAGGAGCAGGAGTTCCGTGATATCTACGGAATGGACGTTATCGAGATTCCTACGAACAAGCCTGTCATCCGTATCGACCATGATGATGCGGTATATAAGACGGAGAAAGAGAAGTTCGACGCAGTCATTGAAGAAGTAAAGAAATCACATGCGAAGGGACAGCCGGTACTTGTTGGTACTATCACGATCGATGTATCAGAGCATGTATCAAAGCTCCTGAATAAAGAGGGAATCCCGCATGAGGTCCTGAATGCGAAGAACCACGAGAAGGAAGCAGAGATCGTAGCTCAGGCCGGAATCCACGGTCATGTGACTATTGCGACAAATATGGCCGGCCGTGGTACCGATATCAAGATCGATGATGAGGCCCGTGCGGCAGGCGGTCTGAAGATCATAGGTACAGAGCGACACGAGTCAAGACGTATTGATAATCAGCTCCGTGGACGAGCAGGACGTCAGGGAGATCCGGGTGAGTCACAGTTCTTCATTTCTCTTGAAGACAATCTCATGAGACTCTTCGGTTCAGAGAGACTGATAAAGGTATTTGAGTCACTGGGAATCCCGGAGGGTGAGCAGATACACCACAAGATGCTCACAAGCGCGATTGAGCACGCACAGGAGAAGATCGAGAGCAACAACTTCTCAATCCGTAAGAATCTTCTCGAGTACGATGAGGTAAATAACGACCAGAGAGAGCTTGTTTACAAGCAGAGACGCAGGGTGCTCGATGGTGAGGATATGCATGACCAGATCAGGGCAATGATCGATGAGCAGATCAGATCTCTTACAGAGAAGGTCATCAATGATGGTATCAACCGTGATGAGTGGGATCTTAATGAGCTGAACCGTATTCTCCTCGATGAGATACCGATGAAGCCTGTTACAGAGGATTATCTGGAGCAGCATTCGATAAAGACTGTAGCAGATCTCGAGGACAGGCTGATCGGGGATGCGTACGAGCTGTATGATCAGAAGGAAGCGGAAGCACCTGAGGAGGTTGACTTCCATGAGATAGAGCGAGTGGTTCTTCTCCGTGCCATTGACCAGCACTGGATGGAAGAGATCGACAACATGGAGCAGCTGCGCCAGAGCATCGGCCTCCAGGCTTATGGTCAGAGGAATCCTATCGATGAGTACAAGGCCCAGTCATATGAGATGATGGATGCCATGAATGAGGCTATCCGTCATGATACAGTCATGATGATGTTCCGTGTACGTTTTGAGAAGCAGATCGAGCGTGAGGAGGTAGCAAAGCCTACCGGCACGAACAAGGATGACGGCCCGTCACAGTCAGGCCCGAAGCGCCGCAAGGCACCGAAGATCTATCCGAATGATCCATGCCCATGTGGCAGCGGTCTTAAGTACAAGAACTGCCACGGCAAGAAGATTTACGGGAATAAATAATGAGCGTAGAAGAGGAACTGCAGGTTGTAGAGAAGATAGGCACAGCACTTGCGGAAATGATTTCTGTCCAGGGAGATATGATAAAGTCCCTGACAGAGAAGGTGAATGCCCAGCAGGCGCTTATATTGCAGCTGGGTGAGAACCAGAAGCGGCTTCTCACTGAGATCACTGTAGGCCAGCACAAGACAGAGGCGGCTCAGGACAATCTCTTTGATACGATTGTCGGAGCCGGCGGCAGTAGTGATAATATCCGGGATATTTTCATGAATATGCCGAAGGCAGTCGGAAAGGACAGACTCAGGCAGCTTATTACCGCAGAGACTCTGAATGGCCTTAATAGAGAGTGCAGACGCTCAGAATCCGGGATGTTCCTCATGTATGGCACACTCATCGGAGCTATCAGGCACGCGGGCTTCATACCGTGGGATGATGACATAGATGTAGGGATGAGGTACGCGGATTTCGCCAGACTCTATGAGTATATGACGGAAGAAAAGGATGATGAGCAGTCCGTCAGAGTACAGGTGTCATACAATTCCAGAACGCGCTCAGTACAGTGCAGGGCAGTGTCTTGCGACCCGTCCATACCGGAATGCGGGGCATTCACAGATATATATGTGCTCAGGTATCTGACAGACAGCTCAGAGGATACACGCAGGAGGCTGATCGCAGAGCGGCAGCGGCTGAACGAGCGGTTTGGACAGCTGAATGATAAGTATGCAGAACTTTTTGCAGAGAAGCCCGAGATAGAGATCCCTGAGAATGCGATAATCCTGGACAGAGACTGTGACATCAGCGTGTATGATGAAGCAGCCGTCGAGGCAGCGGAGATAGCCCGTGAGGCAGAGCAGCGGCTTATAGATATGGGTATGGTAAGCAGGGAAGCTGCCACAGATACACTCGGACACTGTATTTTTACTTATGATGAGGAAATGGAGCTCATCAGGACTGATGATGTTTTTCCTCTTGCGGAGGCAGAGTTCGAGGGGGAAAGGTATAATATTCCGCGGAATTATGACGAGATTCTCGGGAATGTCTATGGCAACTATATGTCGCTTCCACATGATATGCATATCGGTCATTCAGATATAGGTCTGAGTTATGATGAGCTGAAGGCAATATATGAATCTGCAAGGGCTGCCAATTACAATCCTGAATGATGAG
>Ga0256869_1001493_pt1 | contig 11568 bp, 7 predicted proteins | sample RumenRJG_05RNA_FD_186096 | JGI IMG/M metagenome (GOLD analysis project Ga0256869, IMG submission 186096) | Metatranscriptome of bovine rumen microbial communities from Lethbridge, Alberta, Canada - Rumen RJG_05 (Metagenome Metatranscriptome) | ecosystem: Host-associated > Mammals > Digestive... | reverse complement strand
GGAACAGATTCAAAAAAATACCATTCTTGATTCGTTTTATGCTGAGTTTTATAAGTTAGGATATGCATCTACAAATTATGCCTTCTACGAACTCGAGACGCTCTTGTATATAGCAAAATTGAACAAAGACCAAAACTTGCTCGTTGATTTTTCCAAAGAAGGTTCATTGGCAAGATATTTACAAAACAATGATGAAAACATCGTTGAAGCAGAGGAGCTTCTGGCTAACGTAAGAATATATAATGACAGAATTCAGGAATTCTATAAAGAGTTTGTCAAATTGTCGGATGAAGAACTCTTAGACTTGTTTGAATATGCCTGGGAAAAAACGAGCGAAAGAAAAGCGGCTTATGGCTTTGAATTTGATACAACAAAAGAGATAGCTGACTTGGTGTTTGGCTTATATCCAAATAGTAAGGGAAGAGTATTTATCGACATCTGTTCGGGCAATGGTTATATGCTGTCGCGAGCAGCAGAGAATGGCTTTGATGAATTCAAAGGATATGAATTCAACTCAAACGCCGCTGCTTTCTCCAGAATGCGCGGATTTATGCATGGAAGGCAGTTCGAGATCGCTGTAGGTGACGTCTTGCAGAACCCTTTGCAAAAAGAAGGTGATTTAGTATTTACTCAACCGCCGTTCAGCTTAAGAACATACAAACCAACAAGCCCAGATGATGATAGAACATTTATCTATAAAGATAGCGAAAAAACAGCAAAGGCTGACTGGCATTTCATATTTAAGGCACTGAACTCAACCAAAAAAAATGGCAAGACTTTTGTTCTTGTTCTTGACGGAGCCTTGTTTAATACGCCAGATGCTTTTTACAGGAAGCAAGTGATTGAAAACAAACGGTTAGAGACAGTTATCAATCTTCCACAGGGTATATTGAACGGAACAAACGTTGCATCCAACTTGTTGGTTTTTTCAGATGGCAATAAAGAAATCAACTTTATTGATGCAAGCGATTGTTTTGTCAGTGAGAACGCATATAAGAGAAGGCTAGACACTAACGCAGTTCTTGGGCTTGTCTTTGCAAATGCAAAAAGCGACAAGGTAGTTACTGTTGATCTTCCAGAAATAGACAATAAAAACTATGCGCTTAATGTCTCCAGATACATCGGTGGCGATATTACTAAAAAAGTAAAATATCCGGCGATTTTAAAGGATCATGCCAAAATAATCCCCGGTTTTCAATATACAACCAGAAGTATTGAAGAAAAGAAGCCGGGAGAAGGAAACGTTAGCGTCGTAAAGATCACAAACATAAACAATGGATCAATCGATTACGATAACCTTGCCTCAATAGACATCGATGAGAAAAAGGTAGACAATTATTTATTGAAGGACAATGATATTCTGGTTTCTACAAAAGGAACAGCTATTAAACTTGCTTTAGTAGAAGGCCTGGGCGATAGGAAGCTCGTTTCTCATTCAAATATGATGACAATCAGATGCAATGAAGACCTTGATCCAATATATCTGATATGTTTTTTAGGCAGTAATCTGGGTTCACAAATCCTCAGATCCACCCAGACCGGCTCAATAATAATGAACATCACAAGAGGCGCACTAGAAAACATAACCTTCTCATTGGCTGATGCCGACACACAGGCTGTTATCGCAAGCAGATATCGGATATTGAATAGGGAAATTGCAAAAAAAGAAGAAGATCTTGCAGCTGCAAAAGCCAAATTAGCCACGTTGTGGGAAGACGAGGTGGAATAGTGTTAAACAGCGAAGAATTAAAAGATCTAATCAAAAAGGTCTGCGATAAAGTTTCAAAAGAGATCGACGTTGCAAACAGAGTAGGAGATTTAACCGATTACTTAAGAAAGATTGATTGTTCGGACTTGCTGCGCAATCATATGCCTTACAGCAAAGGAGCCAAAATTCTCGTCATTGGAAAAAGCGAAATATCTGAAGAAGAGATGAAGCGGATCGCTATTGAGAGCGGGATCAATCCAAAGAATATGGAGTTTGAACTGGATTATAAGAAGAACAAACATTTCGATTACTCGAAATTGAAAAACAACACCGGTTATTCGGACGTGATCTTCGGGCCGGTAGCTCATAAAGGAGTAAATATCGGCGATAATTCCAGCGCAATAACGCTGCTTGAAAACGACCCTGAATCGTACCCTAATGTAGTTAGGGCTGACGCAAACAGTTCTCTAAAAATAACCAGAAATTCATTCAGGATTGCAATCACAAAAACACAAGCGTACAAAGACTTACTTGGATACTGATCTGTAATAACTGCAAGGTGCTGTACTAAAAAGGCGCCAAACAACATTGTAAAATTTATTTAAGAAAGCAGAGGAACATTGAGTGGATAACAAATTTGATCAAACTGGAGTAAACATTTCAGAAAAGGCGACAGTTATTTGGAATATCGCTAACGCGTTAGTTGGTTATTTTAAGCCACATGAGTATGGAACGGTCATTCTTCCGATGACGGTCATCAAGAGATTTCATGACTGTCTGCTTCCAACACATGACGCAGCCATCAAGAAATATGAAGAGATCAAAAACTTTGAAGTCATTGATCCTTTTATGACAAAAGTAACTGGATACCAGTTCTTCAATACAAGCAAGTTCACATTCCAGTCCTTGCTTTCAGATCCGGACAATATCGAATCCAACTTCCAGAACTATGTTGCCGGCTTTTCTTCAAATGTGCAGGATATCCTTACCAGGTTTGATTTCGATAATGTCATCAAGAAGATTGTTGAGTCTGGTTCTCTGTATGTCATCATTCAGGAATTCACCTCCGCAAAAGGCTATCTTGGCCCGGATAAGGTATCCGCAGTAGATTGTGGATATATCTTTGAAGAACTCGTCAGAAGATTCTCTGAAAGTTATGGTGAAGAAGCCGGAGCTCACTTCACAAGCAGAGATATCATCTATACGATGACTGATCTGCTATTGGTTAACGCAGACCTCTCCGATATTCAAAACGTCACCGTATACGACCAGACGATGGGTACTTCCCAGATGCTTACCTGCATGGAAGAAAGAATCCATGCGTTAAACAGCGAAGTTGATGTCAATTGCTTTGGCCAGGAATTCAATCCATCCACATTTGCCATTGCAAAATCCGACATGATGATCAGAGGCGGCGATCCAAACAATATGCGTTTTGGTGACACGCTTGATAATGACCAGTTCCCTGATTTCAAATTCAAGTACCTGATTAGTAATCCACCCTTCGGTATCGATTGGAAGAAAGAACAGAAAGCAATCGAGAAAGAAGCGGCAAAAGGAGAAGCCGGAAGATTCCCTTGTGGCCTGCCTAAGATCTCAGATGGGCAACAGCTTTTCATGATGAATGGTCTTTCCAAGATGTATAAACCATCTGTTGGCGATAAAGAAGGTAGCCGTATGGCCATCATTCAGAACGGTTCACCTTTATTCAATGGCGATGCCGGATCCGGACCTTCCAATATCAGACAGTATATGCTTGAAAATGACTGGCTGGATGCGATTATCCAGTTATCAACCGATCAGTTTATGAACACGGGCATTTCAACGTATATCTGGGTCCTTGATACGGACAAGCCTATGGAAAGAGTGGGCAAGGTTCAACTGATCGATGCATCACACTGCTACGAACCAAGAAGAAAGTCAATCGGCAACAAGAGAAACGACATTACCGACAAATGTCGTGAATTGATTGTCAAAGCATATTCTGAATTCAAAAACGATGCAGTTTATACCGATGAAGAAAAGCCGGAGATCTATTGCGAATCTAAGATTTTCGATACTGTCGAATTTGGATATAACAAGATTGTTGTCGAAAGACCGCTAAGAGACGAACAGGGCAATATGATTATGAAAAAGGGAAAACCTGTTCCTGATTCAAACCTCAGAGATACAGAGAATGTCCCTCTTAAAGAAGATATTGATGCTTACTTTGAAAGAGAAGTTTTGCCATATGTACCGGATGCCTGGATTGATAAATCTAAGACCAAGGTCGGTTACGAAATCCCAATGACCAGATATTTTTATAAATATCAGGCTCCTGAAAAGTCAGAAGACATCAAAGCAAGAATTGATGTTCTTGAAGCAGATATCGCAAATTCACTGAAAGAATTGTTTGGGGGACAATAATTATGACGGAAACCACAAAAAATACCGGAATATACTATCTAGGATCAATACCCAAAAATTGGAAAGTTGCAAAGTATGGAAGATTTACAGTAAACAGAATGGGAGAAACAATACTTGCATCTGATACGGTTGATCAGGGGATTCCTGTGTATAGCGCAACACAAGATGACTCTATATTTGGATATGTAAATGAAACTAATTTGCTACTAAAAAAGGGAGATTTTGTCATTCCGGCAAGAGGAAACTCTATTGGCTGTGTAAGCGTTGTTAAAGAAGAGAAAGCAACCTGTTCTCAAACAACAATCTGTAGCAGGAATATTCATGATATCAACAATAAGTTTTTGTATTATTGCGTTTTAGGATTAAAAAGCGAATGGTTTAGATATGAAGGTTCAGCGATACCTCAAATTACAGTAGAACAAGTCAAATCTAATTATTTAGCATACCCTTCTCAGGAAGAGCAAGCCCGTATTGCTGATTTCTTAGATAAGAAAGTATCCGAAATAGATGCTGTTATTTCTAAAACAAAAGAATCCATTGAAGAATACAAAAAGTTAAAGCAATCCATCATTACTGAAGCTGTAACAAAAGGTCTTGATCCAAATGCCGAGACGAAAGATAGCGGTATTGAATGGATTGGATTGCATTCTTCAAAAGCAGAGATAGTAAGATTAAAATTCTTTTCTTACATGAAGGGCAGAGTCGGATGGCAAGGACTAAAATTTGAAGATTTCATTGAAGAAGGACCATACTGTATCACCGGAACAGACTTTGAAAATGGAAAAGTTAATTGGAGAAAATGCTATCACGTAAGTCAAGAAAGATACGAGATGGATCCATACATTCAAGTTAAAAACGGCGATTTACTGATAACCAAGGATGGAACTATTGGGAAACTGGCTATCATAAACGATATGCCTGGCCCAGCGTGTTTAAATAGCCATCTGCTGATAATTAGGCCGCTAAGAGAAAAGTTCACTAATAAATACTTGTATTATGTAATGAAAAGTGATGTTTTCTTGAAATATTACAAGTTGATTGGATCCGGAAAAACAACCATGGATTCATTATCACAAGAAAACACTGGCAATTTTAGTTTTCCTGCATACGATTTACAAACTCAAAACAGAATAGTTGAGTTTCTAGATTATCAAAACTCAAAATACGACGAAATTATCTTTAAAAAAGAACAAGTCCTCACCGAGCTTGAGCAATACAAGAAATCCCTGATTTATGAATATGTAACTGGCAAAAAGGAGGTCAATTAGTGTCTAAAGACATTGCTTTAGTTTTAATTGGTGGCATCATAGGCCTGCTGTCCTCCTTGTTGACAACCTGGTTCTCATGGAAACTCGAAAACGACGGAAATATAAAGGTATATTGTCGAATAGTGGGTTCTTCGATTGATCACAAAGAGTTTGGAGTTTATTGTTCTGAAGAAGATGAAAAATATATAAGAGTTTCTATTTGGGTTGATATGTTTAATACCTCGGGTTTACCAAAGTTCATAAGAGACTTCAACGTAATCGCCTTTGATGGAGTTAAAGGTATAATGCCCTTCATGCAAATACAAGCGAGTGGTTTAGGTAAAGAGACCCAACACAATTTAGGTAATAATCAAATGTATTCATTCATAATTGAGCCTCATAGTGTAAAGAGATACGAAACAGAACTAATGCTGAAAGAAAAAGACATCAAAAATAAAGACAGAAGGATAACGTCTCTTAAGACCCGATATTATGATGAAAAAGATCAAAGAATAGAGTGTGTGCTTTATAGATTCAAAAAGAATGATGTATGGAAAGTTCAGTTGTTTGATTATGAAAAAGAATGGATCAAGATATAGGGAGGTGGCATAGTGGCAATAGACAATACCTTGGAAAAAAGATTTGAAAGCGACATAGAAGCCTCTTTCTTAAGTAATGGTGGGTACATTAAAGGCACGAAAACCTATGACCCCGAATTCGCTGTATACCCGGAAACGCTAATCGATTTCATTAAAAGAACACAACCAAAGGAATGGCAAAGATTTGTTAATCAAAACAGCCTGAATCCGGAAAGAAAGTTCCTGGTTGCTTTTAATAATGCAACCGATGATCTAGGTATTTTAGAGGTTCTAAGAAAGGGATTTAAACACAGAGGTATAACCTTTAAGGTTTGCTATTTTAAACCTGAATCCAGCCTTAACGAAACCGACGTTATGCATTACAGATCCAATGTCTTTGAAGTATACAGACAGTGGTTCTATTCCAACACAAACCATAATTCTGTTGATATGGTGCTTGTCTTAAACGGTATCCCTGTATTCGCTTTTGAATTAAAGAACCAATACACAGGCCAGAACATTGATAACGCCATGCGCCAATGGATGTATGACAGAGACCCAAGAGAAGTCTGCTTCCAGTTTAACAAGAGGATCCTTGCCTATTTCTGTGTCGATCATACGGAAGTCATGATGACCACGAAGCTGGCAGGAAAGAACACATATTTCCTTCCTTTCAACCAAGGTTCCAATGGCGCCGGAAACGATGGTGGCAAGGGCAATCCTGCCAATCCAAGCGGTTATCCGACATCCTATTTATGGGAATATGTTTTTGAAAGAGATTCTATGATGGATATTATCCAGAAGTTCATGAATCTGGAAAACAAGAAGACACTTATATTCCCCAGATATCATCAGCTGGATGTTGTAAGAAAACTGGTTGCCGATGTCACGACAAACGGTGCAGGTAAGAACTATCTGATCCAACACAGTGCCGGATCTGGCAAGTCTAACTCCATCGCCTGGACAGCCTATCGTCTTGCGTCTCTTCATATCAACAACAAGGCTTTATTCAGCTCTGTCATTATTGTTACGGACAGAACGGTATTGGATAGACAGTTGCAGAACACAATCTCCGGTTTTGATCACCAGTTAGGCGTTATCGAAACGATCGGCGATGATAAGACATCTAAAGATTTAAGAGATGCCATCAATGATGGAATTCGTATTATCGTCACGACACTTCAGAAGTTCCCGGTCATCTATCAGGAAGTTGATGATGCAAACGGCAGAAATTTTGCTGTTATCGTCGATGAAGCACACTCTTCGCAAACCGGCAGCTCTGCTTTAAAACTGAAGACTGCTTTGGCAGATACCGAAGATGCATTAAAGGAATATGCGGAAGCTGAAGGTATTGCAGAAGATGAGATCGATAAACATGACAAGATGGTTCAGGAAATGATTGCTCATGGAAGACATAAGAATCTGTCTTTCTTTGCGTTTACCGCAACGCCGAAAGGTGAAACCCTTGAAATGTTTGGTATCGAACATGAAGATGGTTCCTATCATCCATTCCATATCTATTCCATGAAGCAGGCTATTGAAGAAGGCTTTATCATGGATGTTCTTGAAAACTACATGACCTACAGGACCTGCTTCAAGATCGCCAAGGCAACGGAAGAAAACCCGGAACTGCCCGCATCAAGAACATCAAAGGAGATCCGAAAGTATCAGCAGCTTCATCCATACAATATTTCGCAAAAGGCTGCCGTCATTGTTGAAACCTTCATGGGTACGACAAGGAACAAGATCGGCGGTAAGGGAAAGATGATGGTTGTTACATCATCCCGTCTTGCAGCGGTACGTTATTATCACGAGATCAAGAGGATCATCGAAGAACGAGGGTATCAGGATGCAATGGATGTTCTGGCAGCTTTCTCCGGTTCGATTGAAGACGGTGGTATGGAATACACCGAATCCAATATCAACCATAGAAAAGACGGATCCACGATCAGCGAATCGCAAACCAAACAGGAGTTTCATGACAACTTCAATGTACTGGTCGTTGCCGAGAAGTATCAGACCGGCTTCGATGAACCTTTGCTTCATACGATGATTGTCGATAAGAAACTGAGAGGCGTTAAAGCTGTTCAGACTTTATCAAGATTAAACAGAGTCTATCCTGGCAAGGAAGATACCTTCATTCTTGATTTCGTTAATACAAAAGATGATATTCAGGACGCTTTCCAGCCATTCTATCAGGAAGTCTATCTTGAAAATGAAGTCAACGTCGATAAGCTTTACTCCTTGCAAAGAGAGATCAGAGAATTCCATATCTATACAGATACCGATGTAGAGAATTTCTCAAAAGAGTATTTCAAGGAAGGCAAACAGGACGATCGCGCCATGGGCAGAATGACTTCGATCTTAAAGCCTGCATGTGATGCCTACAACACAAAAGAACAAAACGACAGATATCTGTTCAGAAGAAAGATCAGATCTCTTGTGAAGTGGTATGGATATATCTCGCAAGTTCTTCGCATGTTTGATAAGGATCTGCACAAGGAATATGCCTTCTGCACGTATCTGCTTAAATTATTGCCTGTTACTCCAGGAGAGAAAGTAGACCTTGAAGGAAAGCTGAAGCTTGAATACTACAAGCTCTACAAGACCTGGGAAGGCGACATCGAACTCGAAGATATCAAGGGTGTTTATGTTGATCCGGAAGAGAAAAACGGTGATGGTACCGATCCGAAGTCTCCGTTAGAAGAGATTATTAAAAAGATCAACGATCGTTATAAAGGCGAATTCACTGAAGGGGATAGAGTCCTGATTGATGCGCTTCAGAATAAGCTTCTCAACGATCCAAAGCTGATCAAGAGCGCAAAGACATCAGATTATAAAATCTTCTCGGAATCGGTATTCCCGAAAGCGTTTGAAGCCGCAGCAATGCAGAGCTATACAGAATCCAAGGATACTTATAAGACCTTGTTTGAAAACAAAGCCAAGTACGAAACGATTATGGCTGTGCTTGCTGACGCTTTGTTCAATGAGGTGGCTAGAAGATAATCGATAGTAGCAAGAGAGGAAAGGGAATATGAAAAGTTTAGTATGCGAAAAATGTGGCTCAACTTCTTTTAAAGAAGAAAATGGATACCTTGTTTGCGCGTATTGTGGAGTGAAGTATTTCAATGAGAAAAAAGCCGATTCAAAGATAGACATCAATGACGATGTTAAAGAGCTTCTTTTAAAATGTGAAAAATATCCACTAAAGGCAAAAAGATTCGCAAAATTGATTCTTGATATAGATCCGAATAATAAAGAAGCTTTACGATACCTCAAATAGAAGGAGAAAAAAGAGATGGCTGATAAAAAAATAGTTATTTGTTCAAAATGTGGACAAGCATTTGGATTAGAGCAGAATGCCCGTATTCCGAAATGTTCAGAATGTGGAGGAGAACTTGTTGACTCTGGAATTCTAGTACCTGTATGGAGACAAATGTCCACTGATGAAAAAAATGAAGTTGTAAAAAGAATCAATGAATCCGCTTATGAAAACCGACTTTTTACAATTGAAGAGGAAATCGAAACATCAAAAATACTGATTACTTCCGGATATAATTTTGAAGGCTATACCATTGTTAAATATTCCGGATATATCTCAGGAGATGATGCTATGGAGATTCCTCGATCAGGTATCTTTGGCGGTAACAACGGCAAGAATCTGACAAATGCATTGGTTAATATTCGACGCGAAGCAATCAAAGAATTAAAACAAGCAGCGTATGATTTGGGATGCAACGCTGTTATAGGCGTTGATTTTGATTATTTGACGCTTGAACCGGAGACCGTTTCGTTAGGGACACACTATTTGGAACCTTATGTTATTTGTGTTACAGCAAACGGAACTGCAGTAACTATCAAAAAGACCGGCGAATAAATTCTTTTGGCATCTCGATTATCATCGAAGGAACATTTTTATGATTTTTGGTGGAGTATAAATACGAAGATAGTACAAATATGGATGCAAGGGATATTAGAGCAAATTTGGATGAAGTCAGGAATAATGTAGAATCAGTTAATGATTCATTTTCTGATCTTCAGAATCTGATTAAGGAAAGATCAATTTTAATAAGAAACGTCAAAGATAATTATGATGTTTTTATAAAAACTGTGATCGGTGTTGCAAAGCAAAAAAGCAAAAACACAACAACAAGAATTATTCCACTAGCGATCAATCTGCCTTTTAATCAAAAATCCTATGATGATGCCACAGTCGAAAGTCTTTATATTCTTATAAAGTATATCGGTATTTTCAACAAAGCAAAAGAGTTAAGTGAACAGAACTCAAAGGTACAATACGCAATTGAAGATGCACGCTCATTATACAAGAGCATGCTCTCTTGGTTAATTACCGGAAGAGAAAAAAGAGAAAATGCTGTAAATGCATACAACACAATTATTGATACTATTGATTCTGGTTTCATAGATAAGGTTGATATCTTATTAAATGCAAGAAGAAACATTGATACCCGTCTTGCGAAAAAGACGTTTTTTGAGAACCCAAAAGTATTCGTAGATGTACTGAATAATATCATAGAGTCGCGCGTCCATGTCGAAGAAGATCCTGAAGCTCCTAATTTTATAGATATCCAGGAAAAAGAGAGACGTCTTCGCTCTACCAACACAAAAGCCAAAGAAATTACGGTCGGTTTTGAAGATGTTAAAAAAAGAACTGTAAATAACGCCTACCGGATGGCAGAAAGCGAAACAGCATCTATTTTAAGCCAGATTGATGTAGATGAACTAAACCGAGAAAAGAAGGGCATTCGTACATCGCTTCTAAAAGACGCAGGTTTTAAAACGATTGCGGATGTATTAAATGCTGGTTCATACAGACTGTCTTCGATTTATGGAATCAGCGAAAACAATGCGTATGTAATAAAAAAAGAGGCAGAAAAAATTCGAGAGAGAACCTCAAAAACCGTAAGAATCAAAATATCTTCAGACAACAAAACGGAAGACGCAACCAGATTGTTAAGTACCGTCTACCAATATGCCACCTATAAAGATCTGGTGGATGTTGCCAAAAGACTTGACGATAATTATCGTAATGTGGCCGATAAAACGGCAAATATGATGTCTGTATATGATGATGAAGTCAAGTGGCTATGCTCTTTGCCTGATGAAAAAAGGAAATACTTAGAAGATCTGAAAGAGTTTGATAAATGGCAATTGAACAACTATATAGATAATATTGGCAAGCTGTTTGATATAAAAAATAGACTGCTATACAACAACAGCCTGAGCAACGCAACAGTATGGGACTACTTTGAAAAGAATTCCGCAAAGTGTTTCTCCGCTCTCGACGAACTGGTACCGGGACTTTTTGGCAACAGCGACACATTCTATGGACTTCCTGAAGAACTGGCAGAAGAGATTCAGGAAGAGTGCTTCTTTCCAGAGGGTCTTCTTGTTACGCTTAGAAGATATCAGGAATGGGGCGTTAAATACATCCTTCATCAGAAGAAAGTACTCCTAGGAGATGAAATGGGCTTGGGCAAAACGGTTCAAGCAATTGCTTCTATGGTATCGCTCAGAAATACGGGAGAAAAGCATTTCCTTGTTGTATGCCCGGCATCCGTAGTTATCAACTGGTGCAGGGAAATCGAACAGCACAGCAAACTGCGCG
>Ga0256869_1001491_pt1 | contig 11569 bp, 9 predicted proteins | sample RumenRJG_05RNA_FD_186096 | JGI IMG/M metagenome (GOLD analysis project Ga0256869, IMG submission 186096) | Metatranscriptome of bovine rumen microbial communities from Lethbridge, Alberta, Canada - Rumen RJG_05 (Metagenome Metatranscriptome) | ecosystem: Host-associated > Mammals > Digestive... | reverse complement strand
CGGTAAATAAACGAGTTATGGCAGAATCAAGAGGCAAGAACAAGAACCTCGTGGAAGCAGGAAATCCGCGATTATTGAAGAAATTGGTAAAGAATGACACCGAATATAGCCTATATTTGGAGTATCAGATGGGTTATAATCGGGACAACGGCACATCCATTCGCAAGAAGGAAAGTCTGTCGCTGTATCTTTTGGCATCTCCCCGTACACCCATCCAACGACAGCAAAACAAGGAGACACTGGAACTAGCCAAGAAGATTCGTTTCGAACGTGAGCAAGAATTCCTGGACAACCGCGAGGGCTATCGACTGAAGAAAGAGAAGGGCATCAACTTCCTCGATTATTACCAATCGTACATCAGCAGTTATACCAAGAAGGACATCCGCATGATTCAGATTGCCCTCAATCGTTTCCAGGACTTCCTTGCCGAGTATCATCCGCTGTTGAAAGACTTCATCCGGCCCGATGCCATTACTCATGAAATGATGGTGAAGTTTGCCGAATACCTTCAGACTCGTAGTGTAGGAGAAGGAGCAAAGAGCATCTTGCAGCGATTCAAGAAGGTGGTACGTTCTGCCGTTGACCAGGGCATCATGGCGAAAGATCCATGCAAGGGAGTTGTCTGTGTCGTTGATGACCAAGTGCTGAAGAAAGATGTGCTCTCACAAGAGGAGATAAAAAAACTCATGGACACCCACTATCAGTTCGAGAAAGAGAACGTCCGCAATGCCTTCATCTTCTGTCTCTATACAGGCATGCGTTTCTGCGATGTCAAAGACCTTCGCTACTCTAATATTGACTACGCCAACAAACTCTTGCGCTTTGAGCAGGATAAGACCAAAGGACACTCTGCCCACAGTTGGGTTACCATTCCCCTCAATGATGGTCTCATTCATCTGGTCGGCAGGCCAAAAGAAGGAGAAACAAAGGAATCGCTCGTTTTCAACCTCCCATCATACGAAAGCTGCTGTAAGTCCGTCAAGCGATGGGTGAAACGTGCCGGCATCGACAAACACATCAGTTGGCATTGTGCTCGCCACTCCTTTGCTGTGAACATCCTCAACAACGGAGCCAATATCAAGACCGTTGCCAGCCTACTCGGCCACAGCGGTTTGAAGCACACCGAGAAATACACCCGTGCCGTTGACAAGTTGAAGGAGGATGCCATCAACAGCCTGCCAGCACTCAACCTATAGCATTGATTCTTTTACTGGCGAAAGGAGAAGATATTTTTCCTTTCGCCAGCAAACATCATTGTTCTGGCGAAAGCAGAATAGGTTTAGTCCATGTTGCGCATATATAGCAAGGGGTGTACTAAATGCGAAAAGGCACTGTGTATTTTTGTCGGGTCGGATGCAAAACAAGAAGTCAAAAATAAAAAAGTTCTAAAAACGAGTTATTATTCAACATTAAGTTAGGCGGTTTAACAAATTATGTTTATCTTTGCACATGTAAATAGCTAAAATCAAAATAGATGACGAAGAAAGATTGTCAAAACAGAATCAGAGTGGTGTTGGCCGACAAGCAGATTACCAACCGATGGCTAGCCGAACAGATGGGTGTTACCGATATGACCGTCTCCCGTTGGAAAACCAACAAGATACAGCCCTCTATGGCGCAATTCGTAGAAATTGCCCGTCTGCTACAGGTTGACATTAAAGACCTGCTGGAAGTGGATTTCGATGCTGAGGGAAAGATTCTATAACCAAGAACTATTATTACTTATGAAGAAAGAAGAAATACTGGCTTTATTTAAGAGTTATGAAGATGCAGTTTGCATGATTGACAAAACTGAATGCTGGAGTGCACGTGATTTGTGTACACTATTTGGCTATCAACAATGGCGTAATTTCTGTAATGTCATTGACAAAGCCAAAGAGGCATGTAGTAATGCAGGACAATCTGTTTCTGATCATTTTGCTGACGTCAGCAAAATGATAGACATTGCAAAAGGTGCTCAGCGAGAAGTGGATGACATTATGCTCACCCGCTATGCTTGCTATCTGGTCGTACAGAATGGCGACCCAAGAAAGCCGCAGATTGCTTTTGCACAGACTTATTTTGCAGTTCAAACCCGTCGTGCAGAACTGATAGAGCAACGACTTTTGGAAGTTGAGCGAGTTAAAGCACGAGCCAAATTGCAGGAGACAGAACGAAAACTTTCAGGCATCTTGTATGAACGTGGAGTAAATGACCAGACTTTCGCAGTTATCCGTTCCAAAGGGGATCAAGCACTCTTCCGTTTGAACACAAACATGATGAAACGCAAGTTGGGAATGCCACAAGGCCGTCCTCTTGCCGATTTCCTTCCTACCATTAGCATAAAGGCAAAAGACTTTGCTGCAGAAATGACCAGTGTCAATGTGCAAGCCAAAGACCTTCAAGGCGAAGTATCTATCACACGGGAACATGTTGACAATAATGCCGCAGTACGTAAGATGCTCACAGAGCGAGGTATTATCCCAGAAAATCTTCCTCCTGCAGAAGATGTCAAGAAGGTAGAACGCCGTTTGGTAAGCGAGCAGAAGAAGATGTTAAAGAACAAAAAACAATAAGCATTTGTTGTTTATTTACAAATATTATGAAGATTAAATCAGTTAGCATAAAGAATTTTCGTAGTTATTCTAATGAGACTATAATTTCATTTGATAATTTAACTGCGTTTATTGGGAAGAATGATGTTGGCAAATCTTCTATTTTAGAGGCTTTAGACATCTTTTTTCATGATGGGAAAGGCACTATAAAAATAGATAAAGAGGATATAAACAAAAATGGTAAAGAAACAGGGGATGCGGATATTGTTATAATGGTGTCTTTTACCGACCTGCCTGCGACTGTAATCCTTGACGAAACAAATAGCACAACGCTATGTGATGAATATCTTCTTAATTCAGAGGGGTATCTGCAAGTTAAGAAAACCTTTAAAAATGGTAGCAATACAAATTCTAACCTGAAGGTATCATTAATCGCCAATCACCCAACAAATACAGAGTGTAATAAGCTGTTGCAAAAAAAACAAACAGATTTAGTTAAAATGGTTGACAACTTAGGAATCACCTGTGAAGATAAAAGGAAAAACGCTCTTATGCGTAAGGCCATTTGGAATCACTATTGCGAGGATTTACAGTTGTCAGAAACAGAAATAGATGTTTCATCGAAAGATGGGGACATTAAGTCAATATGGGAGAAACTCCAAATGTCATTGCCTTACTATTCCCTATTTCAGTCAGATAGGAAAAATAGTGATGGGGACAACGAAGTTCAAGATCCGTTGAAAGCTGCAGTAAGGCAGATTTTAAACAATAATGATTTACAAGAAAAGTTGCGTGATATTGCACAAAACGTTCAAGCGACCTTGCAGCAGGTTTCTGATTTAACATTATCAAAGCTTAGGGAAATGAATCCTGAGATTGCCAATTCGTTACACCCTAATATGGATTTTGCAAATCTAAAGTGGGCTGATGTGTTCAAGAATGTTTCTATTTCAGGAGACAATGACATACCGATAAACAAAAGAGGTAGTGGTGTAAAAAGATTAGTCTTGATAAACTTCTTTCGCGCAGAAGCAGAAAGAAGGTGCAGAGAAACGACTAGTTCTGGTATCATATATGCAATTGAAGAACCGGAAACGTCACAACACATAGAACATCAAAGAGTATTAATGGATGCTTTGTGCAAGTTGTCTAAGCAAGTAAACAGTCAGGTCATTATAACGACTCATAGTGCAGATATTGTTAGATGCCTGGGATTCAACAACATTCGATTAATCGACAATAATGCAGAAGGAGAAAAGTATGTCAAAACCGTTGAACAAAGCATATTGCCTTCCCCATCTTTGAATGAGGTCAGCTATTTAGCTTTTGGAGATATTTCAGAAGATTATCATAATGAACTCTATGGATACCTACAAGCGAAGGCCATTGATGAAGATGCTGATAATGAAAAGGAAAACGGGTTTGACAATTGGCTACAAATGAAAGGATGTACCATTAATAAGCAATGGATCCGAATTGTTAAAGGTGTTCCAAAACCAGCACAGACAAGAACGCTACAAACATATATTCGAAATTATTATCATCATCCAGAAAACGATCAAAACGTCAAATATACTCATGAAGAACTAAAATGTTCCATCGAGAAAATGGTAGAAATTGCAAGAATTGTTTGAATATGGTTAAAAAGACAATAATCGACACTAATGTTTCTCAACTTTTATGTGGAGATTGTATCAATGTAATGCGATCTTTACCCGAAGGTAGCATAGATTGTGTAATTACTGACCCTCCATATAACATAGGACTATTTATGCATGAGCGCAATACAAATCTCAAAAAAATGCGTGAAAATCAATTTGCTTATGCAGGTTGGGATAATATGGAATATCGGGATTGGAAGCGAAATATGTCACGCTTTCTTGCCCAATGTGCTCGGGTTTTAAAAAAGAGAGGTTCACTTATCATTTTTATGTCAGTTATAAAAGTGGCCGACATAGTAGAACTGGCAACTAAGCAAGGCTTCTACTATAAAACGACTGGAGTTTGGCATAAAACCAACCCCATGCCACGTAATATGAATCTTCAATTTGTAAACTCAACGGAATGTTGGATTTATTTCATATTTGGCGGTACATCTGGAACTTTTAATAATAAAGGAGAAGTTAAACATGATTTTTTAGAAAGTTCCGTCTGTCCAAATTCAGAAAAGAAATTTGGGAATCATCCAACTCAAAAGCCCTTAAAGATACTGAAAGAACTTATTGAATGTGTGACTAATGAGGACGATATTGTCCTTGACCCTTTTATGGGGAGTGGGTCAACTTGTGTGGCGTGTGCCATGTTGCGCCGAAGATATATCGGCATAGAACTAGAAGAAAGATATTTTAATATCGCAAACAATAGAATCCAATATTTAGATAAAACAAGATGAATGTTGCAGATTTATTTTCAGGTGTAGGTGGCATGTCGGAAGGATTCCGAATGGCAGGCTTTGATATCAAATTCGCCATAGAGTTTGATAAAGAAATTGCTGCAGCCTATAGAAAAAATCATCCAAAGACAGAAGTTATAGCCGAAGATATTTGCAATGTTGATGCTAAAGCTCTTCATGCAAAATATCCGCAAATAGATGTTGTCATGGGCGGACCGCCTTGCCAAGGTTTCTCTCAAAAAGGGAAACGCCTTAACTTAAACGACCCACGTAATTACCTTTTTCAACAATTCGTAAGGTTCGTAGACGAGTTGAAACCAAAATATTTTGTACTTGAAAATGTACCTAATATTGTTACAACATCTAATGGCTATTTCAAAAAACAAATAGTAGATGCTTTTGAGAAGTTAGGTTACAGAGTGACCTATGGTGTTCTGTGTGCGGCAGATTTTGGTGTCCCCCAGGACAGGCATCGTGCAGTGTTTATTGGCCAAAAAAATAAACTTGAAGTTAGCCTACCTTCCCCTACAGGAAATAAGATTACAATAAAAGACGCTATCTATGATTTACCTTTCATAGCTGCCGGTGAAGGTGAAGAAGAGTGCCAATATACAAAAGAAGCTATCTCAGATTATCAGAGATTGATGAGAAAAGGCAGTAGGACTTTGTACAATCATGTTGCAACAAAGCATAATGATTTGGCTTTAAAAAGATTGGCAATGATACCCAAAGGGGCAGGAAAGGAAGTTCTTCCACCAGAAGAAAGAACAAAGTCTATATATAGCGGAACGTGGTCAAGAATGATTGAGGACGATATATCTGTTACTATTACAACAAGATACGACACACCATCTTCAGGAAGATTCACCCATCCCATATTAGATAGGTGTATTACGACAAGAGAGGCTGCGAGGATACAATCTTTTCCCGATACTTTTAGGTTTTATGGTTCTAAAACGAGCCAAATGAAACAGGTTGGTAATGCAGTTCCTCCACTATTAGCAAAGGCTATTGCAGAACAAATAAAAAAAAATGAGATATGATTAAACCAGTAAAGTACAAAGATAGAGTTGCAATAAACTCTTTGACAGGAATAAAATCTTCTTTAGCACACATAAGAAGCGTTATTTCCTTAACTTATCTTTTATATTTGGCAAACAATCGTAGGTCATCGATTGTTTATTCTCGGTCAGATGAAGCTCAGAGTATATCATTGCGTCCAGAATACACTGCGTTTATCAAAGAATATTTAGGGGACACCAATATTGACTCTGATATTGTTTCCAATCCTCTCTTAACATCACAAATAGAATCTCTATATGTAGGAATAACTCTCATGTTCGGGTTAGGCAGGATCTCCTTTGAAAATAGTTCATTGGGAATGACTAAAGAAAGAACAGGCGGAACGCGATACCCAAAGAAAATAGACTTCGCCAGTAATATTGTTTTACTTGACACAATTTTACAAAGTGCCGACAATGCAGAAAGACAAGAATTCTTGAAATCATGGCTAAAAGACAGAAATATTGATTCTGAGTTGGAATTAAGAATTGCTACATTCCTAAACATCTGTATCGAAAACAATCTGTTTAAACTCCGTGATGGCGATAATGATATATTTTTTCAAACAGAAGGGATATATTTGGCTCTACAGAGAGGAGAAGAAGTTTCACTTGAATCAGATGAGAAAGTCGGCCCTGCTCGAATATTAAATAGCATGCTTCGAGAAGATTTAATACCTTGGCTAACTGTTAAAAACTCTACAGTTAAGATAAATAACAATTGTAATTTTGATGTCGCTTCCTATACAGATATATTGTCAACTTCCTTAGACATCAGAGACATAAAGGTTGATGCTGTTGAAGAAATAGAACAAGAAGATGAAACCACAACCCATTCTTCCTTGTCTCTCCAGCAAATCTTCTATGGTGCTCCTGGCACAGGCAAGTCACATATAATCAAAGAGCAGACGAAGGGTGAGGACGTGATACGAACGACCTTCCATCCTGACACAGACTATTCCACATTTGTCGGAACTTACAAACCTACAACAGAGTTTGCTCCTGTGCTTGCCATCATTGGTGACAAGGCTGTAGAAACAGGACGAGAAGAAAAGCGCATCAGTTACGAGTTCGTCTGTCAAGCTTTCCTTCAAGCATACGTCGCCGCATGGAAGAAAGTTGCCGAGGCGAAAGGTAGCACAGCAAAGAAGCAGTTCCTTGTGATTGAGGAAATCAACCGAGGCAATTGTGCTCAAATTTTCGGCGACTTATTCCAACTACTTGACCGCAACGATTATGGCTATTCCGATTATCCCATTCAGGCTGACGCTGACATGCAGAAACAGTTGAAGTGGCTATTTGGAGGAGTAGAGATAGAGAATGCAGAAAGCATCAATGCCCTATATGACGGCAGAGACATCGTGAAGGAAGTGCTCAGCGGAGAAGTGTTGCTCTTGCCAAACAATCTCTACATTTGGGCCACGATGAACACGAGCGACCAAAGTTTGTTCCCTATCGACTCTGCTTTCAAGCGTCGTTGGGACTGGCAGTATATGCCCATCAGTGAAGGACGAGACAAGAACGGACAATCTAAGAATTGGAAGATTGAAGCCGATACACAAATGTACAGTTGGTGGTCATTCATCCAAAAGATAAATGATGAAATTTATGACAAGACCAACTCTGAGGACAAGAAACTTGGTTACTATTTCTGTAAGCCTATAAATGGTGTCATCAAGGTAGAAACATTTGTATCTAAGGTTCTGTTCTACATATGGAACGATGTGTTCAAGGACTTTGACAACGAAAGTGGCATCTTTGCTGAACCATATGACAAGTTCTATGGAACAGACACAAAGGGGGATGTGGTGATAGCCAAAGATAAAGTGCAGACGTTATTGGACAATTTGAATGTAGAAGTTGCTGAAATAATTGGTGCAGATGAAAACGAGTCTGTCTCTGACGAATCTGACAATGCCACCATGACGGGATCTTCAGCCAGAGATAAGTCTGTCTACTCTATCAATGGGGAAGGGAATTATGTGAAGAAAACAGTTCCTTTGGCTACAGTCAATACTTTTGTTAAGAACTATCCCGATGTCACAGCAAGTGAATTGGTAGAAACATGGTATGCTCTTGGTACTATGATTCGCCAGATTGTCATTTCGAAAGAATCGTATGAGCAAAAACTCAGCAAGACATCGGATGCAATTTTTGCAAAAAGATACGACAGTCTCAATATGCCCAATGGAGAAGTTGTTTACGTGTATAACCAGTTTACCCCTGAACGTATAAATGATTTCATATCAAAGGTGAACGAACAATCTTGGGATATCCATATAGAAAAGGTCGCTGAATGAAAATACTCATAGAAGAACATCAGTACGACGTAGCACGAGTGAAAGACATTCTGCATGGCATTGATGCCTTGGAGAATGTGGAAGGGCGGGTGTCCATTCACTATGTGGGGTATTACTACAATACCCTGCTGAGGGACTGCGTGTTTATTCTACCAAAAGTTCTCCTTAAAGATGTAGAAGGACAAGAACTGGCGTTCGGAAAATACAAACCAGAGGACATCTGCGATCTAAATAAATACGATCCGCTCACAACGGAAGAAAAGAGTTTCCTCTATAAGTTCTCCGTATGGATATACCGTGCCATCGTGGTTTACAAGAACGACAAGCGGAATGCCGACGAGGCCAAGGACATCGTCTATCACACTAAGATAGCGGAGGTGGGTAAAGGCAACCGACGGCTCTCCAATACTTATCTTGACATTCTGCTGGAATTGGAAAGGTTCAACCGCGATAATCAGAACTTCTTCTTCTTTGTACTGAAGAACCTGCACGCAGGATTCAATAAGATTAACTGGACGCGCACCATCAACAAAGAGATGGCTCTTGTTAGTCGGAACGTGCCGGTCTATCTGCATCCCGTCAACAAAAAGCGGCAGATAAACTTCGACGAGGAGTTGCTTGTTATCTTCTTCTCTATTCTGAACTACATCAGCGACGAATATGGTTTTCCAAAGGAGATAAACTTCCAGTATGAACTCATCAAGGGCAAGCAGTTTGAACGCTACTTGAACGGCTATGGTCTGACCCGACTGCGCCAGATAAAATACAAATATTTCTCCGACAAGGCATTGGAGCTTTGGGGGCTTTGCGAGGCTTTCTTCAAGGAATCGAAGCAATTGTTCGTACATACCGAGAAGAAAGAGTATCTACTTGTCAAGAGTTTCTACATAGTCTTTGAGGCCATCATTGACGAACTCATCGGCGATAACCCATTGCCCGACGGTATGGAGAAGAAGCAGGAAGATGGTAAAATAGTGGATCATCTCTATACAGCTCAGAGTCTGATTGAAGGCGAGAAGAAACCGACTTACTACATCGGTGACTCGAAGTACTACAAGATGGGACACGAACTTGGTTCGGAGTCCATATACAAGCAATACACCTATGCCCGTAACGTCATTCAATGGAACCTTGACATCTTCAACGGCGAGAACAAGAGGGTGAAGACATCAAAGGTAAAACTGCGTGACGACGTGACTGAAGGTTATAATATCATCCCCAACTTCTTTATCTCAGCGAAGATGGATGATGGCTTCGATTACAAGAACGACGGCATCAGCCAGACGGATAGGCAGAACAAGCGTCACAAGCAGATGCAGTTCAAGAACCGACTGTTCGACCGCGACACGCTTTTGCTGTTCCATTACGATGTGAACTTTTTGTTTGTTCTATCACTGTATGCAAGGAATAGTGCGTCGGGAAAAGCGAAATGGAAGGAACAGGTGCGCGAGCGTTTCCGCAAGGAAATTCAAGATTGGCTGCAGGAAGACTATAATTTCTATGCGATGACTGCCCGACCAGGCACCCATGCCAAAGAGTATTTCAAAACTCACTTCCAGGAAATTCTCGGAAAGACATATACACCGTTTGCAGAGAATAACATCTACTCTCTGGCCCTTGACAAGGAAGACCCTGAGCATGACAATGAGGTCTTGCTTACAGAACTACGCCGTCACTTCTTTGTAGAGCCCTGTTCATTAGGTGATAATCCAGAGCCAATTATTCAGACTGCGGTATCAAATGCAGGAATAGCAGCGATTCTTCCGGCAAGAGACTTAGTACTAGTAGGCTGTCTGCGCAGTCCTGCTCATCGGGAATGGGTATTCAGTCAAGGCAAATACAATATTCGTCTTGCCATGGGAAAGGACGATGTCCAAGGCGCCATGAAACCGTCAAGAGAACTTATGGACGTGTCGCACCTGCTCCTATACAATGAAACTGACAAGTCTGTCGCATTTTACTTCAACGTAAATGACCCATCTGTGATGCCAGAGATGTATGGGTTTGACAAGATGAAGGAACTTTTCTATCCGTTCAACGTGAACAGACATCCCATCGATTCGTATCAAGACAGGGTGCTCAAACGTTATGGCAAGCGCGCTTATCTCACATACGACTTCAATACGCTGCCAGTAGAACTGCCTGCAAGGAAAACTGTCAATTTGGAAAGGCTGTTGGATAAGTACCTGCCTGATGATGAGCCTATGGGGAAGCCCTTTGTTGTTACATTCCAAGAGTTATTAGGTTACATAGAATGACGGACTTATGACAGGATATCTCACATCCCCACAACGCCATGCCAACATGGCGGCCATTCACGGCAAGGACACAAAGCCAGAGATGGTGGTGCGTCGTTATCTGTGGGGGCATGGGTATCGTTATCGCTTGAATCATCCACGGTTGCCAGGGAAACCAGACATTGTGATGCGGAAGTATAGAACATGTATCTTTGTGAATGGTTGCTTCTGGCATGGGCATGAAGGATGCCAATACTATACGATACCGAAGACCAACACTGCATTTTGGATGGCAAAGATAAAGAGGAATCAGGAGCGTGACGTTGAAGTGCAGCGTCGGCTTGCTTCGATGGGCTGGCACTCCATCACCATCTGGGAATGTGAGCTGAAGCCGAAGGTGCGGGAAAGGACTTTGGAATCATTGACGTTTACTCTCAATAGGATTTTCCTTCAAGACCATTGTTTCAAGAAGTATGAGATACCAGAGAAAGAACCTATGATGGCGGCAGAAGATATAGCCGACTATAATAAAAAGAATATAAATGACGTTTGAATAGTTAATATGACCATACAAGAAATAACAACTCGTAAGGAAGACCAAACATTTGACTGCAAAAGCATTCAAATAGACCCGAAAGCTTTGGCTGTACCCATCGTGGCATTTGCCAATGCGGATGGTGGCGTAATAGCCATTGGGGTATCGGATAAAACTCGGAAGATTGAAGGGGTTGACCAGCATACGGAGAAGTTGAACGAACTGCTGCGTGTGCCATTTGATTTCTGCAATCCATCGGTTCCAGTGACATGCTCATACCTTCCTTGCACGGATAAGGATGGGAACGAGAACCGTATCTTATTGATGGAGATTCCTGCCAGTTCGAGCCTGCATACCAACCAGGCAGATGAAGCCTTTATGCGTGTTGGCGATAAGAGCCGGAAACTGACCTTCGATGAGCGGGTGCAACTGATGTACGACAAAGGGGAGCGTTACTACGAAGATACTGCAGTGTATGGGGCAACCATCGATGACATTGACATGGATGCT
>Ga0256869_1001485_pt1 | contig 11591 bp, 13 predicted proteins | sample RumenRJG_05RNA_FD_186096 | JGI IMG/M metagenome (GOLD analysis project Ga0256869, IMG submission 186096) | Metatranscriptome of bovine rumen microbial communities from Lethbridge, Alberta, Canada - Rumen RJG_05 (Metagenome Metatranscriptome) | ecosystem: Host-associated > Mammals > Digestive... | reverse complement strand
GTGCATACTCTCTAACATAAGCCACTCTACTAGCTGATGTATTTTGGTCATTGATTGTGGATATAAGCTCTTGCATGATTACTAGAATCGTCACAAATGACGATATAAAAGCAGAAGCAACTGCAAGGTCTACACCCATAATAAACATTTCACTGACTGTCTCTGTCATAATGTTTCCTCCTATATCTTCTTTATAATTCTACCCAGAGCCATAGAAGACCCTGGGTAGGAGCATAGACCGGCAAGCAAGCTTACTGCAACTGATAGAATAAGATACCAATTACGGACTGTGAACTATCTCTAATAAGAACAGATTGGAACTTACCGGAAGGTAGAATATACTGCGGGTTACCTAAGGTTGTTGTACCTAAAGTATTTGCATTACTCTGAATGATACCTGCATCATCATAGAGCAGGCCCATGTAGTATGGCTGACCTTCTGCACGAGTTACACCATCACCGGCACCATTAACAGATACAGCATAGAGCTTACCTGTAGAGGTACCGTAAATAGAATCTTTCGCAGAAGCACATAGAGTGTCAACTGTCTTGGTTGGCTGAGACTTAGAAGCATTTGTAGACATCAGTGCACCATAGTCCATAAAGATGCCTTCACCCTGTTTAGACGTAGGGCACGTAGCATCTCTAAAAGCAGATGTCTGCAATAAAATAGCAACGTCTCGACCTTGGAACAATTGTAATGCTGTTTTGATTTCCGTTCCTGAAACCTTCTTATTGTTGTAAGGCTGGAACTCCTGAGCACCAATAGAGTCAACACCTGACTGCAGTGTAGTCTGGCCATTATTCATCAAACTGGATGCCATAACTAAAAGGGACAGAACAGTAGCAACCAATGCGGCTACTGCAGTTACTGAAGTACCAATCATGATACTCATTGAAATTTCTTCTGTCATTTAAACATTCCCTCCTATTTATCTTTTGTTACCTGGACTAACACCACTTCGATGATAGCCAAGAAAATGATAACGAAGCAAGCCATAATAGAAGCAAGGTTGAAACCATAGAGTGCTGTATTGATAATCATCAGAACCAACAGCAGAAGCTGAACAATAGGACCTGCGATAAACACAGCGGAAACCATACGATAGAAGTTAGCAACTTTCTTATTGCTTGAACCTCTTTCATATTTTAAATCCTCATAGAAATCTTTGATTTTACTCATTTTAATATTCCTCCTTTAATTCATGTAAATTGAGCATCAATCTATTATTTTTACTCTCTCGCATTAAGCTGAGTGTAAATTTTAATTTAGTTGGTTCTACATACTTAGCCATAGCCTTAGCCGCAGAACAATGTCCTACAGCTAGCACCAATAGAGGCTGACCATATTCATCAAAGAACATTACAGTACCTGCATAGAAAGGTTTCTGTGATGGGCCAACTAATTTTGGATAGCCCTTCTTTGATGGAATGAACTGGCCGCTACACTTGACGTCCCAATGCCGAGACACCGGCGTAGAGCTGTTCACCTTTTCGGGATATTCAACCCTAATTGCATAATCTGGGTTGGAGTCTTCTAAGAGTGGTAATTCCTCTGGCGCCCTTGTGATAAACTGTGTATAGATAGAAAGCTTGTCACCTTCAACTATAGGCACTTCAATGGGCACATATAGAATGACTCGTCTGATGTCTGCACACGAAGCTGTAACAACATTGTGGATATAACCATTGATGTCTTTCGTGCACACAATAGAGTCAATTCTCACTATTGTATTCATTCGTTATTAGTCTCCTATCTATAAAGCTCGGGGAAGCTTTATATTCTATATTGCATTGAATCCTGAAGTAGCACCTGTTAGAGAGGATAGACCAAACACTAACATAGGAGCAACCATTGTCAGGATTAGAGTTAATAGCGGTGGTGCAATAGCTATTAACCTTGCCGTGACAGCATCACTATTAAGTTTAGCTTCACGGATAATTTTACGTTCTGCTAAAGATGAACGCTTCTCTACTGTCATAGAACGGAAAGCTTCCTCTAGAGTTAGAGAACCAACAGTAGAACAAAGTCTATCTATCAATCGCCTAAATTCTCTAGGCTGTCCAATCTTAGACTTCTGTAGAGATTGTAGAGGAGTGTTGTAGTTATAATGTACTTTAGCAAAAACGGGTTTGTAGAGGACTGCCTGCTTCTCCAACCAGCATACAAACTGATAGGTAGAAATATCGGCGTCTCCTAGAACAATGGCTAGAGTCTGCAACTGTGTAATCTCTCTTTGTATGTAAGCTTCCACAGCACTCTTTCTCTGCCACAGTTCAATGTCGGGGATATATGATAGAGCGATTGCAACTGCTAGTGCAATCAGCCACCACCACCATTTGTAAGAAGAACCATAATAAGCTTCACGCTTTGCTTTGACACGTGCTACTTGATTATCAAGGTCACCGGAAGATAGACCTGAAACCCTAGACTTAATTAAAGACTTAAGACTTGCGTCCTCAGCAGTTAATTCTTCCCATTCACTTTCAGATAAATCCAATACATATTTATCAAGTGACTTCATCTGCTTCATCTGCTGTTGTGTAACAGTCATAGGCATAATAGAAAGAGAAGAGTAGTTGTTACTCATAGAGGTTTTCGTGTAAACCATGTTAAGCAGTAGTAGAACTATTGATAGAACAAAGCCCACAGAGAAATAGAATATCTTCTCCATCCACACATGAGTCATGTCTCGAGTAGAAAGAGCCTTATGAAGTTTCTGTTGAAGCTTCTCATACTTCTTTCCGTTCTTAGGTGTCATAGACTCAGCAAAGTCTCTCAGTACTGGAATATCAAGTAGACCATCAATAAAGGTTTTTCTATCTGAAGTAGTACAAACATCAGTACGCATCTTATTCGTAATAATCTTATAAACAAGAAGCGTGACTAAAATGATAATTGTGTGAGCTACGAAACCATAAGTTCCGTTTATCATCTTTGTTGTACCTGGAACCTCTGTAAGAATAAAGAACTCACATAGAGGCCAAACCGCTAGTGACACTAGAGGTGCAAAGGCTAGCGATTTAAATGAAGTCCTCAAACGAGTATTATATTGCACGTCATCATTACACTCGTCTTCAATAATAGAAAGGTCTCGAGTTAATGCAGTTTCACCTGTAGGTAGAATTGGATTACCTGCATTCATTCTGATGTATAGACAACTTGCTATAGTACACATTAGAGGGTTTGGGTAGCGGGCTAGAAATGAATCTAGCCTTGCTTTACCATTTGGCTTCGTCAGTGAAGCTAGAATCTCACCAAAAGGAACTTTAAGCCTTTTAGATGGTTCAAGCTTTCGTACAGCTTCAGCAATAGAACCATACTGTAGAACATTACGATCTATCTGGTCTGTACACACTGCAAGTTCCTCTGTAATCTCTACTTGCATTTTACTATAGGCACTGTTAATCTTTGTGTCATAGATAACAATACCGATGAAGAAGAAGAGCATAGCGATGATAAGATTTCGTCCTACAATAAAACCTACTATAGGAAATAGAATCTTCGGGATTAAAGCCGCTTCAAAAGTAGAAACAGTAGCAAGTAGAATCTCTTCCTCTGTACCAAAACCACCCATGCGATACGAAGATAGAATACGCTCAACGTCATCACATAGAAGAGGGTTAGACCTGTACCATTTGAGCCTGGCTAACTTAGTGTCATTAAACCTAGTAGCAAAAGCCTGAGACTCTTTTATCTTATTCTTAATTATGAGTACAGCACCTACTACAAATGCAATAGAAAACGTGCCAACCCAAATTAGAACGATCAAAGCTGTTTGACTCATGATGCACTCTGACCTCCCTTCTTAACCCAATTCTCAATGTACCATTTACTAAAGGAGATACGGTCTTCCTTAGATAAACGTTCCATCATGTAGTTTAAGAATTTAGGTGGGAACAGTTCGCCGGCTTCATAGGTCATAGTATCTGCATTAAAGTACATAAGCTTATGAGATTCAAATCTCTTTCTATCTGTACTTCTTCTGTAATACTCTTTATTCAATTCTGCGTTAACCATAGAAGCTACCGCAACATCTGATGCATCTTCACCCATGTACTTCTTAACACGGTCATATGCATCTTTAGGCTCTTCATAATCCATGAACTTAGGAAGCTTGTCAATGAAAGAGATGTACTCAACAACACGTTCACCCTTTACAAAGTTAACATGTACATTCATCTTAATAGCATCCAATACAGCATCAACTGCAACGTCATGGTTCTCATACTCGCCGGACGAAACTAGAGATGACGCTAGACCCATTACTAGAGCCTCGTCATCTAGAGCATGATGGGAGAATAGAGTGAAGGCTGATGCTATGATACAGAACTGAATCATACGTGCTGCTACGATGTTAGTAGCAACCTCACCTACCAATGATAGATAGGCATCGCACTTCTTAAAGATATCCTGAATCTCTTCAGAAGACATAAACTCTGTCTCTTTACAAGTAAAGATATCTCTGTCTTTATAAATCTCACGTAGAGCCAACTCGAATGTCATTTCCAGTACACGTATATTACATGGCTTAGCATCACCAATCATAATCTTCATTAGAGTTGTCTTACCGGAGTTCTGCATACCTGTTACAGCAGTTGTGATTTCTGCTTTCATGATATACTTAATCAACTCCATAGGCAACTCGTAATTATGTACGTGCTTGTTATTGAACCAAGCGAGTTTACTGTATAGACCCTTAGAGAACTTACGAACGAAGCAACCATAAGACTCTGCAACAGGTGGCACAATAGCAACGATACGAGAGCCATCATAACCATCTGTAACCTTACTAGGAATACGGTCAGATAAATCCTTACCGCCACCATAACCTGTCAACTGGTCTGTACATCGTTTCATAATGTCGATGTTCTCAAAATCTAGAAATGGAATTTGTATCCACTTAGCATAGAGTTGGACAGCTAGAGAGTTGGTATCTTTATTTGGCTCATGGAAGTTACCTTCAATCTTGTAACGAATAGAACCACGAGTACCATAGTGGAAACCATCAATGTCACTGTTATACCAGATAGTAGCAACATGAGGACCTACTGCCTTCATAAACGCGATCTGAGTAATGATATCAAGTTTTTCTGGATAGGTAATTTCTCTATCAATTTCTTTCTTGATAATACTCATTAACTCTTCTGTTGTCCATTCACAGTAGTAATTTGTCCTACCTGTTTCATCCATCTTCTCTTTTGGCTTATCTATACTATAAGTATCACAAACATAGTGGAACCATTCCTTGATACCTTTTACCTCTGTAAGCCAATAGACCAACGCAGTAAAAGAGTAGTTAGGGTTTTCAAGATAGATGTTTTTAAAGTCAATCAACTTGTCAATAGTTTCTTCATTCAGCTCTTGTTCTGCCATGTCACGGATAGCACCCTTGACAACAGCTACACCCTTAGGAACCAAATTTCTTGCATCCTCATATGAGTTTGCAAATAATAACTTAGGCTTAGAAACAAGATTGTTTTCAATCTCATATTCTGTAACTAATGATGCTTGCGCTAACTTATCACCAATTTGGTCAGCCCAGGAATCAATAGACATGAACTCCTGAACCTGCATATCTCTAACCTGCCTCTGACGAGAACGAACATAGAGATAGAGCAAGCCTGCAATAGAAGCAACGACAAGTATCGATAAGATTACTTGTACCATGTGTTGACTCCTCCGATTACTGTATGACGTTCATCATTAAAAATGAACTGTAAAACTTCATACATTGGCTGTAGGAATTCTACTGCATTGTATGCACCTCTTGCTGCATCTGTAGCAAACTTATTAGCACGACCATTCCAGACTTGACTCTCTAATTCATGACTATAGGGGAATTGGAGAATAGAAGAATCTTTATAGACCTCACGAAGTTCCTTGATAGAACAGATAGATGGTTTATATTGAGAGATAATTGTGGTTGTTGCATAAGCCAAGTTCTCTGGTAATGCTTCTTTAATTTGCTGTACTTTCCTTGGACCCTTCTTAGACTGGGTTGCAAGGATTAGAGCAACGTCACACTCTTTCAGAATTTCCTGGTTGAACTCTGATTTGATGTTTCCACAGATTTCGATTAGGCATAGAGTGTGTGGTGCATTGATCTTATTCAAAGCTGTAGTAAAGAAGTCAACTAATCGCTCCTTCGGTTTCTGCATGTTTAACAAGTCATAGAAATAGACAAGTTCACTACCCTGACGTAGACCGTAGGAATAGAGCTCCTGTTTGTCTTCAGTGTTCAGCTCAACAATAGACTTGAAGATTTGAGCACTGGCAAACTTGTCGCCCTGCTTGTATTCGGCGATAGAAAAATTGTCAGAAGAATGACCGGTCGTAAATAGAGCGGCTTCTCTTCTTTGTGACCTCGAATAGATTGCTGACAACATAGTCATAAATGTAGACTTACCTACATACGACTGTGTCGATATTATTGCTGCTTTCATTGATACGCTCAACTCCCTTCAGATAATCTCTTTCATCCACGTTAGAAACTTTCTTAACGATTGGATAAATAACTTTAGCAAACTCTGAATTTGGTTTGAAGAATTTGTACATAGTCTCAAGACGTAGAATGTCCTCAAGTGTAATCATAGGAATCCACTTAGAGTTAGCATCCCTGAGTTTTCTGTCTAGAATCTCCTGGTCTGATTCTTCGACTGCCCATTTGTTGTAGTCAGGGTCATCATCCTCTGCTAACTTCTTCAAATCACGAGTAGCTGTTTTTGCTTTTGATTTTTCTGAATAGGGTTTGCCCATTTTCAATATAGTAGTATTGTCATTGGCAATTGTGTAGAGCACATCAGAAATGTAGTCTGGTGATTGTGCGGCTGATACGACAACTAGACCTGCATCGTATTCAGTAGCACCAATGTTATCGAATATGGTAAAGGTTTGATCCTCATCATGCCAGTATGTCTCCTCAAGTAGAGTCTCGAGGTCAGCTGAAGCATCTGCATAAATCTCAATATTCTCAAAAACATTATTACAACTCTCTGCAAACTTCTGTACAGCAACATTAGAAGAATAGACTCTAATACTACCATACTGCTGTAGACATTTCAATAGAGGATAGAGGACAACCCTTGAATCAATTTCAGATAGAATTGCGATCTTCATTATTCAATACCTCCTAACTCATCCATAGAGGTCTCAAGAGATTCAACACCATCTTCGATCATGTCTTCAGATGTAACAATGTCATCTCCTGCTTCTGTCGTTCCTTCAGTAGAAGCTTCATCCGGAGCAACATAAACACCTTCATCGTTTGTGTGTGCTTCGATAAACTGTTCATAAGCATTCTGCTGAGCGGATAACTGTACCGCATGAACTGCAGAGATTTTAGAAGACACACTAGAGTTATCAGATGTAGAGGCCATGAATAGAATCTGGTCAATGTGGTCTCTTAAGTTCTTGTTTATGCATCTCGTAGGGTCAGCATAATCAGTGTTGAATAGAATGTAGTTCTCCATATCTCTGTTAACCGGATAGTTAGCTAGAGTCTGGTCCTTACCTGGATTGAGATACTTGTCGAGGTATAGAACAAAACCATATGATTCATTTAGAGCATAATCATTTAGAGCAGATAACCAAACTGCTTCTTCCTCATGAGATAAATCAAAGGTTAAAGTTGTACCATTGATGTATTTAATCTTCTTGTGACTAAGTACACAATAAGGCTCACCATTTGGTAACATTACTTTGATATCAACGTAATCGCCTTCCTGAGTAGAAACAGGTAGAGAAGCAAATTGGATATCACGAGTATAGACAGCTTCAACTTCTTCTATAGAATCAGCTAGAATATCCTGAGTAATGATAGTGCCTGGTCTGGTGTTAAGTTTGAGTACTTTACCTTCCAAGTCAACTAGACTGGTAACTGTGTTGGTAGTAACACCTGCAACATCAATAGTAACAGGTACTACGTTTGCTTCTGTTAACTCAGTTCCACTCTTTAAGTTAGCGGAAACTGTATAAGCGGTTAACATAGAGTTCTGTGCATTGGGTGATAGAGATTGTGCATTTAACTGGTTTACAGTCATCTCTAATTCCTTTGCCTGCTTGTGTGACCTATAGAACAGAACACCACAAACAGTATTGGTCACAACTAATAAGGCTATGACCACAATAGTTAAAACTTTCTTCATTTTCTTTTGTCTCCTTATAAAATGAAAATTAACGTTAAGACAGTCATTAGCACTAATAGAAATGCTGACTTCTTCTTATCCGTCTTAAGGGTGTCTACTAGAACACTACCTATCAAAAGTAGTGTTGCTAGAAATATCCCTTTGGCTATTTGAGTGATAAGAACCATAGAATCACCTCTTCCTAATCACTAGAGCCAAGAACTGTGTAGGCTCTGTGTAGTTACCACGTAGACCTTGAAATAGATAATCTATTGGTATTGCAGATATTGGTACTACAGTAACGCCATATGTGTACTTAGACTCAGTTAGCTCACAAATAGTATCAATGTTCTCCATAAAGGATAAACGATCATTGTAGCGATAGAGCTTGACAGTGGCATTAGGCTTAAAGGATAGAGGATAGAGACCATATGCTTTATGACCTGAATACTGTAGAGCATTGTCATATTGATGGTAAACAGTAATCTCATTTTCCAACCATACATACTCTAAGATACAGGCGGCATCGGTTACGTTATCATTCAAGTTACCATAAGGATGTCCTATAGCTTTATAGTATTCGATAGAACCCTTATAAATAGTTTTTGTATTGAACTCAGGTGGTAGAATAGCGGCTTTCCATGTCTGGTTATTCACAAGCTTCACAGGAACACCCTTATCCTGAAAATAGAAAATGAACCTATTCCACACAGAGGTAAGTTTCATTCTATTCATATGGGTACTTAGAGGACCATCACTGTACTTGGACTTTCCTTTACCGCCACCTTTATTCTCGTACTTCTTGGTAATAATGTCTTCAATACCAACTATCTCAACTACCGCATCCTCTAATAGAATGTCAAGCTGTTCTTTAATAACACGGCATAGAGTAAAGACATCAACTTCTGAGCCACCACCTAGAAACTCATAAGCACCTAGAAAGTTCTTCTCAGTATCACCAACAACAAAACCTGTATCAGACTTAGAGGAGTCAATACCTATGCAGATATGTTTTCCACGAAAGTCTGGTACAAAGCTTTCTAACAACTGGCCATTCTTTTTAATACAGATTGGCATAATAACTTCTCCTTATCTTTTATACTGTAGATGTCTACGCCCAATAGATATAGACATCTACAAGTAGTTACTGTTTAGAAACAGCTAGGGCCTTTCAGCAGGTCTTTACCATTTCCATACTCTTCATTCTTATCCTGATCCACAATACGTTTCTCGATAAATGCAGAGTCCACATCATCTGTAACATCGAAGTATTTTCCGAGATACAGTAGAAGCGGTTTAATGGTATCTCTGAAAGCATTGGCACCGTTATAGCCACCTTTAAAGTAACGGTAGATGAACAAAACGTTACCATGAGGAGTATGTATAATTACTGGGAAGTAACGTAATCCTGGGTTTGAGGTGATATCCTTTGTAACCAAAGATGCCTCTGCTTTAGATACAATAGCATTATAGAGTTCAACAATAGACGTGTAATCAAGTACGTCTAATTCAATTTCAGCCTCATCTCCCGAGACTGTTCTGGTGTGGATAAAGATAGGCACCAGATAGTTTTCACCTTTGTAGTAAGATAGAACTGGGAGACTATCTCTAAGATTGTCATGCTGTAGAGCATCAGCATAAGACCAAGTTTCATAAGTCTCAAGTTCAAGCTGAGCTTTACTATTATCTTTTAGTAGATTGAGTAACGAAGGTGCATCTGGTATAACGAGGATATGACTCCTTTTGAATAGACGGTCATAAGCAACCATTAAGCAACCTGTAGAGTTAACTGTGTTGATGTCTACCTTCTTAACTTTATTAGAGTTAAGTTGTTCTGCGAGAGTCTTTGCTTCTTCATTACTAACTGGATGATCAAAGAAGCAAATGTCTTTGGAGGACATCATATCAATAGACGGATTTGTGTGGTTAATATGTTTCATAAGTTATCCTTCCTCCTGCCATGTTTCAAGCAGGTCAACCATAGCCTGTTTGTCCACTGGCGTCTGGCTCATTATCTCATCTAATTCGTTATAGCGAGGAATAGAAGTTCCTGCCAATAGAATTAGTGATTGATATATTCCGTTTAACTCTGCACGTTCCTTATCAATAGAAGCTTCCTGCTGTTCTAGAGATTGAGGATTGAGTGTGAGTTTAACTTGATAGAGTGCACGTAGAGATAGCTCTGCTTGCTCTCTTGTCTTAAGATGTGCCCAACGTCTGTGCATGTCAATAACATCACCGTGAGCTTTACACTGACCAAAGCAAGACCATCGTCCTGTTCTAATATCATAAGAAAATGATGGCGTATCTTCTTTATGAAATGGACAGCATTGTTTTGGGTTTTCAGTTAAATCAACATTTGCTATAAACTCCCTATAGTACTCAGGTACAGTAGGGAGCCTGCCTAGAATCTTCAAACTCGAAACAAGTCAGCGCCATCAAGTAGACTGTTACGATCGATATGAGATTCTTTTGTATACTCATAGACAGCGGTAGATAGAGCAGATGCAATTGCATTCTGTTCATCTGTAAAGTCCTTAGATTCAAACAACTTCTCAGGACAAGGTTTCTCCTGCAATAGAAGTGTTACGTAGGTTATGAATAGAACAGAATAGAATTGCTTGTGTCTCTTCTGTTGTGTCTGTTTGAATAGAGTCATTAGAACCTGTGCCTGTTCCTTTGTGATAGAGACAGATTTAACTCCGCTCATCTCAAGTGTTTTACAAGTATCCTGTTCCAATAGAAACTTAGAGATATAGAAGGTCTTTGTAGAAAAGTCTTCTGAAGTCTCAACATAGAGGTTTGGTAGAGGTTGTGAGTCCTCTGTGTCCTCTTTAAGATACTGGTCTAAGATTGGTTTGTCAGCAATAGTTGTATTCTGCTTAACCAACTTATCAACCATTCGTCTCTTCTTCATAATTGATATCCTCCCTATCATAGATAAATTTGTAATAATGATTTCGAACTGGAGCTCCATCTTCCAAATCTGTAATAGCTAAAGTAGAAAGTTGATAATTGTCGCCAAAGCTGAAATAATAGATACTGTTACCAATACAGGTTGAATAGACCTTGACGCCATTATCTGTTACAGGTAGAGGCTCAACATCTTTGTCTGTAATTATCATGGTAATCCATGCATCGTTTACTAACTTAATAGCATCATCAGAGTTAGCTGGAACAGAAACTTCTTCCTTGTCGTCGCTCGTGTAATCGATAGAAGATATAGTGTGTTTAACTGCATCGTAGGTAGCAAGGTAATCCTTTGTCTTAGACTTGTAAGTTAGAGTAGAACCTTGGTTATCAGGTAGCACAGTATAGACGGCTTGGTCTGTAATCTCATGCGTAGACACATCGGAGCGTTCATATAGAACCTGCACCCAGTCACCTGTAGAGGGTGAATCCCCAAATAGAACCAGCACAAAGACAACGCCTAAGGAAAATATAAAAGCAATGAATGTTAAAAT
>Ga0256869_1001473_pt1 | contig 11615 bp, 1 predicted proteins | sample RumenRJG_05RNA_FD_186096 | JGI IMG/M metagenome (GOLD analysis project Ga0256869, IMG submission 186096) | Metatranscriptome of bovine rumen microbial communities from Lethbridge, Alberta, Canada - Rumen RJG_05 (Metagenome Metatranscriptome) | ecosystem: Host-associated > Mammals > Digestive... | reverse complement strand
TTTTTATTTAGTTTAACTAAAAGAGTTGTATAGTGACAACATATTTTGTTTTGCCTGCCATTTGTGCGGTCAGTAAACAAAGGCAGAAATTCGAATTAATGCACCTTGATGTGTTAATTATTTAACAATCATCGCAAAACAATATATTTCGTCACTAATACTAAAGGAGGAATTTTATGAAATCTAAAACACGAATAGGCAAAAAAGCATTGTCCCTGTTACTATCCGTGCTTATGGTAGTAACAATGCTTCCTACATTCACTGCAGTAACTGCACTTGCAGATACACCGGATCTATCTGCACACACATATCTGACAGAAAATGTTACTGACGGTATTGTTTCTAATAGTAATGTAACATGGAATTCCACAGAGAAAGCTGCATATTTTAACGGTTCTAATTCATATCTTCAACTTTCCGGAACTCCGTTAAAGAATGTTACATCGTCTACCGGCTTCACAATTTCGTTTGATGTCAAAAAGTCGAGTTCAACACCTGATTGGGGTCGTATCTTTGATTTCAGTAACGGAACCACTAACAAGTACTTCTATCTTAATGGTGGTTCACCAACAACAAATCCTTGGAATCAGTATAAAGCTTGCTTTAAGAACGGCGGAAGTGAAAGAGGATATTGGACTTCTGACTTTGGAAGCGCCACTTATGCCAACCCAACAACATCAGCGCTGACCGACTATGTTCAAAGTGACACTTGGTATCATTTTACGATTGTTATGAGTACAAGTGGTGTTTTGAAGTATTATCTTAACGGTAACTCGTTTGGTACATTCGTTTCAAATTATGGCAGCACTTCTAATGGTAACGGCGTTTCAGACAGCGATTGTTTTTCTGTATTCAATGATTTAGATACATATTATATAGGCAAATCAATTTGGGGCGACAGCGACGGCTTCTTCAGTGGATATATCAGGAACGTTGTATTAGTACCTCACGATGTTTATGCCACGATACCTGCCGGTGCAACTCTTGATGAAGCAATTGCGTTTTATGAAAAGAAAATGTGCGGCTATGTTTATAAAAACATGGCGACTGCATATAATGCTTATGTTGATGCCTGTGAAGCACGTGATGCATCTGTTTACGGCAACACAAGTTCAACTTGTTCAAGCGCGGCTGCTGCGCTTGTTACTGCTGTAAACAATATGACGCCGTGGGAACAGTGTTTATCAAAATCGTACTACTATGATGACGAACCATTAGGTTATTATTCAAATGTAGTATATTCGACAAAGAGCGAAAGTGGAATGTATACTGGCGGAAATGAGGTGGAAGCTAATGCAACAAACATAAAATTGCTTCTACCAAGTACAACAGTTCAAATTTATGATGGAAGAAATGAAGTATCTTCGCCTATAGTTGCAGAAATAAAATATAAAAACAAGGGCAATGTAGATTCTCAAAGAATAGCTTACATTGCAAGTGGAAATAGTACTGTTTATTTTGACCAAAGATGGAAAGGATATACAGAATCAACATGGACATCATGGCCTTCAACATCTACACTCGGATTTGGTTATCTTACTACAGACGGAAGAAATTTTGAACAAACTTCAAGAACAAGCAATAAGCGTTATTGGGGCAATAAATTAGTTTATCACGGAACCGGTAATACATCTACTTATTACGAAACCTTTAGCAATATTTCATTTACAGCCATGGGTGTATTTAACTATACAATTGGTTCTAAAAACTCAACAGGAACTAATACAATTACCCCAACATTTACCAATTATGTTGTTAATTACCAACCCGTTATAGAGCAGATTTTCAGTATCAGAAAAATGCTCGGCACTTATAAAGTTAGCGATTACATGGAAGGCGGCTATCTTAGTATTGTAACTGCACTTGATGCGTTTACTGCAGATAAGTGCGACCCGTATGCGTATAACAGCGGTGTTACTGTTGATGGAACGGCTTATAGCTACAGCTCTAATGCAGGTAATGCAGTACAAAAATGTGCAGCTTCATTAAAATCTGCATACGACACATATAAGAATCCTACAATTGGTTCTGCTGACGCTGCTGCAAATTATATTGCTCTTCGCGCAAGCATTGACTCGTCGCGCAGTATCACTAATGAAAACACAGGCGTTACAATAACAAAGACAGTACGCGAGGCTTACGGTAACGGTACAAACGAACTTGGATTTACAACAGGTTGGACTGACTTTAAGAATGCATATGAAAACGCAGTATCTGTTATGGCTGCTCTTGCCGACAACGGCAACCACGTTAACAGTAGCTCTAACTATCGTACAAGTTCGACTAATCCGAGCGTTGCCACTGTTTCAGCGGCAGCAACTACACTCAATACAGCCTTTGCTGCGCTTGGATTTGAGCGAAAGGCAACAAGCCCAATTGTTACAGGTGAAGCGTATCTCGGAACAGGAAATACAATATCTGTTAGAAATGCTGACGACAGAGTTCAGGATGTAACATATGACGTGTATTATGACGGCAGTCTTGTTAAAGATAATACTGCGTCTGGCACGTTCTCGTCTGTTGCAGCAAACGCATCTAACACAATTATTGTATTCTCCGATGCTACTCACAGTACTGCACGCATTGTTTTTAAAGCCGGTAATTCGGATACAGTGTATGTTGATTACAACTATATGCCGTTACCGGTAATAACAAATGTACGTCAAAACAGAGCGCTTGCTGGTGGCGACATATTTGACAACAGTACTGTCGGTACAACAATCAGTATGACATCACAGTCTGCAACTGCTCAAACTCTTGAATACAGTTTTAATAATTCTACTTGGTATGCATATACAGAATCGTTTAACCCATTTGGCAGCGTTGCTAATAAGTATGATAATACTGAACTCGACGCGGTAAACGTATATTTCAGAGAGCGCTGCGGAACAGCTACATCAACTACAAATGCATATCATATTATCAACAGGGCGAAAAGCCCCACAATCACAACTGACGGAACATATTTAGATGCTGATCACGGCTTTACACTCACAGATCACGACACCGTTACAGGTACATTAAAGTATGAAATCCGTACAAGAACATACGACGGTACAAGTTGGTCTTCATGGTCAAACTGGACTGAATCAGATTACACTTCTAATCTCAGTGGTGGTAAGATTAAGCCATTTAGTTCGGCGACTGATTCTACACACAGAACTGAAGCAGAAATACGTGCACGTTCGTTAAGAAATGGCGACTATTCCGAGTATTCAAGTACAACGACAGTTACATTCCTGTCACGCCCGACTGTTGCAGTCGGCGGCAGCAACAGTGTTCTCGCTAGCGGCGATACATTCACTGTTACCAACACCAGCGGCGCTACAGACGGACTCAAGTACAGCATTGACGGCAGCGATAACGGTATTGGAATTTCAAACGACGGCTCGTTCAGTCCGTTTACACTCAACAGTACTGCTACAAAACTTACCGTTAAGGTTTGGCAGGAGAAGGACGGCTCTAAATCTCCTGTTTACACGGCTACAATTTACAAAAAGCCTGACACACCGTATATCACGCCTGACAGCAATTATCTTGACAAAACTCACGGCGTGACGGCTGCTCTTAATAACGGCACGGACGACACCACCGCAGTTTTGCAGTATAAAATCGATAACGGCGAGTGGACTCCTTATTCTGGCAAAATTACTCCGTTCGACGGCGTGAATGATGAAACTTCAAGTCCTTCGGCTACCGTACATATCCGTTCAATCAGAACTATTGACGGTATCACTGCGATTTCTGCCGAGGTAAGCACAACGGTTTACTACCTGTCAATGCCGAAAATCAGGAAGAACAGCACTGATATTGACACAAGAGTAGAACTCCGTGAGGCTGACACCGTTAACCTTGTGGCAACAACAAGCAACAGTTACACCTCAAACCTCGAATTCTCGTTTGACGGTACTCATTGGGTTGATTACACGGCTGCGTTTGCACCGTTTACATACCACGATGAGTTTGTTGACAACCGCACAAAACTTGACGTAACTCTCAGGGCACGTCAAAAGAACGGCACAGGCGTTAACACGTCTTACTCTGCGGTTAAAACTGTCAGGTTAATCAGAGATACAACTTTCTATATTTACTCATTTACCTCAGGCAAAACTCCGCAGTATTCAAGCAAAGAGTTCAGTAACAGTTCTGTTCTCTATGTTTCTACTTCTGCTGTTGATTTGGACGAGGACACAATAACACCGTACGGCAACAACAGTATCTATGAGGACAGCATTTACTACAAAGTTACTGTTGACGGCGTTGCAGATAATAATCTTTATCATTACACAGTCGGCGAAGGCATTGATGTGAGCGCCGGCACAAACGGCGGCACGCAGCCTGATTTGACCGGCGCAAGTGTTGTTAAAATTCAGGCGTTTATCGTTGAAGATGACGGAAACGGCGGTCTGCAGACCTGCAGGGAATACGCTTCGCAGACATTCTTCAACTCCGCAAACTATGTTGACGCGATTATGCAGGAGTCGTTTGACGGCGCAACAATCAGCGGCACAACGCTCACAATGCGCGGCAAGACGGCTAATGCAAGCGATGACAGAACTGCTACACTTGCAAGCGCAGGCGCGGCTTCCGTGCTTGAAGGCGCAGGTTGGAAAGACGGTAACGGCAATTCTCCTGACTGGAGAAACAATGTGCTCAAAATTAACGCAAACAGCACGAAACCGGGCAATTTTGTACGCTTTGACACTAATCCGATTGCATCGCCTAAGGCTGCAGCGGCAGTTAACACATACGGCGTGACAATTTCGTTCTGGCGTTATCTTGAAAGAAACGGCGCTTGTGCTGACCTTGACGCTACAGGAGACCCGACTGGCTATGCGTGGCGTAACGCAATCGCGTTTGACGACGGCGAACTCAACAGACAGGGCTACTATCTTGTTGAGGTTAACGGCACAAATTCTGTTTGCAGAACTGCAGGCATAGATTACTACGACTATGTTCAGGAAAATCAGGACCCGACAGGCCACGCTGCAGGTAACAAGCGCGGCAACTGGGTTAATGTCGTTATTACGATTGACCCGAACAGCGGCGTTATGCTTTACACAAACGGCGAGCCGCACGAAATGAAAGCCGATTATCCTAAAAAAGGCGGTACATATTCGGGCAAGAGCAACGCAAAAATCGCTCAGGATATTCTGTCGTTAATCACAGATAGTGGCGAAAAGATGTACTTCAACTACGGCGATGATATCGAGGGCAACGATTACGATATGTACCTCGACGATATCCGCATTTATTCAGGTGTCAAAACGCAGGTTGAAATCAATAATATGTATATCGACAGCGACGCTGATGTTCAGTCTGACCTGACTTCCACTTCGCACGACCCGACTAATGTTACAGTTTACACACTTGCACGTGATGTAAGTTACACCAAGGTTAACGACAGCGGCAATGCTGAAGCAGAAATCACACTTGCTGCAGGTACTACAGTCGGCCAGGAAGTTATTGATTACTGTAAACTTAACACTACTGTTGGTGCAGGCGATATATCTGCGATTGACGAGTACTCTTTCGGTACAGGTATGACTGTTTACAAGCGTAACAAGACAACACGCAAGTGGGAAGTTGTCGGTGACTCTCAGGGCAGATGCGGTTATCAGAACCAAGACCTGTTCCATGGCGAGTATCACACCGCGCTTTCTGTACCGCTTGCTTACGCTGCAGAGGACTCCGAAAGAGCAGGCGCAGGTCATCTTGTATGGGCGCCGCACGTTATGTTCAACCTTTATAATGGTACTTGGACATACTACGGCTCAACCTCCTCCTGGGGTTCCCAGCGCTCGGCAATTTTCGTTTGTGACGGCGCAAAAGGCGGCAGCATTGAAGGACCTTACGATTACAGGCAAATAGTATATAAGTCAAACGGCCATCCAAACGCTATTGACCCGTGCGTATACTACGGATATGACGGACTGGGCAAGCCGATAATGAGTAAGGTTTATATGGCTTTCGGTTCCTGGGGCGGCGAGAGATGTATCGCACTTAAAACCCTCTATGCTGACGGTGACGGAAGTGATTATACTGATGCATTCGACGAAAAAAGCACCAAGTTCCTTTGCAACGGCATTAACGGCGACCTTGAGTATGTGGCAGGCGGTGAAGGCGGCTCAGGCGAGGGCGCATATGTGATTTATGACGAAGGTTATTATTACCTTTACGTTTCATACGGTCAGAATATAGGCTCATATGTACAGCGTGTATTCCGCTCAACTTCACCTAACGGCGGTTTTGTCGGCTTTAACGGCGTCAGTGCAACAGATAATACTACTCACGCTACTCACGGCGGTCAGATACTTGCACCGTATGACCTGTCAAACAACGATTACCTTATGGTATCCACAGGTCACAACTCTGTATATAAAACGGTTAACAAATACGGTCAGGTTGTAACAGTCAACTCCGCTCACGCAAGACCTTATGCAAATGCAGACCACGGCTGGAAAGCGCTTCCCGACGGCGCACTTGCAACCCGTCAGAGTGAAGTAACAGGTAATGTTAACACGGTTAATCAGGTTGCTTATACTCGCGAGCACTGGCCTGTACTTATGCCGTTCCAGTATGACGGCGACGACAAGGTTAAGTTTAACGAGGGCGAAATAACTGCCGAGGTTATTCAGGGCGTTTACGGTGCTAACGACCTGCAGAATACGGTGTACTACAACCATGCAGATGAATACGTCTACACTATAGTTAAGGACGATTCCGACGAAACCGGTATGACTGCGTTTGAGTATGGTACCGACGGCTCAGGCACTGTGTTCAAGGATTATATCAAACTTGAACGCAGGAACGATGGCACAGTTTACGCAATTTACTATACTGATAAAAACAATATGGAAGGCTCTGTTACTTACACAGGCGTAGTTGGTATGCACCATGGCAAGATTTGCATTTCAATGATTTGTACGGCAGATTTTGAGTACACCTGGACATACAAGCACAGCGAACTTCCTAATGTTGAGGACGTTGACCCGCTTGGCGACAGCGTTTCAATGGATGGCGTAATCTACACCCATAAATCAGGTGAAACGTATGCAAAGTACGGTCGTGAGATTTCCGACGACTTCAGTTACGGCACAAGCGACCTCCACCAGGGCGAGCGCTGCACAACAATCACAACAACATATCCTGCAAAGATTGACCTTTCAGACCCTGCGGCAATTTACTGTCTGTCTGACGAGGAACTTTGCAAAACAGGCGAGTACGCAGGCGGCGATTTCAGCGCGACTGCACTTAACAGCAATATATGGTTTGACGCTGCAGGCAACACGTACACTGATTCAGAGGCAATTGCACGCGGCGGTGTAGGCACAGGCGGTGAGTCTGACAAACTTAAACGCCGCTACGGTGTAACGGGTTATGTATCGGACTACTACTTTGATGCTTCAACAGGCAAGTACAAGGACACGGGCGTAATGCTGATTGTTAGCTATGTTGATGTTGAAAACACAGCAAATAAATACAGTGAGTTCGAGTTCTGCTACGTAATGGCTAACCCTGCAATGGCGCATACTGTACAGGGTATCAGAAACCAACATAAGGATACATTTATGGGTGTCACCACAGCAGACCATAGAGCAGGTTTCATTTTGTTCGATAGATTTCTTGGTTCTGCTGGCTTAGCTTCAAATATAGGTAGTTCTGTCGTTTGGAATGATTCTACATCTCCTACTTCTGAAGCACATTCAACCGGAACGTATAAGTATCTTGATACTTTTGGCAATAGTGCTTCAACAAGTTTTGATTACTCTTCTCCAGACAAAACTGCAAATTCATTCGATGCTTTTGGTAGCGAAGTTGGCGTTAACTCTGGCTCATATGGCGTTCTTGAACATTCGGATGGTTCTCAAAGATCGTTTACGGTATCTTCAAATGTAGTTGATACAGATTATTATATTGACTATTCAAATGAAGATAACTACGATATAAATAATACATATGGTACAATCACAACAAGCGCTGGTGTACCTACTGGTTATAAGTTCAGATTTAGAACATCTAATATCAAATGGCAGTGGGTATCCGACAGACGTTGGAATGCAACATCGTATATGTTGTTAACAGGTGATTTGAAGAATAAAGTCACGACTAACAGCACATATAATCCAAGCATTGATACATATGTTAGTCAGAACTGTACGAACAATGAAGGTAGATATACATATGGTAACTATACTCAAGAAGAATACAATAGTAATGGTTTTACTGATAAATCTTTCTTGATTTCCGGTATTGGTAATAAGTCAAGTAATGATAAGAGCCAAGACGTTAATGATCTTAGTGATAAAGGATTTGAAAATAGGTATACTGTAGGTCTGGTTAATAATGGTGTGGGTAATGGTCGTAAAGTAATGTCAGGGTATTATTCGGATCCTGCTAAATATGACGCTACTTATCCAAATAATGATTATTATACTGCCGGCTTTACAAAAGCATTACCTTTGATTGACTCCGGCATGGCAGATACTAATAGGTGGAACATGCATATTGACTTTACCGGTTCTCAATCAGTTAATAAGAATAGCGATCCAGGTTCAGTAGATAATCGAGCAGAAAAGTATGCAAACTTCATTATTGAACAAGGTATAGGCGTATTCTCATATAGTACAGGACATTATGTAAATATGGAAGAAACCTATGCTTACTACAACATCGGTGTTCATACCTGCGATAAGGGCGCTGCAAGAGCGTTTGCTGAAAACTATCTGCGCAAACGTCTTGCTGTTACAAGTAATGGCGACGGTTCTGTTACGGTTAAGAGAAATGCGACAACAGGCGCACCTATCTACCTTGATGTACACGGTGATGAAACCGCTGACGTAAATCAGGCGGCGATTCTTAATCCGCAGGATTACACTCTGTCGTCATATAACGACTATATTGACGCAGTTGCAAACCTCAACTACTTTGTTGAGAATCCTACAAACACAACGTTCAAGGATTATCCTGCAGCTAACAGAAATACTAATACTGAGTACACTACGGCGTACACGGCAAACGGCGCACCGATTTACAACACAACCACAAAGGGTAACAATATCCTTAAAAACAACGCTAACACGGCTACTGACGAAGTTCAGGCAGAACTCATTAACAAGGTTATTGAAGCGTATGAAAACCTGTTCAGAGAGGACGACTACACAAGCGCTGAGGAAGCGTATGCTAATATAGCGCTTCTTGACGGCGAGGACGAGGCACAGGACGCAAGCCACGTTGACACAATCAAGATAACTCCTGACGAGGGTGAAGTTAAGACATTCAATAAAGATAACTTCACCAACGACTCCTGGTCCGAATTTGTTAACCTTGTTACAGGCGTATCATCGGCGTTCAATTACAAACACGGCGAAGGCGTTGACACAAAGGATAAAGACTCGTGGCGTCACGTTGAACTCTCAGGCGCAGAGTACAGAACGTTGCTTCAGATTCTCAACAACGCTGACAACTCGCTGCTCGAAAAGGTTGATGTTACCGACCTTTCCGATACTTATGACGAAAAGCACGGCAACGACGCAGTGGGCTCTGCTACAGGTACTGTAACAGGCGGTATTATCACAAGCACAGGCAAGACAATCGAAGGCAAGACGTTCAAGACAGGCGAGCAGGTTTACACCTTCGCAAGCTGGAATACGCTCAACACCAAGTGCTCTGATGTTTACAATATGCTTGACAGCACAAATCAGAATTATGCCCAAAGTCAGTCTGCAACGGTCAGCGGAAGCTCTATTGTTAACAAGGGCGAAAACGAGCCTGACTTCGATTACACACAGGGTAAGTATGCTGTAACAGGCGTTACAAAGTATAAGTTTGATAACGTAACGTTCTACGCGCGTCAGATTGACAGCGAGCAGTTATCGGCAGAGCAAACGCTCGTTAACACAACTGATACTCAACTTGGCGCAATGTCAATGACGGTAGTTGATAATCCGAGTTGCTACGAAACTTATGACGGCGCTTATGCTGTTACAGATACGCTCGACATTGATAAGTACACAGATAATCCAAGCGAAAATGAGCAGGAGTGGGGCGGCAAGCAGATACTTGAAAATGCTTTAACCACTACAGAAAGTGCAGTTTACGGCACACTTACTCAGGCGCAGGCAAGTGCTTACAATGCAGCAACGGGCGCAAATCTTACAGCAGGTTACAAAATAAGGCTCACAACTGACGGTCAGACCGACCCGCAGTCAGCAGCGCTTATGACCGCTATTAACAAGGTTAATGACACTCATGTTGACCCTGAAGATGAAACGTCAGACTTCAAGTACATCAAGTACTTTATGATTACGTTCAACAAGCAGTATGCCGATGCTGATTTAGCGCTCGGCGGCGAAATGCACAAGGTAATGTACGGCGACCCGATTACCTTAAAACTTGACGCTAACGACAAGGTCGTTAACTGGGGCGTATCAATTTACGATGGCGTTTACGCTAACTACGACAATGAGAACGGCTACTTTGTCGATAATGAAGGCAAAGAAATTCAGCCTCGTGCTTCGCAGAAAGTATCAAGCGTTTACGGCGGTTCGCTCACCCGTATTGCGAATAACAATATGGCAATTATGGCAGAAGTTCAGCAAGAGTCGGCTCCTGCAAACAAGATTCAGTACAATATTCTTGATTGCTACGGCAAACTTACAGATGTTATGTACGGAACTTCGCTTACAAGAAACGGCACTGCTGTTACCGGAAACGCAACGTTTGACACAAGTTATCCGCTTGTTGTAACGGACGGCGAAAAACAAAATGAGATTGCACTCAAAGCGATTCCGTTCTATGAACACTCGGGTTGGGAGATTACAAAGCGCAGTGATTCGCTCTTTGTAATCAAACCTACTTACAGTGTAGAAAAACGCTATACAATCACAGTCGTTGACAACGGCGAAACAAGCACAAACGAGTTGTATGATACAAAGTACACGCTCAGCGTTTCTGATACTAACAGAGAGAACTTTGCCGCTTGGGCAGTTAAAGTTGGCAACAAGTATCAGATTGCTTCGTACAGCGAGGATTACTCGTTCTATGTTGTTGCTGCGGAAACATACGTACCGATTGTTAACACAGGTACAAAGAACGCACCTGTTTATCAAACGGCAGACGGTGTACCGATTAAGGCTTCCAATATTGACGGTGCTATAACTACAACAGGTACTGTTGACAAAGATGAATTTGTAACAACAAAGATTAAAGAACATTATCCGTTTGTTTCCCTCCAGACAGCGACTATGACTAACAAGCAAACCATTGAGGGTGTTGAAAAGTATACAAAAGCAAAGGCTTATGTAAGAATTACAGAAGGCTCAGACAGCAAACTGTCAAGTTACGGCGTGCTTTACTATGCAGGTGAAAATGACGAAACCGGCATGGTAATTGACGGCGACAAAGTATACAGACGCGCTGTTACAAACAAACTTACAACAGGTCAGTTTACGTATACACTCAGCAGTTCAAAAGGCTTTAAGGTTAAAGTTACCTTCAGAGGATATGTGAACTACAACTTTGAGTACTCTGCAGGTAATACAGGAACTGCAACAATCAACGGACTTGACTATTCGGGTGTTATCACAACGGCTGAAACGGTTTAATGTATCCGT
>Ga0256869_1001469_pt1 | contig 11624 bp, 4 predicted proteins | sample RumenRJG_05RNA_FD_186096 | JGI IMG/M metagenome (GOLD analysis project Ga0256869, IMG submission 186096) | Metatranscriptome of bovine rumen microbial communities from Lethbridge, Alberta, Canada - Rumen RJG_05 (Metagenome Metatranscriptome) | ecosystem: Host-associated > Mammals > Digestive... | reverse complement strand
CGCAGAGCCTGACGATTCGGTGACGTGTCCGGATGTTTCTATAAGAATAACAGACGTATAAGGAAAGAAATCGATGTATATATGAAATGGATTAAGAAACATTTTGTGACTTTGTTTCTGGTTCTCGTGCTGGTTGCGGGTGTCGGTCTGCTGGCCTATCCGTCAATCGCTAACTACTGGAATACGTTCCACCAGACACGGGCCATCATGGGATACGCGGAAAGAGTCGCAAAGATGGATAAAAAAGATTATAAAAGAATTCTGAAATCAGCCAAACGATATAATAAAGAACTGGTTAAAACCGGGATTTTATGGAAGATGACGGATGCGCAGAAAGCGGATTATATTAAACAGCTGAATGTGGATAACAGCGGAGTCATGGGTTATATTTCCATTCCAAAGATTCATATTAAGCTGCCGATATACCACGGAACCGATGAGGCAATACTTCAGAAATCCATCGGTCATCTGGAAGGCAGTTCGCTTCCTGTGGGTGGAAAAAGTTCACACTGCATTATTACCGGGCATCGAGGCCTGCCTTCATCCAGATTGTTTACGGATTTGGTAATGCTGAAAGAAGGCGACTCGTGGACGATGACGGTGCTGAATGAGACGGTCACCTACGAGGTGGATCAGATCCGCGTCGTTCTTCCGACCGATTTGTCAGAACTTCAGATTAAGGAAGGCAAAGACTACTGCACCCTTGTAACGTGTACGCCGTACGGCATCAATACACACCGGATGCTGGTCAGGGGCCACAGGATCCCGAATCATAACGGTGACGCTGACGTCATCGCGGACGCGATTCAGATCGAGCCGGTTTACATCGCGCCGTTTGTGGCGGCGCCGATCATCCTGCTGCTGATTATCATGCTGATATTCAGGACGGGCAGACGGAAGAAGATGGTATCTCCATTTAGGATTTATATGCAGAATAAAGGCCTGAAGAGGGTATCCAGGATCGGCCGGCGCTGATCCCGGGCGTGTTTTGGACCGGATAAAATACCGATCAGAGAAGATACTAAAGACCGGCAGCAGCCGGAACAAAGACATCAATGAAGATGTGTCAAGTCAGGATGACATTGTCAGTCAAAGGACAGGAGGTCTGTTCAATGGATAGAAATGAAAAAATGAGATTACCGGCTAAGACGCTGATTATATTCGCGCTTACATTCGTGTTTGTCGTGGGATGCATTGTTGCAGTCCCTTTTACTTCCGAAGCCGCTAATAAAAAAGTTACGGTTATTTATGAGGTAAATGAAAATGGAAAGACAGTACGAATACCGGATATGGAGTTTGAGCTGTACAAAGTCGGATCGGTTGACGGGAAGAAGTTCAAACTGAACAGTCCGTACGATGAGCTGGGTGTCGATACCAGCGATTTATCTCATCTCGGCGATTCCGCAAAGGCTTTGTACGACAAAATTAAAGGAGACAACAATCCGGGCGACGCGCCGCAGACGCTGACAACGGGCAAAAACGGAGAGACTTCATTTGAAGGTGATGTCAACAGCGAATATCTGCTCGCCACCGATAAAAAAGCGACTGTCGGAAACCGCACATACAGTGCACATCCGATGTATATCGGGATCACGGCGGAAAGCGGAGATCGAATTATTGTAAAACCGGCGAGCGACGCGGATGAACCTCCGCAGGACGCGAGCGACAAAGTGTCCTGTAAAGTGGTCAAGCACTGGAAAAACGATTCAAGCGCTACCCGTCCGAAATCGATCGAAGTTGAGATTTGCAAACAGGACAAAGAGACCGGGCAGAACAAGGTCTGGAAGACGGTCAAACTGAACTCGGGGAACGACTGGACATATGAATGGTCAGACAACAGTACCGCGTCTTCCTGGAGTGTCGTTGAAAAAACCGTTCCGAGCGGTTATTCTTTCACATCCAAAAAGACAACGGATAAAAACGGTGTGATATTTACGATTACTAATAATAGGAGAAATGGATCCGGTTCAAATCCGGGCTCCGGCTCCGGCAGCAGATACACCAGAACGCACTCGCCGATCGGCTCTGTTAAAACCGGAGACCCGACGCAGCTCAGGTGGTTTTTGACCGCTATGATCCTTTCCGGCGTTGTGCTTCTGCTGCTGGCGGTTCGTGAAAGCAGAAGAAGAACCGAAGAATAGGCCGGTCGAATAGTATGACAGGATAATAGTATGAGTAAAATCCGAAAAAGGCGAACGGTCAGCATTTTGCTGATCGCGGGGATCGCATTGCTTGTGGCGGCCGCCGCTGTATATTGTCTGTATATATGGAACGGCTATAAAGCAGGCGATCATGCTGAAAAGGTGATGGAAAAGATGCAGGAGATAATCCCGCAGTTTGATGAGAATGATGAGGCTGCAACGGGACTGGGCGAAGATCCGCTTCCGATGATCAGCATCGACGGCGTCAGTTTTGTGGGGTATCTCGATATCCCGTCTCAGAATCTGAAGCTGCCGGTCGTGGGTGCTGAATCAAACGGAAAGGAGTTCGCTTTCCATGACAGCGGCTCGCCCGTAAAAGGGCATTTCTGGATCGGCGGCCGTGATGTGGACGGCATATTCGGTTCACTGAGCAAGATCAAACCGGGCGAGACGATCCGGTTCATCGATGTCAACGGGGTCCGGTATTCCTATCTCGTGACCGGGATGGGAAGTATCAAAAGCCGGGCGGAGGCAAAACATGATCTTGTTTTGTACCGCGGCCTCAGCCGGAACATCAGTATGGCGGTATTCGGCACCATGCAGTGAGAATTCTTACGAGCGATGGCGTCGAATTGTTAAAGCAGATATTAAATAATGAGCAAAAATTTGAGAATTTCAGTATGTACGAATCAGGAGGACATCTATGCAGAGGCTCAGTGAGATAATAGAACATATCCTGCGTTCAGGCGCGGGTATGAGAAAACGCCGCAATTTGATATTGTGTCTTGCTGCGGTTGTAGTATTTGTAACGACATATATGTTGATACTGCCGGCAATCACGATCGACAATTCGTCCGCGAAGAAGATGCCCGGCATAAATGTAACTTCAAGTGTGAAAACAGAAGCGGTCAAAGACACCGGTTCAGATGCGGGAACGGATCATAAGAACAATGTGTCCGGAACCGGCACTGTTAACGGATCGAAAGCGGCTGCATCAGTAAAAGACAGCACCAGTCAGAGTGGTGATAACGGTTCGTCCGGTCAGGATGAGCCGCGTCTTGGCGTGTCCGGGAATAATGACGGCGACGCTGCGGACAGCTCCGGATCTGCCGATACAGATGATAAATCTGACAAAGCAGGAAAATCAACAGAACCCGATGATAAAGAGTCCACTGGGAAAAAGTCAGAGGATAAACAGTCCGGTGGCAGCGATTCCGGAAGTGCAGATGACACACTGGAACTTCTGACGGAAGAGACGACCCTCACTTATGTAGGAAAGGGTTATACCGTGAAGGCGGTTTGCGGCGTAGACACAAAGCTTCCTGCGGATGTCAAGCTGAACGCGAAAGAAATCAAAAAGAATTCCAAAGAATTCGTTTACGACGAGTATTATGACAAAGCGCTCGATGAAGTTCGTGCGGAAGATGGAAAGGATGGAAAAAAACGCACCCGTGAAGTGCGTCTGTTTGACATTTCTTTTACATCCAAGAGTTACGATGCGGATAAGGCAAAAGGAAGTGACCCGACTGAACTGGAACCTGCTGTTCCTGTGAAGGTGGAGATCATTTTTGACAAGCCGGTCGAGATTAATAAAAAAGGCAAGGTGCGCGCGGTACACTTTACAGAAAACGCAGAAACAAAAGACGGGAAATACACTGTCAGTGATGCCCGCGACACAACTGAGGTGTTGAAAACAAAGATCAATCTGAATGATGACGGGCTGAAGGATGACGGGCTGAAGGACGATGAGCTGAAGAATGCGGAATTTGAGTCGACCAGTTTTTCTGTTTACGGTATTGTATACACTGTAGACTTCCATTGGGAAGTAGACGGTAAGAAGATCGACTACAGCATTCCGGGTGGCAGTGCCATAAGCCTTAAGACGCTCCTTCCGATTATGAAAGTATGTACTAAGGACGAAGCCGAGGAATTTGTCGCCGAGGGTATAGAGAAAGTCGAGTTTTCGGATACTTCACTCCTCGTGCCGGCGAAGGTCGAGGAAGATACGACCCTGAAGGCACTGAAGAAGTCTCTTAAACTAAAGGGAATAGACATGGATGAGGTCGGAGAGCTCGATGAAGAGGAGGTTCTGCAGGAGGCGGATACCATCAAGGCGGTCGATTGGGTGCTCATCAGCCTGCAGCCGTTCAGCACCGATGAAACCCTCACTGTCACCATGAAGGATGGCGAAGTGTTCAGGATTAAGGTCACCGACTCACGTGATCCGCTCGGGCTGAACGACCGGACATTTGCACTGGTAAGCCAGAACGGAAGCCAGGCAAGGTCAATCCAGGCGTCAGCCGGTGAAACTTTTGGCAATCATTATCTCAATGGTAGTAATGTTACCTGCACCACAAACGGTGGTGTGGCGTATTGTGATAAGTCGGCGACTGCATGGCTGATCGAATACGATCTCGAGTACGTTAAAGAAGAAGAAAGCAATGACAGGTATTTCATTTCCGATGGCTACAATTCGCAGGGCGGCAACTATCTCAATTACAATAGTACCGGCGGTTACTGGGAAATGGTATCCCTTACGAAAGAGCAGCAGGATAATATTACTGATTACGTTTCACCGCTGAAGATCGAGCGGGATGATGACGGCACTATCTACATTTCGGATGGTAATGGGCATTATCTGGTGCGGGATGGCTACAATAACTTCGGAAACGGGACAAAGGGCGATGCGGCGAAACTGACATTATGTCTTCCTGAAAGTTCGGGCAGCACTGCCTCTCACAAGGCTACATGCATCAGCGCTCAGGACTTGAATCCGGGCCAGACCGTGGTCATCTACCAGCGTGTTCTTTACTACAATGAGAGCAACCCGAATGACGAAAACAACAACACGTATATGTATTACGCTGTTGCAGATGCTGTTCCAAACTCTCAAGCCACGAATTATGGACCGGCTGAGGCGGTCAGGCTGTGGAACAGCGGCGACTCCGTGTATTGGCGCGGCGACCCGGCGATTTATTGGAAGTTCAAGGAAGCAACTGACCCAGAAACGGGTGAACCTACTGGTTACTACTTCTTCGAGAATGCGGCAACTGGTCGCTACCTTGCCGCGAAGGCAGACGGTACGCTCATTCAGAACCTGAATGACTATCCCAATAATGATCCGAGAGTGAATGTGAAGGAAGATAACGTACAGATCGCTCTGCCAGGGATCGACTCGGGTTCATATACTTCCAAGATCGCCAACTGGGATTATGCTAACAGCGTTACCAGCGGCCTCAAGGTCAACGATGCCAATCATGATGCGGTTCCTGAATCCATTAGCTCTGAAACGCTTGCAAACTCTCAGGAATTCTATTTTGCTGTGCGCGATCCGATCGTTCAGGGACAGCTCACCGAAGTTGATACCGTGGACAGCGCCGCCAAAGGCATCAAGATCACAATGTATGACTTCAGTGGACAGCAGGGTGGAAACTGGGGAGCCCGCCTTGACTATATGAACAGCATCATTGGTACCCCAGAATGGGAGGCCGGTGTCTATCGTCCGGGAATCATGAAGCCTGTTCTGGAGAACGGATGGCCGACTTCAAAAAATACCAGTCAGTCTCTCAGCAAAGTTTTCAATCCGACTGGACAGAATGCCTCTTATTATCAGGTCAACCGCAAACAGGAAAACGTGAACCACCTGTTCATCAACAGCGTTTACGAATCGACTGGTTATTACAGCTACAGCGGTTTTGAGAACTATGCCTATCTTCCGGAAGGCAGTAGTGATTTCAAGGTGTATGAGCAGGTCGGCACGCCTTCGAGTGAAGATCGGTATTACATGAAGCGCGGCAACTTTATGCCGTTTGACGAGCTGGATGTCAATAATCCGGCACAAAACATTACCAGTTCAGCAGGAAGCGGATCGCTCGGGGAAGACCATCCGCGATATGGCGAAGATCTGTATTATATCAAGAATAAGAACAACGGTGACTACTTCTTTGGTATGGTCATGGAGGCAAAGTTCCAGCAGGGTGAAAACGGGAAGAATGACCGTGGAGACCCGATGCGTTACGATTTCAACGGGGATGACGACCTTTGGGTTTACGTTGACGACGTGCTGCTTTTAGACATCGGTGGTGTCCACGATGCGTTTAAGGGATACATTGACTTCACGTCTGGCGTCATCCACGTTGACAAGCAGAACACCAGCACCAACGACAACAATACCACCATCAAACAGCGTTTCAAGGATGCTGGTAAGTTCCCGGATGGCACAGACTGGGATGATAACCGTGTTGACGAGTACTTTACCGGCAACACCTTCAAGGACTTCTCCTCGCACGACTTCAAGATGTTTTATATGGAACGTGGTGCCGGAGCTTCCAACCTGGACATGAAGTTTAACCTTACTGTTCTTCCGCAGAATCAGTTTAAGGTTACTAAGAAGATGCCTGAGACCAGCACAGACCACACCGTGCAGGATGAGTACGGAAACGCAGCCTTCTACTATCAGGCATATAAGGCAGATACCAATCCGGGAGATCTGGCTCTAATAAAAAAGAGTGACACTGTCACTATAGATGGCGTTACGAAAACTGCCACCTACGAGGACGGTAAGCCGCTTGTCTGGAAGCAGGATTCGAATGGCGAATACACCATCTTCGAAGTGCGTCCGGGGCACTCCGCTATATTCCCAGTGAAAGATCGTGGCGTGCGCTACTACGTGGAAGAAGTCAACCCATCGCAAGATGTTAACATGTTGGATAACTTTGATGTGTTAAACAATAGCCCGGAAGCGAATCAGCCGGAAAATAAGCAGGTTCTCACCAGCACCAAGAGTGCGCAGCAGCGTTCCGAGGTAATCTATACGAACAAGCCGGATGACAGCCTGGTCAACGAACTGCGCATCACGAAGAACCTTCACGGCAAGATGCTCACCGACGAGAATGGAGATCCTGTGCTCTCAGCCATTGGTATTCCATACTTCGAGTACGCCGTATATCTGGAAAATAACGACGGGAAGATGGTGCCTTATGCTCTTGGTGAGTACTACATCATCGACAAACAGGGACGATTTGTTACCTATAATAAAGGCAAGCGTCAGTATCAGGACTTTGAGAAGACAAAAGATGCCAATGGTAAGACAATTTACAAATATTATGAAGTTACGCCAGCCAATGAAGATGCCGATAACGGTCAGGAGAAGACGCGAGGCAACCTTGCAGAAACAACCACCAATCCGAAGATAACCGACCACTTTGGTAATGATGGTCTGGTTTGGGATATCCGCGATGGTGATACGCTCGTGATACCGGGCTTGATGGAGGGTACGCACTTTATTGTCAGTGAGCGTACCTACGGCGATAAGCCTCATGTCACTACGGATCCGAATAAACCAGATTATAAAAACGGGAAGTGGTACTTATACGACAGCGCTAACGTGGAATATGTGGACGCAGAAGGTGAAAATATCTCTGAGGATCCTAATTTTTCAGCTGACACTCCTGAAAATGCCGGGACTATTAAAAGCGGCTTAAGCAAGCCCGCAAACAGCGAGATCGCCGAAGGCGATATCAAGATGAGCAAAGATGCAGAAGTCACTGTTCATAATAAGTCAACCTCAGGCATCCTTCCAATTGTCGTAAAGAAGAACTGGGAAGGCATTGATGGGGACGATCCGGCGCTTACAAATACCAAGGTAAAGGTAACTTTAGGCCGGTACGTGCTTAAGGATAAAGCTGGTCAGCTTACGATAAAGAAGACCGGTGTGCCGAGTGCAGCTTCCTTCAGTGCAATGTACACGGTTAAGGATTCGAATGACCATGTAGTCAAAGAGATACCATACAGCAGCTCGGGTGTAGGCAGTGCGGAAGGCGTGACGATTCCTGTAGCGCCAGGGACGTACACCGTCACCGAGACGATCAACAGCCAGGACGAGGCATATACGTGGAATCACGATCCGAGCAATGCTCCTGGCGGATCGGCAACAAAGACATCGCAGGAAATCGCGGACGACGGACATGACACGGTTACGTTCAGCTGTGCGCCTGTGGTGAAAACCGGCAGTTTGAAGATCACGTCGTCCTACAGTATTCCTGAAGGCGGAAATGTTGATTTTTCAGACGTGACCTACACGGTATATACGGACGCAGCTTGTACAATTCCTGCAACGAAGGCAGATGGAACAGCAATAGCTCCAATCTCCTTCGCGCAGGCCAGTGCATCGGGCGGCTTTACCATCGACGGGCTCAAGATCGGAACGTACACCGTGAAAGAAAACGGCGTGCCTACTGATTCCAATGACGGCAACTATACGCTGCAGGCCGGACACGTGCCCGAGCAAACAACAATCGTTACGGAAAGCTCCACTCATGAGAATCCTGTGGTAGTTCCTTTCAGCAGCACATATGTTGAAAAGGCGCAGCCGGCAACGATTACGTATTATATTGGCAAGCCATCCAACTGGGGTGGTGGCGGGATTAGTGGCACGAACACCGATTTCGCCATAGGAAAAACTGTCAAACTATCGTTTAGCTGCGAGAATGCATATTATGACAAAATAAAAAATATACCGCAAGACCAAGGCGGCGGCATTACGTATGGAGGTCAGACACTTAACTATACTCGAATCCCAAATTTTGATGATAATACAAGCACATATGAGATAGTTTTTCAGGTTATAGACGACGCAAATCTGTCCGTGATATTCAACGACGTTCCAGCTAATATTATTGATCTATCTTTTGAGGAAATCAACTCAAGCAGAAGCACGTCCGTGGCGACCCCTCAGAGCCTGCGTTCGGCCCTGAAGACTCTTCCACGTTTGGCAGTTGAAGAGTCTGAGAACAACATCGGTTCCGGCACAAGGGATGCGACTCCAATCGTGGATTACGGTACCCCTCCGAACCCGAGCGACACAAACAAGAAGTACGTCGATGATGCCAGCTTCACGATGGACGATCCGGATAATCCGGGAACATCGATTCCTTATACTGTGGAGCTTGATCAAGCAGGTGAGTGGACATGGGATTCCATCGCTAAGAACGCCGAGCTTCCGGTCGCGGATGAGGATGGTAACCTGTATTATTACTACATCAAGAGTGTCGAAGAAGACGGGGCGCCTGCCGGAACGACCACGACGGTCAAGCTCGACGGCGAAAACACCTTTATCGTTGGCAAAGATAAGCACATGACTGTGGACAATTCAACGACACCACCTACACTGACTCCGGAACCGCTCGAGGTGTATAATACTGTTAAGGGTTCACTCAAGGTGACGAAGAACGTGGCAGTCAATAAAAAGTTGGTAACGTCAGAGTCAGATACTGCGCTCATAAACCTCGCCGATGGCACCTATACCTTCACTATTGCGGGTAAGGCAAATACGCCGACGGAAAACGAGCAGTCCCGGAAAATCGAGATAACCATCACGAATGGTGCGGCAAGTCCCGTTGAGGTTGAGAACCTAACACCAGGCGCGTACATCGTAACGGAGGTTACTCCGACGAACGGAACTTCGCTGATGGGTAGCAACGACATTGAGGTAACGGTGCTGCCTGGAAAGATTGGTAATGAAGCGCCTGAGGTGACGTTTACCAACAACATCGACACTACGCAGCTGACGGTAAATAAAGTATGGACAGACTCAAGTGATGTCAATCATTCCGATGATATAATAACGTATGTTTTGTATAGAATACCTTACATAACAGGACCCGACAATGAGAGAGTTGAGTACGATCCTGAACCGGTAACACAGGCAACCGGACTTACCGGCAGGCTCACAGCGGCTACTTCGCCAGCATGGACGGAAACTGTCACTAATCTTCCGAAGTCAGGAGAACATACTCTTAACGACGGAACTAAGATTGCTGTCAATTATGAATACTACGTCGCTGAGAACGCGTTTGCGGGTTATAAGCCTTCCGTTTCAGGAGGAGAGAATAATGGGAATTACTCATTTACTTTCAGCAATGAACCCCATAGTTCTTTTGACAGGCAGACTGAAGTGAATCTCGAAAAGAAATGGCAAAAGTCTGACGGACAGCAAGATACTGATGCTCATAACAATGATTCCATTACATTCAGCCTTGTTCAGAAAAAATATGAGGCAAAGGTGTCTGGTCAGGATAAAAAGATATATCCGGTTAAGATCAATCTGATCAACGGTGACGGAAGTGTAAGCAATTTGTCAAAGACCGTTTATCTGCCGCAGGATTGTCAGATGACCTTCAATACTGATTCGAATAGCAGCAATAGGGTTCTTGTTACAGGTACAAATAAAGATGGCACATACCTACCGAGAAAGGAAGTATATATCAATAATGCCAACGGCGGCCGGGAAGTGACTTTTGCACTCCAGAATCAAGACGATATGTGGGACACGGAGACAAGTGGCACGAAATGGACACTTTCTATGCATGATAATTCAAACGCGAATGAGAATATCATTGAATTTGATAACCTCCTTGATCGTGCTGACACCAGTGGTGATGGTTCGCTTTCTACATATGAGTATACGATGATGCTTAATGAGACTAAGAGCGGAACGATTATCGAAAAGTATAATGAACATGCTCTTGGTGAATGTAATGGTGCTGAAAGTGATAAATGGAAGGGTATGGTATCTGATCTTCCATACTATGAGAAAGGCAGTGACGGCAAATTCTACATTTACACTTATGAAGTAAAGGAGATAAAGATCAATTCGGATAATGTGGGCGAAACTACTGTTCCTGGGTCTGATGGTGAAACACCAGAATATCTGGTAGAATGGCATCAGGATACATCAACAGGAGAGTGGATTGTCACAAACAAAAAGAAACCGGCTATCAGCATTTCTATCCATAAGGTGGATGAAAATGACTTTGAAGCAGGAACCCCGCATCTCGGCGGTGCGAAATTCAGGCTCGAGAAATATAAGTCTTTGAGCCCGCTCGAGGTAGACCCGGGATGGACTCCTGTTGAAGCAGAAGAATCTGCCCAGAATCCGGGTATCTTCAGATTCGACGGCCTTGAAGCAGGTTATTACAAAATCGTGGAGACTCAGCGTCCTGTCGGCTATATCAGCAATTCCGAAGATCCTGTGTTCCTTGTCAGGATGAACAGTGAAACTCATGAGATGGAGGCTGTACTGGTTTATAGCAGCGGTGATAATATCGGACAGCCGATCTCCGGTAATGCTACAGACACAGTCAGGATCGAGAACACCACGTTTACCATTGGTAATACTCCGGGTGTGGCGCTTCCATTTACCGGCGGTTCTGGCACTAGATTAATCACTATTATAGGTGTCATGTTTACAGTATTCGCCGTAGCCGGAATCGTAATGAAGAAAAGGAGAAGCATCGTGGAAAGAGATGTAGAATAAAAGCTGAAAAAATGATCGTCGAAGTATAAGTGGCGCGAAAGCGCAGAAAGAAGCTGCTGCACAAAGCGTAAAATCCGCTGAGTGCAGCAGTTCTGTTATTCTTTTCGGATATCGGCAAAGGCCGTATTTTCAGACTTGGTTCTTCCGGCTGGCTCCTTTGCTCCGGG